>JADMIO011089355.1_pt1 | contig 33193 bp, 29 predicted proteins | sample 8958161 | NCBI WGS metagenome assembly JADMIO01 (sample SAMN16585339, study PRJNA669376) | soil metagenome | isolation source: Crop rotation soil | place: USA: Cullars Rotation, Alabama | collected 2011 | reverse complement strand
GCCGCGACTTCAAGTCACGTGAATTCCAAGCTTCGGATCCCACTGTGCTGGAAAGGCCGCCATCTCCGTATCCACCCATCCCGCCCATGCCACCTTTGCGCTTCTTGCGCTTGCGGCGATGCCTCCCGCCGAAGCCGCCTTGGTCGTAGTACCCGCCGCCCCCGCCGTGCCCTCCGCCGTATGGCTGTCCGCCGCCACCCCGGTCACCGCGATCGCCCCTGTCACCCCTGTCCCCCCTCTCTCCCCGGTCGCCCCCATGGCCCCCACCTCCCTGCCCGTTGTACCGGTCCTGACGGGAATCGGGGCGCTGGTCCGGGCGGTTGTCAGGGCGCGGCTCGGGACGCTGCTCGGGGCGAGCTTCCGTGCGCCCATCTGGTCGCTGCTCCGGCCGGGGCTCGGATCGCTGCTCGGGCCGGGTCTCGGGCCGGGTATCCGGCCTGGTCTCGGGCCTCGGCGCCGAGGGTGCGGGCGGAGCCGATGCGGCGGGCGCCGGAGCGGGCGCGGGAGGGGACGAGCTCTTCGGCTCCGCTTCGGCCTTCGCCGCGGCCCTGGAGCCACGCGACGCCTTCGCTCCCTTCCCTTCGCCCTCTGACTTCTTCGATTCGTCCACGACGTTCGACTGCTTGGCCATAGCAACGACTCTCACTTTGCCGCCCGCGCGCTTCGCACGCGAGAACTCCTGAACTCTTTTCATTGTCACTCGGGGGGGAAAAAGGTACGCGGCGTAAACCGAAACTATGCGGCCACGCTCCGCGCCCATCGGAAGCTGCCCACGCCGGGGCACATGTTCCTTCTGCTGCGGACCCGCCGGCCCGGAACCACGCCGGCTGGCAACTCCCCGCTCCCGCCCTCCGCCCTCTCAGTTACCTTGAAAGGACCCCTCCCACCCCGGGAAGCACGGCTGCACCGCGCTGTCCTCGCCGAACTATAGCACATCCACCACCAAACGGTAGTCAACCCCGCCCTTCACATTCTCGACTCCCCTTCCCCGGTCCCGGCCATTCGGCGCGCAGCCGTTCCAAGATGCTGCGGACCTGCGACTCCACATCGGCGATCGGGCCCGTGTTGTTGATCACGAATCGGCTCCGCCGCTTTTTTTCGGCGAGCGGCATCTGCGCTTCTTCTCGCCGGCGGAGCTCGTCCTCGCTCCATCCTCTTGTTCGACGCACCCGCTCCGCGCGAGTTTCCCAGGGTGCTTCAACAAAGATGACCGCGTCACATTCGCGATCCACCCCCGCCTCGAACAGGAGCGGGGCGTCGATCACTACCCCCGGCGCCCCCTCGCGCTCCGCCTGCTCGATCAGCGCCCTCCGTTCCGCGTGTATCAATGGATGAACCAGCCCCTCCAGCCTCCGACGAGCGCCGTCCTTCTGGAACACGATGCGCGCCACCGCCGCGCGGTCCACCTCGCCATCCGACCCGAGTATTTTCTCCCCCCACCAGCCTACTAGCTCGCTTCGCACTTCGGGCCGCCGCAGTATCGCTCGGGTCTGGGCATCGGAGTCGGTCACCCTGAACCCCAACCGCCCAAGCGCTCCGGCGACCTCGCTCTTTCCCGATCCGATCCCCCCGACCACACCGATCACCGGCACTCGACGACTCCTCATTTGCCGCCTTTCGCTTCACCCGGTCCGCACCCGGGCCCGCTGTGACCGGCACCCCCGTATTTCTCGATTGTCTCCCGGAGCACGCGCGTCCGCTCCCCGGGGCGCGACACCATGTTCCAGAACACGAACGACAGGTCCCCGCTCGCCGCCGACGAGATCCCGGGCGTCCCGAGCCCGCAGATCCGCTCCCGGAAGGACCGGTACATCATGACCTGCTGAACGCGCGGGAGCGGCACCTCGATCACCACCTGCCGCAGCACACCGCTCACGCGCACGACGCGGCGGTCGGTCAGCAGATAGGTGCGTGCGCACCATTCCAGCGCCTGCCAGCAGAGCGCCATGGCGGCGAACGCCAGCGGCGCCATCCACAACCTGCCCAGGTCCGGAAACTCCAGCACCGGACCGCGGAGCACCTGGATCGGACGCGCCGAGAGCCATCTGAAAAGCAGGGCGCACCCGCCGCAGATCATTACCGGCGCCAACACGCTGAGGAGGATGAACAGGGGGTGCGGCTTGAGGCGCAGGATGATCACCTCTCCCTCCGGCACACACGAAGCCGCCGCACGCGTCGGGGCGGGCGCGGTTACCGTCGTCACTTCCGCCGCCGCGATGCCCGTCGATCCGCTCATCGCCTCTCCGGTACTTGACCCGGTTCCACTGCCGGCCCCAGCACCATGACGTCCGGCAGATTCCTGAAGTACCCGTCGTAATCGAGCCCGTACCCTACAACGAACTCATCGTCGATCTCAAACCCAGCATACTCGACCTTCACGTCCTCCTCCCGCCCATGCTGCTTCCGCTTGTTCAGCAGGACGGCGATCCGTACGCTCGCCGGACGCTGGGCGCCGATCATCCGACGCAGGAGCCCCAGCGTACGCCCGGAATCGAGGATGTCATCAACAATGAGCACATGCGCCCCGCCGAGGTCGGTGGGCACATCGCCCCGCAGCGCGACCCCCTGCGATTCGGTCGCCGCCCCCGGATAGCTGCTGAGCGTCACCGGGCGGATGCTCATCTTCAATGGTACGTGCCGGATCAGGTCGGCCACGAACACCATCGCGCCTGTCAGTATCGGCACCAGGACGATCCGCTCGTCGCCTTCGCCGGCCCGAAGGAGCTCCCTGCTCAGGTCCGCCGTGATCTCCCCACCGATCTCGGCGATGCGCTGGGCAATTCTGTCGCGCCCGATCAGAACCCTCTCCACATCGCGGTGCATGGAGAAGAGTACGCCGGGACGTTTCGTCGTGCGTGCCGCCATGCCCCGGGCTCGTCCCCTTTCGCAAACGTGCGAGTCGCTCGCAAGTGCAAGATCGGGGTCGCCTCGTGCAATGCGCGGGGGCGTCAGATCTCTTATCCCCATCCCGGAGCCCAAGATGCCGCCCGTGCCCGCCCGAACTGCCGCCGCTTCCACCCTCGCCATCGTCGCGCTGCTGGCGTCCGCGGCTTTCGCCCAGCCCACCTTCACGCGGCTGGGCTTCCTGGATCCGGACAACTTTGGTCCCTGCATCGCCTACGCGATCTCCCCCGATGGCGGCACCGTCGTCGGCGAGAGCCTCTCCCCCACAGGTTTTCAGGCCTTCAGGTGGACCGAGGCGACCGGCATCGTCGGGCTCGGCGCATTCCCCAACCCCGGCGGCTTCCCCTCGAGCGTCGCGATGGGCGTCTCAGGCAATGGCGCGACGATCGTCGGCGCCAGCGTCCGGCCTGATTCGCTGAGCGAGGACGGCTCCCCGTTCCGCTGGACCGACTCCGCCGGGCTCGAGTACCTCGGTAACCTCGGCGGCACCCGCACGGCCGGAACCGCGTTCGGCATCACCCCCGATGGCTCGGTCATCGTCGGCTTCGCCAGCACCGCCGATTTTCAGCTCCAGGCATTCCGCTGGACCGCAGAGGCCGGCATCCAGGCCCTCGGCGCGTTCGAGAATCAGATGCAATCCGTCGCCCGCGCCGTGAACGCCGACGGATCGGTGATCGTCGGCTCCGCGAGCATCGGCTCGCCCCTGGGTTCGACGCCCGTGCGCTGGAACAACGGCGTGATCGAGAACCTCGAGTCGCTCGTCCCCAACGCCCTCGGCTCCGCGCTCGATCTCACTCCGGACGCTTCCGTCGTCGTCGGACAGAGCAACAGCCGCGCCGTGCGCTGGAGCGAGACCGGGATCGAAAACCTCGGCATCTACCCCGGAGGCAACGCGGGAACCCTCTATTCCGCTCACGCTGTCTCCGCCGACGGCGACACCATCGTCGGCCTGGCCGATTTCAACGCCACCCAGGGGACGGGGAGCGCGTTCATCTGGGACCCCGTCAACGGCATACGCGATCTCAACCGGGTGCTCCACGATCAATACGGCCTTGACCTCCAGGGCATGTTCCTCTATGACGCCCGCGCCATCTCCGACGACGGGCTCGTCATCGCCGGCTATGGCTTCGACGACCGCGGCGAGCAGGAGGGATGGATCGTCAATCTGCGCACCGGGTGCACCGCCGATTTCAACGGCGACGGCGCCCTCAACTCCCAGGACTTCTTCGACTTCCTCGCCGCCTTCTTCGCAGGAAGCGCCAACTCCGATTTCAACGACGACGGGACAATCAACTCGCAGGACTTCTTCGACTTCCTCGCGGCGTTCTTCGCCGGGTGCCCTTGACACTGAAACGAAACATGGGCCGGAACGCCCGCACGCGCGCCAGCCCATGATCGTTTTTCGCTCAACCTCGCTAGGCGTGCTGCCGCTCGTGCGCACCCTCGCCGATCTCCTCGACCATCTTGCGATTGAACGCCGGGAGGTCGTCCGGATCGCGGCTGGTCACCAGGCCGTTGTCCACCACGACCTCCGCGTTCTCCCAGATCGCCCCCGCGTTGCTCAGATCGGTCCGGACAGACTTGTACGAGGTCATCCGGCGTCCATCGACGACACCGGCGTCGATCAATGTCCACGGCGCGTGGCAGATCGCCGCCACCGGCTTGTGCTGGGCGAAGAACTGACGGACGAAGATAAGGACCGCGGCGTCCACGCGTAACTGATCCGGGTTCGCGACGCCCCCGGGGAGCACGAGCGCGGCGAAATCCTCCGCGTTCGCCTTGGAGAGCGGCACATCGACCTTGAATGTTTCCCCCTTCTCGAAGTGGTTCCATCCCTGCACGTGGCCGCTCTTGGGGGACACGATGAGCGCCGTCGCGCCGGCCTTCTGCAGCGCCTCGCGCGGCGAGGTCATCTCGATCTGCTCGAAACCGTCGGTAACCAGGATTGCCACTTTCTTGCCGGAGAGGTTTGCAGCCATGGATGAACTCCGATCGTGGTGATCGATCATGTAAGAGCGGGCGCGACCCCAACCCCGTGCTCGATGGATTTGGCGACCAGATGAAGCCGGGATGAAATCTCGGGTTCAATCGCGGCTTGTCTATTCGATGGCGCGGTTCAGAACGTACACGCGTTCCTGAAGCGCCTGTCCCAGAAGCTTGAGGACCTCGGACGCGAGAACGGCCACACTCCCAATGGCGTTGCTTGTCGCACGCAGCACGAGGACCGGCAACGGGAGGTCCGTTCGAGTCTGTTGATGGAACAGGATCTTGTCGACGGTCACCGTCAGATCAAAGGCCGTGGCTTTCGCCAGAAGCTCTTCATTGGCGAGGTCTTCCCACCCCATCTCCCGGGTCGTTCGCACGCATGCCCAACAATCAGGCGGGCGAAGGGCCGAGGCATGCAATGGTCCAGAAGTACCTTCACGCGGCACGCAGGCAACCGCCACCTGCCCCGCGGAGAGATCGATAACCGCCTCCACCTGCTCCCGAGTCACGCCGTCGAAGTGATCGAGAAACGTAGCAACGTCGTATCATTCCTTGAGATAGTCAAAGAGCGCCTGCACCGGTACACGAGAACCTCTGAACACCGGCTCGCCCCCTAGCCGTTCGGGGTCAACAGAGGACAAATGGCAACCACGAGCTGGATCGGGGGAGTTGCTCCATGTCCCAACGCTCTGCAGGGGCCCGAAAAGCGAGAAGATCGGATGCTCACCTCGCCCACAGCCAGATTCCCACCCCCCACCCGGCGACGTGCAACGCGACGATCCCCCAGAACCACCGCAGGTACGCGGCCTTCGACCGCTTGTGCTTGAAGAGCTGCATCCCCGCCAGGGCGCCCGGCCACCCGCCGAGGAGCTCCATGAGGTGGAGCGTCTGCTCGGCGACGCGCGTCCCGCCGCGCTTGGCGCGGAGCTTGTCGAGCCCGAACGCCAGCAAGGTTACCACGCTCGCGACCAGATAGATCGCCGCGATGATCCCGAGAGTGCGCATGGGACGGGTTTCGGGTCTGGGGGGCCGGGTCGCGGGTATCGAGAATGTACGCGAGGATCGGTTTCCGAGACCCGGAGCCCGGAACCCGCTCCCCGGCTACTTCCCGGAGTAGTCGATCACGCGCGCGATCTCGCTGCGCAGCTGGTGCCGGTGCACCACGCGATCAACCATCCCCGAGGTCTTCAGGTACTCGGAGCGCTGGAATCCCTCGGGGAGCTCCTGCCGGATCGTCTGCTGGATGACGCGCGGGCCGGCGAAGCCGATGAGCGCCTTGGGCTCGGCGAATATGATGTCCCCGAGCATCGCGAACGATGCGGTGACCCCGCCTGTCGTCGGGTCGGTCAGCACGCTGATGAACAGCCCGCCGGCGTCGCCGAAACGCGCGAGCGCGGCGGAAGTCTTGGCCATCTGCATGAGCGAAAGGCCCGATTCCTGCATCCGCGCGCCGCCGGAGCAACCGACGATGACCAGGGGCAGGTTCCGCGACATCGCCCCCTCGATCGATCGCGTCACGACCTCTCCCACCACGCTCCCCATCGACCCCATCATGAACGTCAGATCCAGGCAGCAGAGCATCGCCTGCCGGCCCTTCACGAACCCGGTGCCCGCGAGCACGGCGTCCACGCACCCGGTCTTTTTCTGCTCGGCTTTGAGCCGGTCCGGATAGGGCTTCATATCGGAAAAATGCAGCGGGTCCGTCGACGACAAGCCGGCGAAGAGCTGCTCGAACGAAGCGGTGTCGCAGAGCTGCTTCACCCGCTCCCGGGCACCAATCCGGAAGTGGTGCGAGCACTCCGGGCAGACGTGCATGTTTGCTTCCATCTGCTTGCGGTAGATCATCTGCCCGCACCCGGGGCAGCGCAGCCAGAGCCCCTCGGGGATCGTGTTGCGTCGCGCGGGCTTCATCTCCGCCCAGCTGCGCGGGCCCTGCGGACCCGCCGTGCCGGCGGTCGGGAGCGCAACCACAACCGGGCCTGTCGAGGAAGTCGTTTGCGTCATCGCGCTCCTTCTCCGGCCGATTCCGGCCGCTCCTGGCTTATTCACTGCTCGGTCACTGCTTCGCCGTCGCCGGCGTCGTCTCCCGTCCGAACGTCCGCGGCACGCTGAACCACTCAAACCACCCGGCGTCCTTGGCTCCCGACCAGAACTGGCAAGTCGAAGCGGACCGCAGCCGGCAGTTCACCACACCCCACACGAACGGCCGGAGCACCACCCCTACCGCCCCCACCCTCCGATAACGATCCAACTCCCTTGCCAACGCCGTCGTTACCCGCTCCTGGACCCCTTCCAGGCCCTCTCCTTCCGGGGCCGTCACGCTGGCGGGGTCATCCAGCCACTGCCGGCAGACCCTGGGGTAGCGGCGTTCGAACTCCGACGCCAGCATCCCTTCCCAGAGGCCTAGATTGATCTCCCGCAGATCGTCAACGACCTTGGGGCTGCAACCTGTTTGGGCGGCAACGGCTTCCGCCGTCTGCTGACTGGCCTCATCAGGGCCCGTAAGCACCACCGTGAGCTCGGTAGTGCCCAGGGCGCTCACCTGGTCCGAAATCCCCCGTTGCGCAACAGGGCTCAGAGGAAGGTCGACACTTCCCTGCAGCCGTCCCGCCTCATCCCATTCTGTTGATCCGGTCCTCATAAGCAGGAGCCGGCATGTTTGCGTCTTGGCCATATTGGGGGCTCAAGTGCCTCTCTAGACCATCGGCCATCTTGGCCTTGGTCCACCATTCGCCGAGCAGTTTAGCAGCGGTGCACCCAAGAGCAAAGCAGCATTCTGTTAGGCATGTTCTGAGGACACTTATCCACGAACCCCGATGTTGATCGCTTCGATCCCGACGGCCCGACGCGCGGTCGGGTCGATGCGGAGCACCGCGCCGCACACCCGCGGGTCCTCGCTCGCAACATCAAGGGGCGCAGGCATTTGCATCACCATGGCGCGGAGCGTCGCTTCAACCGTCCGTCCGATCACACCTCGGTGCGGCCCACACATTCCCACATCGGTCATGGCCGCCAGCTGGTGATCCACGATCCGCGCATCGGCGGTCTGTACATGAGTGTGGGTCCCCATCACCCCGACGACGCGAGGGGAGCCACCACCCCCTCCGGCCGCGGCGGCTCCGCCTCCCCCCCATCGTCCCAGGCAATGCCATGCCATCGCCTGTTTCTCGCTCGTCGCCTCCGCATGGATCTCCACCAAGACGAGGGCGGAAGGCTCCGGTATCGCCCCGATTTCCCTGTCCACGGCATCGAATGGGCTGTCCGAAGGCATCGGCATGAAGAGCCTCCCCAGCACCGTCATGACATAGAGCGGCACCCCTGCCGCGGTCTCCAGGCGGATGATCCGCTTCCCCGGCGCGTTCGCGGACAGGTTCGCCGGACGGCAGATCGGGGTCGTCCGATCTTCAAGTACCGGGATGATCGCTCGGTCCTTGTAGCAATGGTCGCCCAGGGTGACTGCATGCACGCCAGCGGCCTTGAGCTCCCGTACGTGCTCCGGCGTGATCCCCGACCCTTGGCGGCTGTTTTCTCCGTTCGCGATGACGAGCGAAACGCCGTGCTGATCTCGCAGGACGGGCACGGCCTGCGCGACCGCCCGGCGCCCGACGCTCCCCACTATGTCTCCCAGGAACGCAACGACCAGCTCAGGCATGGTTCTCCACGTGGGCCTCCGCCCGGTTGACCGATCCCGAGACGATGAGCGCGGGGATATAGGGGTGGACCATGGCGCGGTCGTACGGGAGGATCCGCACCACCCATGCCTCGCGGGGCGAGTGCAAGGGCGCGAACCGTCCCCGGTAGCGGTGCGCCCCGCCGTAGAGGTCCTTTTCGTGCTCCATGGGGACGAGCTCGGCCTGCACGAGCTCGCCGTGGGGATCGAGGAGACCGCGGCGGAGCTGCACCAGAACCTCGTCGGGGGCGAGCACGCCGAGCTCGACTACCGCTGATACGTCCATGATCGCCCCGCCCCTCGTGGTCTCGCACTGCACGCTGTTGATGCGCACCCGCGACCAGCTTCTGCGGAAGCGATCGACGTGGTTGGCGAGCGCCACGGCCTGCTTGAATCCGTCCGCCTCGAGGCGCGTCGCGGCGTTGTGGGCGGGGAAGTAATATTTCAGCGCGTATTCCTTCACCATCCGGTGCGTGCTGAAGCGGGGCGCCAGCGAGCGGATGCAGCGACGCACACGCTCTGTCCAGCGCCGGGGAACGCCCTGCTCGTCCCGGTCGTAGAACTCGGGGACGATCTCGTGCTCGAGAAGGCGGTAGAGGGCGTCGCTCTCGAAGTCCTCGCGGCTGTCGTTGGGCAGGTCGTGATCGAACGTCCCGATGCTCTCGATGTGGAATCCGACGTCGCTGGAGAACCCCTCGTCCCACCAGCCATCGAGAGTGGAGACGTGGATCACCCCGTTCATGACCGCCTTCATGCCGGAGGTCCCCGACGCTTCGAGCCCACGGATCGGGGTGTTGAGCCAGATGTCGCACCCCTGGACCATCTGGCGTGCGACGCCGATGTTGTAGTCCTCGAGGAAGACGATGCGGTCGTCGAGCTTGCGCTCGCGGGCGAAGCGGACGATGCTCTGGATGAGGTTCTTGCCGCCGATGTCGCCGGGGTGCGCCTTGCCGGCGATGAGGACCTGGACCCCGCGTTCGGCGCGGAGGAGCCGCTCGAGGCGGGCGGGGTCGCGGAACAGGAGCGTGCCGCGCTTATACTGGGCGAACCGCCGGGCGAACCCGATGGTCAGGAGGTGCGGGTTGAGCGCGCTCGAGGCGCCGGCGACTGCGGCGTCGTCGGCGCCGAGGGCCAGGGCCCGTTCGCGCAGACCGTGTCGCACCCAGCGCACAAGGTCGTCCCGGCTCCGCTCGCGCATGCGCCAGAGGTCCGGCAGGGGAACTTCACCCACGCGCTCCCATGCGCGCGGGTCGTCCTGGTGGTCGCGCCAGGATTTCCCCGCCGCCGCGTCCAGGCCCGCCGAAACACGTTCCCCCACCCACCCCGCGGCGTTCACGCCGTTGGTCACGTGCCCGATCGGGACATCCTCCACCGGCAGGCCGGGCCATACATTCCGCCACATGCCACGCGACACCCGCCCGTGCAGCCGCGAGACCCCGTTGCAGAACTTCGACGTCCTGATCGCCAGCACGGCCATGGAGAACGCCTCGCTCCGATCGGCCACGTTCTCGCGTCCGAGGGCAAGCAGTCCTTCCATGTCGAGGCCGAGCGATTGGTGGTAGTCGGCGAAGTAGGTCGAGACGAGTGACGGCGCGAAGCGATCGATCCCGGCCGGGACCGGCGTATGGGTTGTGAAGAGATGGCTCGCCGCGATCGCTTCCCGGGCCTGGTCGAATGAGACGGCGCTTCCGGCGCGTGCCTGCCGGATGCGCTCGAGAGCGAGGAAGGCCGAGTGCCCCTCGTTCATGTGATAGACCGATGCGTGCTCGCCGAGCACCGCCAGTGCGCGCACGCCGCCTATCCCGAGGACGATCTCCTGACGGATCCGCATGTCGTGGTCGCCGAAGTACAACCTCCCCGTGATCTCGCGGTCGCGCGGCTCGTTCTCCGGCAGGTCCGTGTCGAGCAGATAGAGGGGGACGCGCCCCACGCGGCATTTCCAGATCGCCGCCTGCACGCGCCGCCCCGGGAGATCGACGCTGACGCGGTGCTCGTGACCGGTCGTGGCATCGATGCACCTCCGGATCGGGAGGCGCCCGGGCTCGAGGTCCGGGTACGACTCTACCTGGCGCCCGTCCTCGTCCAGCTTCTGGCGGAAATATCCGCGGTGATAGAGCAGCCCGACGGCGACCAGCGGGAGCCCGAGCCCCGAGGCCGACTTCAGGTGATCACCGGCAAGCAGGCCGAGCCCCCCGGCGTAGATCGGCAGGCACTCCGCCAGCCCGAACTCGGCGCAGAAATACGCGACCTTGAAGGGGCTTCGCTCCTCCGCCGGCCAGTCGGCCGGGGCCTGGCCCGGAAGGAGCGCCCGCTGCTGATACCACGCCGGCGCGGCGAGCTCCGCCCGGAGCGCCGCGACCTCCCTTTCGACCTCGAACACGAAGGCATGATCGCGCGCCAGCTCCTCGAATCTCTCGTCCTCGATCTCTTCGAGAACGCGCACCGGGCCGTGGCGCGACCGGTCCCAGAGCTTGGGGCTCATGCGCGCAAAGAGCGCCGCGGCCTCGTGCCGCCATGTCCAGACCAGGCTGAACGCGACCTCCCACAACTGCTCCCGGAGCACGCCCGGGGCGCCCGAGACGGATGGGGGAGTATCCGAAGTCTGACTCATGCGCGATCGACCCTGTAGGAAATGAGTTGTGCGCCGCGGATAGGCGCCCCGCACGCCTGCAACCCGCCGGCCGCGGGCGTGCCCGCCGTCGGTTGTCCTCTCGCCGCCTACCGCCTGGAGGAATGATCCCGGATCGCCGCGACCTTCATCGGCAGTCCGAACAGATCGATGAACCCACGGGCGGCGGTCACGTCGTACCCGTCCATCGCGAACGACGCCAGCTTGGGGTCGTACAGCGACCGGTCGCTCTTGGCGGTGACCGGCGTCGCGTGCCCCTTGTAGAGCTCGAGCGTCACCGATCCGGTCATCGACTCCTGGGTCTTGTCCACGAACGCCTGGATCGCCTCGCGCAGCGGGTGGAACCACTGGCCGTAGTACACCAGCTCGGCGTAGCGGAGCGCCACCTGCTGCTTGAAGTGCATCGTGTCCCGCTCGAGGCAGAGCTGCTCCAGCGCCTTGTGCGCCTGGTAGAGGATCGTCCCACCCGGCGTCTCGTAGGCGCCGCGCGACTTCATCCCCACCAGCCGGTTCTCGGCCATCACCACCTGCCCCACCGCGTGCCGCCCGCCGATCTCGTTCAGGAGCGCGATCAGCTCGTGCCCGGGCATCTCCTTCCCGCTGACGGCGACCGGATTGCCCTTGCGGAACTCCACCGTCACCGATTCCGGCTTATCCGGCGCCTCCCATACCGACGCCGTCATCATCCACACGCGGTCGTTCACCCGCTGGTCCGGGTGCTCGATCTCGGCGCCCTCGTGCGAGCAGTGCCACAGGTTGCGGTCGCGCGAATAGATCTTCTCCTTGCTCTGCGCGATCGGGATCCCCTTCTGGTTCGCGTAATCCACCGCGGCCTCGCGGCTGGTCAGCTCGAACGCCGGGTCCTTCCAGGGGGCCACGATCTGCAGGTCCGGCGCCAGCGCCATGTACGTCAGCTCGAAGCGCACCTGATCGTTACCCTTGCCCGTCGCCCCGTGGCTCACGGCGTCCGCCCCTGTCTTCCTCGCCGCCGCCACCTGCCCCTTCGCGATCAGCGGGCGCGCCACCGAGGTCCCCAGCAGGTAATCCTGCTCGTAGATCGCGTGCGCACGCAGCATCGGGAAGCAGTACTGCTCGGCGAACTCGCGCCGGAGGTCGTCGACGATCACCTCGTCGGCGCCGCTCTTCTTCGCCTTCGCCTCGATGCCCTCGAGCTCGCCGGCCCCCTGCCCCAGGTCGGCGGCGTACGCCACCAGCTTCACCCCGGGGTATCGGTCCTTGAGCCAGGGGAGAATAACGGAGGTGTCAAGCCCGCCGGAGTACGCGAGCACGATCTTCTTCGGAGACTTCTTGCTGGTTTCGCTCATGGCGCGGTTACTATACATCCCTCGGTCCGCCCCAGAAGGCCCGATGCTCCGGGCGGCGGCGATTCCCTCCAAGTTTCGTTCGTGCACGGTGCCCTCGCGCCGTCGTTTCCCCGCCGGAGCCATCCCGATGCGTCATCCCCGACTGACGGCCCTGCTCGCCGCGGCGTGCCTCGCATCCGCTTGTGCCGCCCAGCTCCGCGTCGTGCAATGGAACGTCACCAACTACACCTCTGGGCGGGACAGCGAGTTCCAGACGGCGATCTACGGATCGTTCGCCGGTCGATCCATGTCCCCGGATGTCATCGTTGCGGAGGAGATCGACAGCCTCGGCGCCGCGACCAACTTCCTGAACCTCCTCAACGGCGCCCCGGGCTCGCCGGGGGATTGGGCGCTGGCGCCGTTCGTACCCAACTCCGGAGATTCTTCCAATGCCCTCTTCTACCGCGCGGCGAAGATCGAGTATCTCTCCGTGCTCACGCTCAACGAGGGCACCGGCGCCGGCCCGGGCATGCCGCCCAGGGACAATCAGCGATGGAGGGTGCGGCTCGCGGGCTACACGTCCGCGGGGGCCGAGCTCTACATCTACGGCGCGCACATGAAGGCCGGGAGCAACGCGTCCGACCGCGAGCGGCGCACTCCTGAAGCCCGGCGGATCCGCGACGACGCCGAGTCGCTCCCCGAGGGCGCGAACTTCCTCCTCGCCGGCGACTTCAACATGCAATCCTGGAACGAGAGCGCGTACCAGATCCTCGTCGCCCCGGCGCCCACCCCCAGCGCCCGCTTCGTCGATCCCATCAGGTCGCCCGGTTATGCCAGCCCCTCTCCGAACGGCGACTGGAACGGCAACATCGCCTACCGCTTTGTCCACACCCAGGATCCCGCCACCTGCGACATCTCCTGCGCGGGCGCGGGCTGCAACGGCGGCGGCATGGACGACCGGCACGATCAGATCATCGTGTCCCCGGACCTCGTCAACGGCGCCGCTCTCGACTATGTCGGCAACCCCGACGTTGCGTACTCGACGACCACCTGGAACGACCCCAACCACTCCTACCGCGCCTGGGGGAACGACGGCACGAGCTTCAACTGCCGCCTCACCATCGTTGGGAACTCGATGGTCGGTCCTGTCATCGCTCGTGCGCTCGTTGATTCCGCGCTCGGGCTGGGCCACTTGCCGGTGTTCCTCGATCTGCAGGTCCCGGCGCGCATCGACGCGCCCGACATCATCGATTTCGGTAGCGTCAGCTTCGGGGAGGCGGCGGTGCGCCCGATCGTCATCGCCAACAGCGCCGACCTCTCGCTCTGGAGCCGGGAGGGCAATGGGAGCGGGATCGACGACCTCGACTACACGCTCGCCGCGTCCCCGGGGTTCGGCGTGCCGAGAGGATCGTTCGCCGCGCTCCCCGGCGTGCCGGGGAACTCCCATTCCATCACCATGAGCACCGAGTTCCCCGGGAGCCTCCGCGGCACACTGACCATCCTTTCGGACGACCCGGATCGGCCCGTGCGTGTTGTCTCGCTCATGGGGGAGGTTGCCGCGCCCGCGTGCGCGTGCGACTGGAACACCGACCACTTCGTCGATTCGCAGGATTTCTTCGAGTTCCTCACCGATTTCTTCCACGCCGACGCCGACTTCAACGCCGACGGCACGACGGACTCGCGGGATTTCTTCGAGTTTCTCGCCTGTTTCTATGCCGGGTGCTGAGTCAGCGATGCGACGCCGTTGTCCGCCAGTGCGCGGCGAGCTCGAGATACCGCCGGTCGGCGTCGTCGGCAACGCCGTCGCCGTTGAGGTCCTGCGGCGCAGCGAGAAACGCGGCGACATCGAGCGGGTTGATCCACCCATCGGCGTTGATGTCAAAGGAAGGCGGCATCGGCGCCGGGATCGGCGGCGCCAGCGCATCCAGCTCCGCAACGGTCGCGAAGGCGTCCCGTCCCCCGACTGTACCGGTGATCCTCACCCCCGTCGCGTGGACGGAGTACGGGAGCACCCACTCGACGAACTGGAAGGGCTTCGCAGGGTCCGGCGGATTCACGATTCTCTCCGCGCGCGCTTCGATCCACCTGCCTCCCACGCGCAGCTCGGGCTTGATCGCCGTCAGCCACCCGCCGTCCAGGTCGGGGTCGTGGAAGTGGTTCCCCTCGATGAGCCGGATGGCGGTGAGGGGCGCCTCCCGGTTGTACGACACCGTGAACGTGACCCGGCTGCCTGGAGAGGCGCCCGACTTCTGAGAGGAATAGAAGACCCGCTGGTTGTCGTCGGTCTCGACACCCGAGTAGTCCTCTTCGTTGCCGTTGGCGATGACGCCGATCGAGTTGACGCCGAATGTGTAGGGGTAGACGTGCGGGGGATTGGAGGGGCCGGCGGTGGTAGACGCCGTGACCGTTCCGCCCGCGGCGCGCACGCCGATGGTGATGCTCCGCATCCAATCCCGCACGCCGGGGTTGCTGAGCACCGCGGATCCGGGCGTCATGTCATTCCGGGCCAGCGCCGGCGGGAGCAGCCACGCGCCCTCCGCGCTCACGAGCCCGCCTGCGTCGCTGATAGCGCGCTCCGTGACGCCCGCCATGCGCACGGCGATCATCTTGAAGGTGTCCTCCGCTTCCGGGTCGGCCGGCAGGTAGTCCGGCAGATTGTCCCGCGTCGCGCGGATGGTGTAGCGATCGGATATCACCTGCCCGGGGAACTCGGCGGCGATGGACTCGTACCCGTGCATGAGCCCGAGCAGCCCGGCCATCGTGCACCCCTGGTTCTCGCAGTCCCACCCGGCGAGCGTCCCGATCTGGATGGTCCGGGCGCAGCTCCCCTGGCCGAAGAGGAGCGCCATGATCCCGTTGGCGAAGTTCAGCGTCGAGTCGCTCCATCCCCAGTAGTGGAACCCATTCTCAGCTGCGCGGAGCTGGTATCGGTCGTAGATCGCGTCGCGGGTGGATTCCCAGTCATTGGGATCCGGCGTGGCGAGATAATGCGCCACGACGAAATCGACGGCATCGGCGGCTTTGGATGTATTGGGGATGTACCGCCGCGCCTGGCGCACCAGCCAGAGGAGCTTCTCGGGCTCGGACAGCCCCTGAGGGGTCTGGGTCGCCAGCGAATAGAGAACAACGTAGAACTGGCAGGCGTGCGCCGCATAGCCGAACGCCGCGGTGCGGATCGGGAGGTTGGCCGCCTCGAGCGCCCGCTCGGGCATGCCGGGGTTGACGGCGCCGAACATCTCGATGGTAAGCTGGCAACTGATGAGCATGCGGAGGAGGTTGCACGCGCCGAGGCTGGTTCCCGGGGGCTCGATCCCCTGGTCCATCAGCGTGCGGGCGTTGCGGTTCGAGTTCCAGATGTCATGGTTGATGTGGCGCATCCACCCATGGACGATGTCCCCGCTCGACAGCAGCGCGCCGCCGTTCTGCTCGAGCAGGTGCATGTAGACATACTCGATGTCGGTGTCGTCATCCGAGCGCCACGGATCCTGGAACACGAAATCCAGGCGTCGCCCGCCGCTGAGCGGCATTCCCCAGTTCTCATCGGTGAGGAACGGTGGCTGGTAGTACGCGTTCTCGATCGGCAGGCCGGTCCAATCGGCGATCACCTCGCCCAGCCACATGGCACGCACGCGCGACTCATAGTCGGCCCGATCGAGCAGACGGCTGCCTTGGGCCATCGAATGCCCCGTGAAGCTCCACAGGACGCTCAGCGCACCGACAGACACTGCCGTCTGGGGTTTCATCCGTCCGTACATGGCGTCCACTCCAGCAGGTTGCAAGTGAGACTACTGCAATCCCGGAGCGAATCCAAGCCCCACCATTGGGGCGTTGCCTCATCGCTCGATGAAGCTGCGGTCTCTCCGCGCCGCGCCGGCGCTATTCCTCGCTGCCGCCGCCGACGTCGCCAAGGCGTCTGAAGCACGCTTCGTACGCCAGAAGGCAGGTGGAAGCAATCCCTACCGATGCCTCGTCGGCCCGGAGGCGCGCCCCTGCCGGGATCGGGAGCACCGAGCGGAAAGTGAAGAGCTTCTGGTCATCGCGGAAATGCTGGCACGCGCCGAGCGCCGGCCCGGTGTAGCTGAGCTCCGCGAGCTCCTCGTCGATCAGTTCCTCGATCGAATCCCCGGTGTGCATGAGGTCGGATTCGATGGATTCGCTGAGCCACCTATTCGACGTGGTGAACGAGACCCACACCTTCCCCGCTTCTTGGCTCACTCGGTAATCGGCGGGCTCCGCGGAGTCCTTCGCGGCGCACACGAGCATCGCATCGGTGATCGCAACGGCGCCGAAGACGCCGGCGTGCGAGGCACGCTCGCCCACCGCATTCAAAAACTCCGTGAAGCCGTCCGCCATACCCTGGAACCTCGCAGCAGCCGCCCCGCGCGCGAACCATAGGCGTCCCGGAGCGGGCGGCACGCCGCGTTCGCGGCCATCGAAATGACAGAGGGTCAGGCGATCGCGGCGCCGGTCTGTACGCCCACGTCGGCCTTGCTCTGCGCGATGCCGGTGACACGCACGCCGGAGGTCTCGAGTTCCCGCACAAGTTCCGCGAGGGAGACGGCACCCCGGTTGAACCAAACCAGCGCCGCCGCCGACGCCGCGTCGCACGTCACCCGCGCGACGCCGGCAATCCCGGCCAGCAATGTCTCGATGGTGCTCGCCAGGGTGTGCATCCCCGTCGAGCGCTCAAACCGGATGACCGCGATGTACTCGCTCATGACCGGCTCCTCTGCTAACCAAATAGCCCGCGGCGGGCATGGCATCTCCGCCGCCGACCTTCCTCCGGAACCGCGCTGCAATGGTTCACACCGGTGTCCCGACTCCCACAAGCTCCGTGACACCGGAACGGATCGTGCGCCTCATCCCAAGTTAACAGAGCTTTCGTGTATTCGCCACCCATAATCCCCGAAGATTGACAAAAACAGCCGTTTCCAGCCGGGCGCATGCCCTGGATGGGCGACATCGTCGGGCCCTCGACTATTGGTCGCACCCCCTCTACCCTCGTACTGCTCCCGCCGGAGCGACAACTTCGCGTCCAAATCACCTGCCCAGATGGCGAAATTGGCAGACGCGCTACCTTGAGGTGGTAGTGCCCGAAAGGGCATGGAGGTTCGAGTCCTCTTCTGGGCACTTCACGACCCCATACCGGGGTCGTTTTTATTTGCCTGCTGGTGATCTTGACCTCGGTCCTTGCGGGCGCCCGCCCGTCGAAGAAGCGAGAAGCTCGAGCAGGGATCGCCATTCCGCGTACCGGTACGCCACGCCACGTCGGTCGTGCAGCTCACGGATGCGACCCAGCTCCGCCTCGTAAAGCTCCTGTTGCCACGACGTTGCGGACCGGTCGCAGAAATACACGCGGCACCCGAGCGGCCTGATCGGATGCACGCCGCAGAGATTCCGCACCTGGAACGGGCACCCGCCGACAGCCCGTGCGGCGTCGACCTGCGGGAGCGTGAGCGGCTCGGTCCGGTGCGCGGGCAACCTGCTCAGCGTGTACGCGGCTTCGAGCCCGGTGACGTACAGCAGGTGGCCTGTATTCGCGAAGTTGCAGCAGCGCCCGGACGCCCAGCACGCCGGGCCGCGCTCCGCGATGCGCCGGGATGTCTCGGCGTAGATCTCTTCGAGCGCCCCCACGACGTCTGGGCGGGCCACCGCGAGCAGCCACGCGCACGCGAGTTCGTTGTCGTTGTCGGATCCTCGCATTTGCGGTGGGATCGTACGGCCGGTTACGCGGCTTCCGCGCGCTCGTCGTCGCTCCACGCCGCCGGCGACGGCGCCTCGTAGAGATACGCCCCTACGTCCTCCCCCATCGTGTGGGTGATGGAGAGACCGGGGGTGGCGTGCAGATCGACGGTCTCGGCGGCGGCCGCTCGCCCGCCGGTGGCGCGCGTCAGCGGGCGCACCAAGGGGCGGCAGGGATCTTCGGGCGTGGGGGCGACGACCACCGCGCGCCGGCCGTCGCTGAGGCGCACATCGGTGCCGATGGCGAACGGCGGGATGCGGAGGAGCAGCGCTCGGCGTATCACCGGATCGAACCACCCGTCGAAGCGGGTAGAGGCGAACCCGTGCAGCGCCGCCACGGGCGGGCGGCGGGCGCCGTTCGCGTCGCGCAGAAGGTTGTCGAGCACGTTCGCCGCGGCGACGATGCGCGCGTAGATGTGGATGCGCCGGCCCCCCAGCGGGCCCTTCACGCGACCCGCGCTGATCGCCGTCAGGTCCGGCCATCCTTGGGCGTCGAACCGTTGATGGTGGTTGAGGACAACGTGCGAGACCCGGGCGGGGGCGCGGCTGTCCGAGAGCATCTGGTGCCCTATTCTCGCGTGCTCCAGGTAGCGTTCCGGGCGCGGGTGGGAATCGTCGCTGTGGATGTCGTGGAACCCCGCCGTCGCCGGGGGCAACCGCGTCTTGCCGATGTCGTGGAGCATGCCGGCAAGCCCGAGCACGGATGTATCGCGTGCCAGCTCCCGATCGAGCTTCTTCTGCTCGTTGATGACGTACGCCTCCGCGTGCAGGGCAGCCAGGAGCGAGAGATAGGCTACATTCGACGAGTGCGTAGCCAGGTCGGCCGCTCCGAAGAGCGAATCGATCATGGAGACATACTCCCCCGAAGCGATCACCTGCGCCACCAGCCCCATGACCGCCTGCCGGTACGACTGCACCGACGCGACAGTAACGGTCTGGCGAGAGAACGACTTCAGGTCGTCGCGGAGACGGGTGTAGACCTCGAGGCGCGAGGCGACGAGCTCCGGCGCCACCGCGGCGTCGAGGTCCTTCGTCAGGTCGTCCTCGATCCAGAGCTGCACCACCCCGCGGCGCTTGACGCTCGCGATCATCGAGGCGTTCAGCTCCACCCCGGGGCGGAGCAGAGCCAAGTCCGGCGACCTCGGGTCGCATACCACGGCGCCCAGCACGGCGCCGACGGATACATCGTTGATCCCGACAAGCAGCATGGCTCAACAGACCCGGTGAAGACCTCGTCCCTTGGAAGCTTCGCCAACTCGGCGGCGCGCTCCCCGCGCGCAACCGAGGCCCCGCTCTCCTGGCGGGAGCCCTCGCCCACGACCATGCGCGCCATCCCTTGGCCTTGCGTGCATCGGGCGATACGGCACCCGACTCCGGCGGCTTTGCCGAATAATCCCTTGTTCCCCCTCGCGATCATGAAAAATCCCGACCGCTGCGATACCCACCAGGTACGATAAATCACGGCGAGCCGGGAATCAGCGCCCGCAGCCCTACCGCGTGCGCTCTCAGATCTTGAACGTGTCCCGCTGGATCCGGATCTTCTCCGGCGGGTACAGCTTCCCCTGGTCCATCCCCGGGCACGTCCGCTTCGCCTGCTCCCAGCTCCGCTCCGACTTCACCACGCTGGGCCAGAACGGCCAGGTCTTGCACTGGATCGGACGGTCTTCATACACGCCGCAGATTGCCTTCCCGGGCATCGTCTCGCGATCAAGGAAAACACAGTCGAGCCCCCCCACTGTCTTCTTCTCGTTGAGCGACCGCCCCTCGCTGGACATGTGGGTGTAGTCCGCGAGGAATCGCTCCACGCTGACCTCGAGCCTGGCGGCCAGGACCGCGGCTTCCTCGTCGGAAACCAGCACATACCCAGCGGGCCCCGAGCAGCAGTTCCCGCACATCGTGCAGGAGAAGCGCAGGCCTGGCTTGGCGTCATCATTCCTCGCCTTGGTGAACCACTCTCTGTCGATCTGGGCTGGGCTCGGGGGGTTCGGCAATGGGACCTCCGGCCGAATGCTATGACGCCGGAGCGACAGTTCACATTGCACGGCTCACGGCACACACAAAGGCCCGGGACCTCCGATGTGTGGTGCGAACCGTGTCAGGTGTGCTGTTTCCGTCAGCGGTTGGCCTGCTGGAGGGCCCTCTCCATCTCCGCCGCCTGGGCTTCGTAGCGGTCCGCGTCCCCCGCCTTCCCCGCCGCGCGCGAGGCCTTCGCCAGCTGCACGAGCGAGTCGCGCAGCCGGATGTCCGGCGGGATGAACAACCGCCGGTACACCTTGTCCACCTGCAGATAGTGGTCGAGGGCCTCCTGCGGCCTGTCCATCATGAGCTCGCAGTCGGCGACGGAATCGAGGATCGTCGCCACGCGGATGTTGTCGTCGCCAAGGCGGCGCCGGCTCTTCCCATAGACGATCGAATAGAGTTCCAGGGCCATCGCCGGGTCGCCTGTTCCGAAGTAGGCGGTTGCCAACGCGTCCTCGACGCACTCGAGCTCTCCCTTGTCGTCTTCAACGCCCGCAAGCTGCGCGCGGGCCTCCTCGAGCGTGGCGACGGCGTCCTTCGGAGAGGTGAACATCTGCATCGAGGCGATCACGCGCGAGGCCTCGGAAAGGAGCACCCTGTCCCCCGACGCCCGGATGGCGGCCATCGTGCCGCTGTCCAGGTACTTCTTCGCCCCGTCCTGCTTGTCGGGAGCCTGGAGCAGCGCGAGGCGGGCCAGCTGGATCCTGAGCCCCGCGGTGTCATTCAGCGGCGCTCGCTCGCCCTCGCGGATCTCCAGCATCCTCTTGTACTGGGCCTCCGAACTCGGGTAGTCGTCGATCTCCCAGTAACCGCCCGCGAGGTACTCGCGGGTGGCCGCTTCCCATCTGGTGTCGCCGGCGGCGGTGGGCCCGACCTCGCGCGCGCCCGCGTCGACGACGGCTCGGAACTTCTCCCGCGGGGTCATGGAGTTCCTGGCGAGCTGAAGAGAGGCCAGTATCCGCGCGACGCCGTCCTTTACGCCGTCGGCCCGCGCGGATTCCCGCGCGGCCGCCGCGGCCTGCCCCTGCGCTACGAACGCCGCCGCGGTCGCCACCACGACCAGCCCTGCCACCACGCACCCCATGACCACGCCGGCCTTGTGGCGTCGGGCCATCTTGCGCACGAGGTACCAGGCGCTGTTGCTGCGGGCCGAGATGGGACGCCCGGCGAGGAAGTCGTCCACGTCGCGGGCCAGCTCCCCCGCCGACTGGTAGCGGCGCTCCGGCTCCTTCGCCAGCGCCTTCAGGATGATCGTCTCCGCCTCGTATCCGATGGCGGGCTCCAGGCTGGACGGGCGGACCGGCTCGGCGTGCTCGATGTTCCGCACCACCTCCGAGATGGAGCCGCTGATCTCATACGGGTACGTCCCCGTCAGCAGCTCGAATAGGATGACGCCGAGAGAATACACGTCGGTCCGGACGTCGATGCGCTCGGGGTCGCCCCCGACCTGCTCCGGAGAGGCGTAGGCGAGCGTGCCGCCGAACTCGTGCGTCATCGTCGGCGTGGGCCCGCGGGAGAGGGAGAGGGACCGGGCCATGCCGAAGTCCACGATGTGCGGCTCGCCGGCGTCGTCGATGAGGATGTTCCCGGGCTTGAGGTCGCGGTGGATGACGCCGCGGGCGTGCGCGTGCTGCACCGCGGCGGCGATGCGCTGGAACAAGCGCATGTGCCCCTCGTACATCCAGCGGGAGCGCTTGGTCGCCTTGGCCAGCTTGTCCTTCACGTAGCGGTCGAGGGGGAGGCCATGGATGTACTCCATGACCACGAACGGGCGCTGGTCCGGTGTGATGCCGGAATCGAAAACGGTCACGATGTTCGGGTGGCGCAGGGCGGCGACGATCTCGATCTCCCGCTCGAATCGGTGCAGCTCGCGGGGCGAGGCGTAGGCGCCGCGCAGGAGCATCTTGATCGCCACCTTGCGCTTGGTGATCGCGTGGACGGCCTTGTAGACGATCCCCTGCCCGCCGCGGCTCACCTCAACGACGTTGTGGTACCCGGGGATCTCCACCGAGCCCGGGAGCGAGGAGAAGACGCTCGTCGCGCCACCCGTCCCCGACCCCCGCGAGCCTTCGGGCACTTCGACCCCGCTCCCCGAGCCGATCGCCGGGCGGAACGCGTCCAGGAACTCCTGGTTGGAGCGGATCTCCAACATCAGGGTGCGGCAGGAGTCGCACTTCTCGACGTGGGACTTCACGTCGTCGGTGCTCCCCTTGCCGAGCGCGAGCATCTCCAGCACATCCGGGGGCGGGCACGCGGATTGGACCGGCGATGGGGTCGGCGGCATCTCAAGCATCCTCCGCGTACTGCTCGGACAGGCGCGCAACGATCTCCCGCAGCTTGCTGGTGACGCGCGTCTTCGCCACATATACCTCTGCGGTCGAGATGCCGCATTCTTGCGCCACGGCTTCGGGGGGAACGTTGCGGATGGCCACCATCTCGAACGCCTGGATGGTGGTCTTGGCCATCCGGCTGCTCTCGCGCAGCTCGTTCAGTGCCCGTTCGAATATCGCCCGCTGCTGCGCCAGTTCCCACGAATGGGTTATGGTTGTGGCGTCGGAGATGTCGATCATCGCCGACTCGCCGCGGGCGGGGCGGCGCTTGGCGCGGTTGCGGCAGAGGTCGGCTACGCGGTGCTGGGCGATGCCGATGATCCACGAGCGCAGGCGCCCCCGGTCGCGCTGGTACTTGCCGCTGGTGAAGTCGCGGACAAACTCGGTGAGCGTCTGCTGGGCGACCTCGTGGGCATCCTCCTCGTTGAGCCCGAGGTTGCGGGAGAAGCCGATGATGATCGAGCGGTAGCGCGCGTCGAACTCCCGCCAGACACCCTGGTTGTTCTTGTCCTTGAGAGACTCGAGCAGCAGCGTCGTGGTTGTCGTTCGGTCGGCGGGCGTCACCGGCGATCTCCTTGGCTCAACCCGCAATTATGCACGAAAGAGTCGCGGGATTCAGTCGCACCCGGGAGGATGGGCGAAGAAACAGTTGAGGAAATCGAAGAAGTCCGAGCTGTTGACGACCCCGTCGGCGTTGTAGTCGGCCGTGTGGCCCTCCGGGCAGCTCCCGCCGAAGAAGCAGGTGAGATAGTCGAAGAAGTCCTGGCTGTTGAGGTGCGCGTCGTCATTGAAGTCGCAGGTGCAGCAGGCCGCGGCGAACTCCACGCTCTCGTCGACGATCCGGGCCGAAGGGATGCTGCTGAAAGCAATATCCGTCGAGGTGTAACCGGTGAACGTCTGGGTGGGATTGACCGCGATGACCTCCAGCACGTCCGCGACGAATCCCATCCCCGAGGGCGACATAATCGGGACGGCCGGGACCCAGCAGGGCCGCTGGCACACGACGCGCCCGCAACTGTCGTATGTCTTCTCGAGGGTGAGCACCCAGCCGTTCATGACGCTGAAATCGACCGTGTTGCCGGCGAGGAGCTCGGCGCCGACGGGAATGCCGGCGTTCAGATAAACGATCTGGAGTTGATCGGTGCCGGTGAAAGAGAAGTCGAACGCGGCGTCAAGGCCGGCGCCGACGTCGGTATAGGTAGAGCGCGAGTAGACGGTCTCGGGGACGCCGTTGACGATGCCGCGGGCGGTGTACTGGATAAATGCGCCGTCGGGGATCGGATTGGCGGGGTCGCCGGGGTCGCCGAGCGGGGCGAGCTCGGCGACAAAGTGGCCGGTGCGCGGGTCGAGCTGGATGGTGACGCCGTCGCCGTTCATCGCGTCCATGTTGCCGAGCCCGAGTTCGTCGGCGGAGGCGTCGAAGCGGGCGTCTCCGAGGGCGGTGTGGAAGAGTCGGCGGAATACGAGGGACTCGGTCTCGATGGTGACGGGATCGACCGAGGTGGCGGTGATCTGGACCTCGGAAATGCTGGTGACAGGAGCGTCGGGGCTCTCGGGCGTAATGAGGAAGCGGTCGGCCGAGAGAGTCGGCCCGCCGCCGCTGATCTGGAACGTCGCCGAGGCCGGGAAGCGGAACTCGAAAACGGGGACGAACGGCCCGGTCTGCGGGCAGGGGGGCATCGAGCAGGAGGCGGGAATACATGCGAAGACCATCTCGCTGACGAGGCCGTTGTTCGGGCGCTCGAACGCTGGTCCGGTGCGTCCCGAACCGGAAAAGACCTGCATTGAGCCGTTGAAGGCCTGGAGCGTGTAGGTCGCGGCGCTGATCGGCGAGAAATCCGGGGTCAGTTGCAGACGGGAGACGGGGACCGGGATCTCCTGGATCCGCACAACCCCCAATGTGTTGTTCGGGATCCCCGCGACGGTCCCGGTGGCCGCCGCGACAAGGGCCGCGCCGGTCGGGAGGGGTCCCGGGGGCACATGGGCGTTGCATCGCCACCCTTCGGCGGTCTCGCCGACGGTGACGTCGGCGCCGTTGGTCCCCGAGCCGCCGGTGTTCTCGATGTTGATGCTCCCGGGCGTGAGCAGCGCCACGCCCAGGGAGGTGTGGCGCATGCCGCCGAAGAACGGCTGCTGGGTCGGGCATTGACGGCCGATGTCGGCGGTCAGTGTGTACGCGTTGCGCGAGCCGCAAGGGAAGCCCTCGAAAACCGCCGGGGCCGCAACCACAAGATACGTGCCCGCCGGGAGCGGATCATCGGGAGGAAAAGAGATCGACGCGGGAGCGCCGCAGGGCGGGGTGTTGTCGGTCGCGATCTGCTGGATGTTCTGGCAGTCCTCCCCGTTGAAGGAGAGCAGGAACAACGAGGCGGGGAGCTCGGCGGCGAGCTGCAGGCTGATGGGAGAGGGGTTGGGTAACACGAAACGGTACCAGTCCGTATCCCGCGATCCGCCCTGCGCCCAGACGCTCCCGCAGACGACCGCGTTGCAGTCGAGAGTGAGGAACCGCGGGTTCGACGGGTTGTTGCACCCGTCGTCGGTCGCGGCGCCGCACGGCTCACCCTCGGGAGTCGAGAGCTGCGGGCACTGCTGGACGCAGGGTGGGCCGGGTGAGATAGTGATCCCGCCGTCGCCCATGCCCCCCTGGAAGCCGCCGACACGTAGGAGGTATTGGACGCCGCCGACGACATCGAGGAAGATGCTGGATTGCTGCCCGCAGAAGTCGTTGTTACAGGTAACAGGCACGAGGCTGCCGCACGTGCCTGAATACGCTGCGATCACGGTATCGAACCCCGTGAGCTCGCAGGAGGAGATCCGCCAGAGCCCGGATGCGGGCGAGACAAGGCTGAACCAGACATCCGCGCCGATCTGGCCGCAGGCGGGGGGCCCGTCGGTTGTGGCGCCGATGGTGGTGAACGGGAACTGGCCCGGTCCGACGGGGGTGGCGTTGGCGCAGTCGTCGTTGGGTGGAGCGGGCGCGTCCGGCCCGGTGAGCGTGAATGTGCCGGGCCCGTCTTCCGGGCTGCCGGGGAACTTGCCGATCTGCAGCGTGTACTGCTGTCCGGCAACGACCGGGAACGAGAAGAAAGTCTGCAGGCCGCACCCATCGTCGTTGCACGCGATCGCCTGGCCCGCGGGGCAACCGGCGCCGTTGTACACCGCAGCCTTCGTATCAACAGCGGTGTGGCCGCAGGACTGAAGGAGCGCCGAACCGGTTCCGGTAGCGGTCCAGACGAACCAGGTGTCGTTGGCGATGCCAGTGGTGCCCGAGAACATGCAGACCGGGTTGTTCTGACCCTGGATGCCGGTAGTAGCATGGCCGGTGTCGAACTGGATAGAGACTTGTTGCCCGCTGATGAACAACGGGTTGAGACACAGGTCGTTGGGAACGCCGCGGGGACCGGGCGGGTTGACGATCGGCGTTGCAGGCTGCCCGGATGGGGCGATGGGCGACAGATCGACCGTGCCATTCTGCGCAGCAGCGGGCAGGCCCAACAGGGCATTCAGAACACACAGACCGGGAACGACCCACATCTTGACCATCCGGACCTCATCCTCGTCAGGAGGTCTATGCCGCCGCACTCATACCCCCGGACGAACGCCGCCCGGCCCGAAATGCGCACACCACGCGGCGCGGCAAGGCGTCCTGAACCAACTGCGATCCACCGCCGGGGATCTTTCAGCTGATCAAAGAACCCCTCGGGTTGACGACCGGACCAGCGGACTCCGCCGTACGACGAAAGCCGCTCTGGAACTCTTGTTCTCCCAGAATACCGGCCCGGAAGGGGTGGTGCAAGGCTCAAACCGCGCAACTACAAGAGGTTGCTACCCGCCCATTCCCTCTCCTGCCCGCCGCGCCAAGCGCGGCCGGGGGATTCCGAAGCGATCCATCCGCGACAAGAGCGTGTTGGGGTTGATGTCGAGCTTCTCGGCCGCGCCGGCGGGCCCGAAAACCCTGTAGTGCGTCGATTCGAGTGCATGCATGATGTGCAGGCGCTGGAGTTGCTCGAGGGTCAGGTCCAAAAGGATGTCTCGGGTCTGCGGGTTTGATGCGCCGGTCCCCCCTTGGGCTGGAGCGCTCGTTCCGGGGCTCGGGGATTCCGGGAGCTCGATCTCAAGCTCGGGGCCATCCGCCAGAAGCGTGGCTCGCTCGACCGTGTTTGCCAGTTCCCTGATGTTGCCCGGCCAGCGGTAAGCCATGATGCGCCGGAGCGAGCGTTCGCTGATCGGGAGCACCGGTCGGGCCATCCGCCGGGCAACCCGGACGTGCAAATGCTCGACGAGCTCGCGCAGGTCCTCTCGACGATCCCGGAGAGGCGGGACCTCGATGCGGAAGACGTTGAGACGGTAATAGAGGTCCTCGCGGAACAACCCGCGCTCGACCCGGCGCGCGAGCTCGCGGTGTGTCGCGGCGACCACGCGCGCCGACGAACGCAGCGCCTCTACCCCACCCACCCGCTCGAATGTGCCCCCTTGCAGCACCCGCAGGAGCTTGGCCTGCGCCGCGAGCGGCAACTCGGCGATCTCGTCTAAGAAGATGGTGCCTTCCTCGGCGAGCTCGAACTTCCCGAGGCGACGCCGGTCGGCGCCGGTGAAGGCGCCGCGCTCGTGCCCAAAGAGCTCGGATTCGATGAGCGACTCGGGCAATGCCGCGCAGTTGATAGCGATGAAGGGCTTGGCGGAGCGGGGTGACTCGAAGTGGATGGAACGCGCCACCAGCTCCTTGCCGGTGCCCGTTTCTCCTTGGATGAGAACGGTGGTATCGGTCCCCGCGACGCGGGAGATCTGGACGCGGACGCGCTTCAGCGCCTGCGACGAGCCAACCAGCGTCGGCGGGCCGTCCGGCCCCTGCTCGTTCAGCTCCTCTTGCACCGTGCGCATCTTGGCGCGAGCGGCCTCGGACTCGGCGAGCCGTTCGCGCAGGCGCGCCGCTTCGGCTTCCGATTCGACGCGGGCCGTCGCGTCCTGGAGCGTCGCGAGTGCCGCCGCTCCCTCCGCCCATCCGGCTCCGGGAATTAGGGTCAGGTCTACGTACCGCGCGCCCTCATCCGAACGGATCGGCAGCGCCCGCGCGGCGATCCGCCCCGAACCGTGCCCTGTCCCAAGGCCGGCGAGGATCTCCGCCGTGATCCGCTCGGCGCCGTCTACGAGTTCAGCAAGCGAGGCCCCGACCTGGCAAGGAGGGCCCAGGCACCGGCGTGCGGCGGCATTCGCCAGCACGACACGGGCGGCGTCGTCGAGAACGAGCACACCGGTTTCCAGGGAGTCGATGAGATTTCGCGGCAGGTCCAACGCATGTCTCCATTATTGTGATCCACCGCAATCATATACCACACTGCTTTTAGTCGCAATGATCATTACGAAATATCGCAAAATAGTCGGGCAGGTTCTGTCTGAGCGGCCTGGGCAAGGCTACAAGTCGCATCCGGTCGTTGGCACGCGATTCGCCTAGGGGATCAGTGGGTTCCAGACTGCGGAATCCTGCCAATGGGGTCTGCTCGCAACGGCGGGCCTCTGGAGGCACTCGTGGGCCGCATGCCGGGCCGGCTGAAACAGGCGGCCACGGCACTTCCGTCAGCGGGCGTCGCGTTGGCGCCCCGGAATTCGAGGGATCGGAGTGACCATGTGGGCTGGTCACTTCGCCCCTCGTTTTCTTTTTTGAGTTGGGAATCTGGGGGAGTCCGGGAAGTGAGGAACTGGGCGACTGTTCCGCCGGGAGCGGTGGCGCCCCTGATTCCACCCGATCCATTCGCGCGGCGCAACCGGAACAGGCATCCGCCGCGCGCGATCTGCGAATGGTTCCGGGTGACGGCGCCTTGACAGTGCGCCGATTGTCCTTGCGGGAGCGCTGCACGATTGCGTTTGCGTGCCGCGTGGACCCCCGATCAGCGGGACTCGCGCAGGGATGCTCTCACATGGCCAGGATGCCCCACGAGCCGGAAGCTTTCGCCGAACAGGTCGCCGCCATTCTCCGGCGGCTCCAGCCGGAGCACGAGGTCGAGCTCACCGGCCCGCGCGAGTTACTGGTCAACGGCAGGCGTCTGGACCTGGAGAACCTCTACCGCCTCGTCAACCATGACCTGGACCGCGGGGAGGAGATCGTCGAGCACTACCTCGAGCAGCTCTTCGCCGGGGATGCCATCGCTCTGACAACCGTCTCGTTCGATTTCGCCCGCCCGCGGATCATGCCCCGCATCCAGCCCGAGAGCATCTTCGGGCACCTGAACCGCACCCAGGTGGCGCACGTGCCGTTCGTGAACGGCACGGTGATCGTCTTTGTCATCGACCTGCCGCAGATGACCGTCAGTGTTACCACCGAGCAGTTGGTTCGCTGGGGGGTCTCAGAAGAAGAGCTGGAAGCGATGGCGCGGAAGAACCTGGACCAGTACGCCCCGCAGCTCGAGGTGCAAGTGGTCGAGAGCAAGGAAGGGGGTCGGGCGGCGATCCTCTCCGAGCAGGACGGGTACGACGCGGCACGGCTGCTCCTTTCCAGTCTCCACCGGCGCCTGGCGCCGCAACTCGGCGGAGACTTCTATGTGGCCACACCCGCGCGGGACATGTTCGTTGCGCTCTCGCCCAACCCGAGCCCATTCGTGGATCGGCTCAAGAATCGGGTGGCGCAGGATTATCGGCGCCTGCCGTATCCGATTACCTCGGACCTGTTCCTGGTGACGCGGGATGGGGTGGCGGGGACCGCGCGGGAGGCCGAGGCGGCCTGAACTCCGCGCCTATCTCGCGACAGTTTCATTTCCCGCAAATCGATGAACGACCGGCGCGGGCTGCGCGAGCGGATTTTGCACGCCGTGGACGCATCGGGCGCTGTACGCCCGAGCGAACCTCGCCGCGTTCGGCGAGGCCTCCCAGGCGCCCGGCGCGCGAGTCGGATGGTGTTGGTGAAAAGCCATCGCCTGCATGATGCCGATGGCGGGTTTCACACCAAACTTGTACAGGCGGCGGCCGAGGTCGTCGTCCTCCTGGCCGTAGCCGATGTATTCCTCGTCGAACCCGTTCACCGCCAGGTAGTCGGCGAGTCGAACCGCGAAGTTGGCGCTGAGGAGCTTGGGCTTGTGGGGTTTGCCGAGGGCGAGGCGGCGCATGAGGGCGTGGCGCCGATACCGGCGATCCCGGGCCTGAAGGGCCGCGAACTGATGGGCGTTCGGGGTGATCGGCTCTCCGCGCGCGATGCGGGCGTCATCCAGCGCCTCGGTCTGCTCGGGCGTCAGATCGACGCGAAAGGCCACGACGAGCGGGCGGGCCGAGCCTGCGAAGAAGCGGAGATGCTGGGCGAGGCAGTCGGGGGCGGGGAGGCAATCGCCGTCGAGGAACCAGAGGACATCGGCGCGCGTGTGCTCACCGGAGATGATCGCCCGGACGGCGTTATTGCGCACCTGGCTGCTGCGCGAGTCCCCCTGGTGCGGACGCTGCACGAGCGTGATCGGAGTTGCTCGCTCTGCCGCGACGTCGGCGACCAGCTCGGCGATATCGGCGGCGTCGGTGTCGGCGCTGACGGTCACGGTGTCCGGACGCCGCGCTTGGGCGAGAACGCCCAGGAGGGTGCGGCGGAGGTGGCGCGTCGTATGGGTCGAGATGACGGCGTGGGCGCGGGTCATCGGCGCGAGGAGTGTACGGGCGGGTTAACCTTGTGGGGATGAAACTGATCTCGACGGCACATGGGCTCGCGGAACACGCCGGCGGCGTCTTTGTGCCCACCATGGGGGCACTGCACGAGGGCCATGCGTCGCTGGTGAGGCTGGCCAGGGGCAAGGCAGAGCGCGGCCAATCGGTCGTCGTGAGCGTTTTCGTGAATCCCACCCAGTTCGGGCCGAACGAGGACTACGCGCGGTACCCGCGCACGCTCGACTCGGATATGGAGGAATGCCGCGCGGCGGGCGCGGACATCGTCTTCGCGCCGGCCGTAGAGGAGGTCTATCCGCCCGGGGGCGCGCGGGTGCCGCGGCTGCCGCGTGTGGCGACCGAGCCGGGTCTCGAGGATTCGGCCCGGCCGGGCCACTTCGCGGGTGTCTGCCAGGTTGTTCTGCGTTTATTCGAGTTGGTGCGCCCGTTGGCGGCGGTCTTCGGCGAGAAGGACTGGCAGCAGTTGCAGGTGGTGCGTGCGATGGTGCGGGAGGAGGGGTTGCGGATCGGGATCATCCCGGGAGAGACGGTTCGAGATCCCGACGGCATGGCGATGAGCAGCCGGAATAGATTCCTTTCGCCGAAGGACCGACGGCGCGGGTTGGCGCTGAATCAGGCGCTGCTGGCATGCCGGGCAGGGCGCGACCCGGACCGGGCGGAGGAGATACTCCGGGCGGTCCTTGGAGAGGCTGGCGTCGAGCCGGATTACGCCGTGGTGCGCGATGCTGAAACGCTTGCTCCACGAGCGCGGGGGGAGTGGGATCGTTCTCGGGCGATGCGAGCGGTGGTGGCGGGGCGGGTGGGGCCGGTGCGGCTGCTCGACAATATGGCCTGGGAGAACAAGGCATAGCGGCCTGAAGCGTAGAGACGGGTTGGGGATCTGCTCGCTATGATCGGGCCGCCTTGGAGCGGGAGGGGCGGCGGCGCGGCGCGTCGCCCACTGGAGGAGTTGCCTTGCTTCGCACACCGCTGTACCAGTTCCACGTCGATCACGGGGGCAAGATGGTGGATTTCGCGGGGTGGGAGATGCCCATGTACTACCAGGGCTCGCCGGAGGCGCCCGGGGGTATTCTCGAGGAACACAAGGCGGTGCGCACGAGCGGCGGGATGTTCGATGTCTCGCACATGGGGCGGGTGAAGTTCACCGGCCGGCATTCGCGGCGGCTGCTCGAGCGGCTGTGCACCCGCAAGATCAGCGACATGCAGCCGGGGCAGTGCCGTTATTCGCTGGTCTGCAACGAGCGGGGCGGCGTGCGGGACGACGTGATCGTCTACCGGCTGGACGACGATGACTTCACGGTGGTGGTCAACGCGGCCAACCGTGAAAAGCTGCTCGGGCACTTCGAGCAGGTGCGCGGGGCGGGGGATCTTTCGGTCAGGATCGACGACCAGACGATGCAGACGGCGATGGTCGCGCTGCAGGGGCCGAAGGTCATCGAGTTCATCAGCAACTTCAGCAAGGAGATCCCGTCGCTGAAGCGGTACCGCTTCGCGGTGAAGAATCTGCTCATCATGAAGATTGTCGTGAGCCGCACCGGGTACACCGGGGAGGATGGGGTGGAGGTGATCCTCCCGGCGTCGGCGGTGGGGATGGCGATGAAGCTGATGCTGAAGGACATCGACATGAAGTCGGCGACGGCGCTCGTGCGCCCGGCGGGGTTGGGGGCGCGGGACTCGCTCCGGCTGGAGGCCGGGATGCCGCTGTACGGGAACGAGCTCGGGGAGGAGACGAACGCTCTGGGGTGCGGGGTGGACTTCGCCATCTCGCTGGACAAGGACCAGGGGGAGCGCGGGGAGGCGTTCATCGGGATGGATGTGCTCAAGAGGACGGCGGCGGAGGGGGGCCCGCGGCGGAAGCTGGTGGGGATCGCGTTCGATGGGAAGCGAACGGCGCGGCACGGGAACCCGATCAAGTGCGGCGGAGCGGACGTAGGGGAGATTACGAGCGCGTGCCTGAGCCCGACGCTCGGGTACCCGATCGCGATGGGGTTCATCGAGCGAGAGAAGTCGGAGGAGGGGAGCGTTGTACAGGTAGATACCGGGCGCGCGGTGCTGGAGGGGAAGATCGTGAAGCTGCCGTTCTATAAGGCCGCTAAGTAGAGCCCCGCGATTCGCCATGCCCGCCTATAGCCGCAGGCATGCCACACTCATCCAGGATGCATTGAGAGGCACATGGCCAACCCGACAGGACAGCCCACGACTCCCGGCACGCAGCCGTCCGGCCCGCACAAGACGACGAAGGAGTCGATCCAGGACACGATCGTCTCGGTGATCATCGCCTTCGCGCTGGCGTTCGTGTTCCGGGGGTTCGTCGTCGAGGCGTTTGTCATCCCGACAGGGTCGATGGCCCCGACGCTGATGGGCGCGCACGAGCGCTTGCGGAACCCGGAAACCGGCTACCTGTGGCCGGTGGGCCCGTGGGACGCCAGCCCGAAATACACGCAGAACTACGTCTCGCGTCAGGGGATCCCGCAGGGGCCGGGGCAGCCGCCGCGCCCGGTGCACGTGCACGATCCGATGTCCGGGCAGCTTGTCGAAGAGAAGAACATGCCGCTGCTGTCGGGGGACCGGATCCTGGTGCTGAAGTATCTCTACACGATATTCGAGCCGGAGCGGTTCGACGTGGTGGTGTTCAAGTTCAAGGAAGCGCTGAAGCCGGAGGTCAACTACATCAAGCGGCTGACGGGGCTGCCCGGGGAGGAGGTTGCGGTGGTGGACGGAGACATCTTCTATCGCAAGCGCAAAGACATCCCGGCTGGCCCGGGGAGCGCCAACAAGTGGGAGGAGCCGGGGTGGCACGTGGCGCGCAAGGCGGCGCACGTGCAGGCGGCGATGTGGCAGAAGGTGTTCGATTCCGACTACGCGCCGCGCACCCCGAGCACGAGCAGCAAGGTGACCACGACGCCGTGGAAGAGCGACCTTTCCAGCACATTGGGATCCTAAGCTTAGAATTCCACGTGGACAAGTTGTCGCG
>JADMIO010607098.1_pt1 | contig 33193 bp, 23 predicted proteins | sample 8958161 | NCBI WGS metagenome assembly JADMIO01 (sample SAMN16585339, study PRJNA669376) | soil metagenome | isolation source: Crop rotation soil | place: USA: Cullars Rotation, Alabama | collected 2011 | reverse complement strand
AAACCCGGCGATCGGGTTGCGTCCAATGGCGCCCACGCCGAGTTGGTGAGGGTTCCGGCCAACCTCTGCGCGCTCATTCCGGATAACGTACCCGATGAGCATGCCGCGTTCACTGTAGTTTCTTCCATCGCCCTGGCAGGGCTGCGCCTTGCGGAACCCACTCTAGGAGAGACCTTCGTGGTCACTGGCCTGGGACTTATCGGACTTATCGCCGTTCAACTGTTGCGTGCGTATGGTTGTCGCGTTCTCGGCATCGACGTCGATCCCAACAAAACCGAATTGGCCCGCCGCTTCGGGGCGGAAACGGTGCTGCTTTCCCGAGGCGAAGACCCAGTCGGCAAAGCCGATCGTTTGACGTCAGGCCGCGGCGTTGATGGAGTGATAATTACGGCCGCGACGAAGAGCGACGAACCGGTACACCAGGCGGCGCTGATGTGCCGGAAGCGTGGCCGTATCGTTCTAGTTGGCGTCGCCGGTCTGCAACTGTCCCGCGACGACTTCTATAGAAAGGAACTGTCATTTCAGGTCTCCTGCTCTTATGGCCCAGGCCGTTACGACCCGGCATATGAGGAAGCCGGGCATGACTACCCGTTCGGGTTCGTTCGCTGGACGGCGCAGCGCAATTTCGAAGCCGTGTTGGACATGATGGCCAGCGGTCGTCTGGATGTAGCCCCACTCATCACGCATCGCTTCCCGCTCCAACGTGCGATAGAGGCCTACACGTTGATGCAGACCGACACTCCTCACCTCGGTATTCTGCTCCAATATTCCAGCGAACCTGTGCGGCGCCGCACCGTTACATTACACGCGGCTGGTTCTCGTGCTGCCGCCAACGGCAGCATCGGTTTCATCGGCGCGGGCGGTTATGCCTCCAAAGTCCTGATCCCGGCGTTTCGAACGGCCGGTGCAGGCCTGATTTCCATTGCTTCAAGCGGAGGGGTATCCGCCGCCTGCGCCGGTCGCAAATTTGGATTTGCCGAAGCTACGACTGACGTGGAGGCGCTCCTGCGCGACTCACGGACGGACACGATCGTTATTGCCACGCGCCACGACACTCACGCAGATCTCGTCTGCCGGGCCTTGGCGGCCGGGAAGAATGTCTTTGTCGAGAAACCACTAGGCATCACTACGGATGAGATCGACCGCATCGAGTCCTCTGGGCGACCGCCTTCTCCCTTGTTGATCGTCGGATTCAACCGTCGCTTCGCGCCACAGATCGTCAAGATGAAATCGCTTCTGGCTGGTGTGAACGGGCCCAAGTCCATCGTGATCACGGTCAACGCGGGCTCGATTCCGTCCGAGCACTGGACGCAAGACGCGGAGCGAGGCGGAGGACGCATTGTTGGCGAGGGGTGTCACTTCATCGATCTGGCGCGCTTCGTCGCCGGCGCGCCAATCGCCAATGTGCATGTCCCGCGCGCGCAGGGAATGTGTCGCGATTCGGTGAGCTTTGTGCTGGAGTTCGAAGATGGTTCTACAGCTGCGATTCAATATTTGGCGTCGGGTCACAAGTCATTTCCGAAGGAGCGCATAGAGACCGTGGCAGGAGGCCGCATCCTGCAACTTGACAATTTTCGTCGCTTGCGCGGCTGGGGCTGGCCTGGTTTCCAAAGAATGAATCTCTGGCGCCAGGATAAAGGCAACTCCGCGTGTGTCGCCGCATTCCTGAATGCGCTACGCACCGGCGGCCCTGCCCCGATTCCATTCGATGAATTGCTCGAGGTCTCTCGCACGACGATCGAGGTTAACCGGCTCGCCACCAGGGGCTAATCTATTCGTGAATGTTCCACGGCTCCTTCGGACCATCCGGTATCTCCGCCCGGTGCAGGTAACCAACCGCTTCACCAGAAGCATCCATGTGTCGGTGTCGCATCGCGTTGTGCATTGGCAGCTGAGGCCGCAGAACGCAGCGTTCATACCATTTGCCGATTATGACCCCGCTCCGCTGGTGCGGGTAAGTCGACTGAGGGATTACACGCAGCACTATCATCACCGCGTGAATGCGGAAGACGCGGTCCGCTGGATTGAGAGCAATCCGCCAGCATCGAATCCAGCCTGGGAACCATATCCGCTCTCGCGGCGAATTGTGAATTGGGTGAAGCAACTTGACCGACCCTCTGGTCGTATATTGGCGAGTCTGGCGCAACAAGCGGACTATCTTTCACGCACAGTGGAACACCACCTACTGGCAAACCACCTCTTCGCCAATGCCAAAGCGCTCGTGTTCGCTGGAGCATTCCTGTCCGAAGACGGCTGGCTCCGGCAAGGGCTGCAGATTCTGGAGCGAGAAATTCCAGAACAGATTCTTAACGATGGCGGCCATTTCGAACGCAGTCCAATGTACCATTCGCTCATTCTCGAAGACCTGATGGACATGGTCAACCTTGGCCGTGTGTATCCGGGACTGCTGCCGGACTATACCGAGCCTGCTAGCCGCATGCTTTCCTGGGCCAACCGGATGACGCATCCTGATGGAGAGATCGGGTTCTTTAACGATGCTGCGCTTCGCGTGGCGGCTCCGGTTTGCGCACTCAATGCGTATGCGACCCGACTCGGTATCGAGCGGGCTTCGTGCCCGCTTTCGGATAGCGGCTACATACGGCTTGAGAACGCGAATACCGTTGCTTTTTTTGATGCCGCGCCGATAGGACCGTCGTATCAGCCTGGGCATGCCCACGCCGACACACTCTCTTTCGAACTGTCGCACAGAGGTCGCCGTCTGCTGGTGAACTCCGGCACCTCTACCTACGAGCGATCTGCGGAACGCCAGCACCAGCGAGGCACCGCCGCGCACAATACGATTCGGCTGGACTGGCGAGACTCATCGGAGGTTTGGGCCGCTTTTCGGGTGGGGAGGCGTGCGCGTCCGCTCGCGGTCTCGACCGACAATCACACCTGGGCTGAAGGCGCGCACGACGGATACGGGCCGGTCATTCACAGGAGGCAGCTCGAATTGCTTCCCGAACACCTGACGGTCACCGACTCCATTGAAGGCTCCGGGCGTCATAATCTGGAGATCTTCTTTCATCTGTTCCCTGGCGCAGATCCAGGCGTGATTCGCCTCGATCCGGTCGTGACTCGATCCGTTGAGGAAACCACGTTTCATCCGCAGTTTGACGTGTCGACGCCCAACCAAACCGTCATCGGCCGCGTGTCGCATGATCTTCCAGTTCGGCTCATATCGACAATCTGTTTACCGGCATAATTTTTATGCGTTTTCTCCTTGTTGCAGGCGCCCGCCCGAATTTCATGAAGATTGCGCCGCTTATGAAGGCATTCCGTCGACGCGATCACCGTGACCTCATTCTCGTTCACACGGGCCAGCATTATGATCGCGGGATGTCCGACACCTTTTTCTCCGATCTCGACATCCCGGAGCCGGATATAAACTTCGGTGTTGGCTCCGGAACTCATGCGCAACAGACCGCCCGCATCATGGTCGATTTCGAGAATGTCTGTATCCAGCGACGGCCGGACTGGGTCGTGGTCGTCGGCGATGTGAATTCCACCATTGCCTGTGCCCTCACCGCCAAAAAACTCGGGATCCGCGTCGCGCACGTCGAAGCTGGCCTCCGCTCGCGCGATATGTCGATGCCCGAAGAGATCAACCGCATCTGCACCGACGCCATCTCCGACCTGCTCTTCACCACGGATCGCCTCGCAGATGAGAACCTCCGCCGGGAAGGTGTTCCCGAATCGAAAATCCGCTTCGTCGGTAACACCATGATCGATACCTTGTTCGCACAACTCGACCGCGCGATCGCTCTACCGCTTCCGGCGGATTTGTCCGAAGGACAGTATGCCGTACTTACGCTTCACCGGCCCAGCAACGTAGATTCGCCGGAAATGCTCTCTGGACTGTTGGGCGCCATATCCTCAGTCTGCAGCCGCATTCCCGTCATTTTTCCGGTCCATCCCAGAACTCGGTCCCATCTTAACGGCTTCGCTCACCCGAACCTGACAATCGCCGAACCCTTCAGCTATCTCTCGTTTCTTGGCCTGGTAGCCCGCTCACGATTTGTTCTTACCGACAGTGGCGGCATACAGGAGGAGACTACCGTGCTGGGCATCCCTTGTCTTACAATGCGGCTCAACACGGAGCGTCCCATCACCTGCGAGCTTGGCACGAACATGCTTGTGGGAACCGACCCGAAGCGGATTCGTGAAATGGCGTTCGCCGTTCTCGACCACGGCCGCCCTCGCCACTGCATACCGGACAAGTGGGACGGTCATGCTGCCGAGCGCATTGTGGAGACCCTCCTAGATGAAGATCCTCTTCCTTGCTGACAACTTTCCACCCGAACGAAATGCTCAGGCTTCCCGTGTCTATGAGCGCGCTTGCTCCTGGGTTAAGTGGGGTCACACCGTCACGGTGTTGACCTGTGCCCCGAATTTCCCCGAGGGGAAGGTATATCCGGGCTACACCAATGCCTGGTATCGAACCGAGGAAATATCCGGCATTCGCGTTGTGCGCGTGAAGACGTTCGTCGCTGCGAATTCAGGAACCGTTTTGCGCATCGTCGACTTCGTTTCATTCATGTTGACCTCTTTCGTAGCCGGGCTTTTTCAAACCAGACCCGACGTGATTGCCGTTACGTCGCCCCAGTTCTTCGCTGCTGTGAGCGCTTGCGCTTTGGCGTGGATTCGGCGAGTTCCATTCGTTCTGGAAGTGAGTGACCTCTGGCCAGATTCCGTGGTTGCCGTAGGGGCTATGAAGAAAGGTGTTGCCCTTTGGATGGCCGGGACCCTGGAACTCTTTCTGTATCGTCGCGCCGAACGTATCATACCGTTGACGCATTCGTTCAAACGGAATCTGGTTGATCGTGGAGTACCGGAGGCCAAGATCGATGTCGTGATCAACGGAGTAGCGCTAGACCGATTCGCCCCGCGTGATCGCGATGCGGCCCTCGCTGCTAAATGGGGTATAGCTCCGAACGAGTTCGTCATTGGTTACCTTGGAACGCACGGCATGGCCCATGCTCTCGGAAACGTCCTCGATGCGGCCGAACGCACGGGTCAGCGCATCCGCTGGCTCCTCGTTGGGTCTGGAGCCGAGCGGAACAAGCTGGTTGCTGAGGTAGCGCGACGCGGCCTCCGCAACGTTAGCATGCTGCCCGCCCAGCCTAAGGAGTGCATGCGCGCCGCCTGGAGCCTGTGTGACGTCGCGCTTGTTCACCTGCGCAATACGCCTCTTTTCGAATCCGTCATCCCCTCGAAAATTTTCGAGGCGATGGGTATGGGTCTACCGATACTTCTCGCCTGCCCGCCGGGCGAAGGCAGCCAGATCGTGGAAGATGCTGGCGCTGGAATCTGCGTTGCGCCCGAAGACCCTGGCGCTCTCGCAGCGGCCGCGATTCGCCTGGCGAACGATCCTGAACTGACTCGCGCTCACGCCCGTCGCAGCTTGGGGGCGGCCCCCCGTTACAGCCGCGAACGCCAAGCCAGGGACTACCTGATCGTGCTTGAAAAGGCGATTACGCCGGAACTGGGCGCCATGACCGTCCCGGGTACGACGAACTAGATTACCTAGAGAGCCGAGCTGGAGAGGTCGACGGAGATACGTACATGTATTCGCTACTCACAGCGGCTGCGGCGGCGTTGACCATCGCGTTGGCGCTAACGCCGCTATGCCGCAAGCTCGCGATCCGTTGGGGTTTGCTGGATCAGCCGGACCACAATCGCAAAATTCATGCCAACCCGATACCTCGCATCGGAGGTGTTCCTTTAGTCATTGCTTATCTGGGTTCATTCGTCATACTGCTTCTTTTCTCGTTCGAGGGCGGCGACCTCGTACGCGGGCATCTTGAACTCGTGAAGAGGCTTGTTCCCGCTTCCGCGCTCGTCTTTGCAACCGGTCTCCTGGATGATCTCGTGGGCTTGAAGCCTTGGCAGAAGCTGCTTGGACAACTCGCCGCCGCCTTCCTGGTTTTCAATGCCGGCGTCCACTTGGTCAGCATCGGGGGTCATCACCTGCCGATCTGGTGCACTTTACCTGCGACAATCGTGTGGCTCGTAGCCTGCACAAACGCCGTCAACCTCATCGATGGTGTTGATGGTCTCGCAGCTGGGGTGGGCTTCTTTGCCACCGTTACTACTTTGCTGGAAGCGCTACTACAACACAATCTCGGACTTGCCTTTGCAACGGCCCCCCTCGCCGGGGCGCTCCTCGGCTTCCTGCGATATAACTTCAATCCGGCCACGATCTTCCTGGGCGATTGTGGCAGCCTGCTGATTGGTTTCTTGCTGGGCTGCTATGCGTTGCTGTGGAGCGACAAGTCTGCAACTCTCCTCGGCATGACTGCCCCGCTTATGGCGCTCTCTATTCCGCTCATCGATACGGCACTCGCCGTCGTCCGGCGGTTTCTTCGCTGCCGGCCGATCCTGGGAGCCGACCGGAGCCACATCCATCACAAGCTTCTCGCTCGCGGCTTCACTCCGCGGCGGGTCGTGTGTTGCATGTATGTGGTCTGTGGAATTAGCGCCGCCCTGTCGCTGCTCGCCAGCGTTGCGCATGAACAGTTTGCTGGGATAATTCTCCTGCTCTTTTGTCTGGGCGCCTGGGCCGGCGTACAACACCTGGGGTACCCTGAGTTCGATGTTGCGCGGCGCATGGTGCTGGGCGGCTCCTTTCGGCGCCTGCTGAATGCCCAGTTAGAACTAGCAACGTTCCGCGAGAGTCTTACTGCCGCTCTTACGGCAGACCAATGTTGGGAGGTGCTGCACGCCGCCTACAGTGAATTCGGTTTCAATGAGATCAAACTGAAACTGGGCGATCGGTTTTATACGCACGCCACCGGCCGTTACACCACACCTTCCTGGACCATCCACATCGGCCTCTCGGAGAATGAGTACCTGAAGCTTTCCCATGATGTGGGCACGGACGCAGCCCCGATCATAGCTCCTTTTGCAGATGTGGTCGGCTCGGTCCTTTTCATCAAAGCTGCTCGGATGCGAGCACTCTCCTTCGGAAGAATAGCCGGAATGCCGGTCAGCTCTGACCGTCGAGACAGAGAAGTGGAGCCGACGGCGGCGGCCGCATCGTCTTCGTGACGGTCGGTGGGCTGCTGAGACGCGCCGTCCGCGCTGCCGAGTCGCACACCGTAATCCCATGCCCAGGAGCCTGCCTGCCTATCGGCCCAAGGCCGGATCACATGCTCGTATTTGTAATCAGTAGCTTCGTAGTGAACGACCCGGTCTGTCTCAATCGAGTTTACTGGAGTCCTCAATGAGCTTGCACACGCCCGTAATACCAAACGAACCCAATCCCATTTCCGGACACCCACTCGCCACCGCCGGGCTTTCCCTCGCCGACAAGATCCGGACGCACACCGCCCGTGTCGGCGTAGTCGGGCTGGGCTATGTCGGCCTGCCGCTCGCCGTCGAATTCGGCCGGGTCGGCTTCGAGGTCACCGGATTCGACGTCCTCGAGTCCAAGACAGCCCGGGTCAACGCCGGCGATTCCTATGTCGGCGACGTGCCCGATGCCATGCTGCGCCCGCTGGTCGAAACCGGCCGGCTGCGCGCCACCCCGGATCTCTCGGTGCTGGCCGACATGGACACCGTCAACATCTGCGTCCCCACGCCGCTGCGCAAAACCAAAGACCCGGACATGAGCTACGTGGTCTCCGCCTGCGAGGCCATCGCCCGGTACATCCACCCCGGCATGCTCATCATCCTCAAGTCCACCACCTATCCCGGCACGACCGACGAGCTGCTGCTCCCCGTGTTCCAGAAAACCGGCCTGCAAGTCGGCCGCGACTTTTTCCTGTGCTTTTCGCCCGAGCGAGTGGACCCCGGCAACCCGACTTATCAGACTGCCAATATCCCCAAAGTCGTCGGAGGCGTGACCCCGGCCTGCACCGCAATGGGCCGGCTGTTCTACTCCCAGGCCATTGCCAGCGTCGTCCCGGTCAACTCGACGGGTGTCGCCGAGATGGTCAAGCTGCTCGAAAACACCTTTCGAATGATCAACATCGGCCTCGCCAACGAAATGGCGATGATGTGCGACCGGATCGGCATCAACGTCTGGGAAGTGATCGAAGCCGCCGCCACCAAGCCGTTCGGCTTCATGCCGTTTTACCCTGGCCCCGGCCTGGGCGGCCACTGCATCCCGATCGACCCCTTCTACCTCTCCTGGAAGACCAAACAAGCCGGGATTGAGGCTCGTTTTATCGAATTAGCGGGCTATATTAACGGCCAAATGCCTCATTTTGTCGTCGATAAGGTGCAAAATGCCCTCAATGACGCCGGAAAAGCCGTCAAAAACTCGCATATTCACATCTGCGGAGTCGCCTACAAGAAGGACATCGACGACGTCCGGGAATCGCCCGCGCTCGACATCATGCTGCTGCTCGAGAAGCGCGGGGCCCGCGTGACGTATAGCGATCCGCAGATTTCCCGCCTGAAGCTGGACGGCAAGGAGCTGGTGAGCCAGCCGGTCGAGGCGGGCGACGCCGCCGATTGCGTGGTGATCGTGACCGACCACTCGAATTTGGATTACCAGCGCCTGGTGGCGGCCTCGTCGCTGATCGTCGACACCCGAAACGCGCTGCGCGGCATCGACTCGCCCAAAATCGTGAGGCTATAGGATGCTAATCGGCTGGGGCCTTCCGTGGGCGGCGCGGGTGTGCCTACTTGGCCATCACAGTCCAATTCGCTCCATTGCAATACGCCAGAACGTGCTTCGCGCCACCGGCGGAGACTATTGCACCCCATACATCAGTTGTTGAGTTAGTTACCGGCTTTGAAACACCTTCGGTCGCCGCGTTGCACAATGGCAGTGCGGAGTATTTATCGGGCGCGTTCGAGGCGAATGGATAGGAGCCAAGAAACAGATTGTCCAGACCGCTATTCGACACGGTTTTTATCGAACCGCCGATAATGCGGTTGTGGGAGGAGCCTGCCGTCAGCAATACGTCGACTCTGTTGCCCTCAAACCTGGTCCCATGGCCTTCGTTTAGCGCGTAGGTGATTCTCCACCCAACATCATAAGAAGAAATATCTCCGCCGAATATCTTATTCGTATCACCCTTATCCATGTCAATGCCTATGGATCCATACAAAGGCCCTGGATAACCCTCCAGATGCGTGTTTACTACTGCGTTGGCATTACATCCATCATTAATTACCGCCGTGCATCTAATCCCAACCTGGTACCCTGTTATATAGCTATTCTCAACTACGTTCCACGCGGAGAATCCCCCCGTCCCGTCGAGCAATATACCAGTTCTCGAATTTGCCCCGACACTTAAGTCTAAGAATAGATCGGAAAATTTTGCGTGCTGTGCTCTTTTTGCGTGAATGGCCGTAGTGGTATCTCCCTGCCAATCGTACATGAACAGGTTCTTGATTGTGACATTATGGATGTCGTGCGTGCCATCCCCAATTCTAATCCCAACATCCCCATAGACTCCGATCTGAAGCCTGGCGCCGCCAAGGCTGCCTAAGCCGCCGGAACTTTCTCCAGCGAGCGTAATTCCGTCATGGTTAATAAAAAGCGTAGAGCTAATGTTGTACGTCCCAGTTCTTAGCCGTACGCTTCCGCCTGCTGTGAGCGCGGATAAGACGTGGTTTATTACTGTCGCTGCGTCTGATGCCGAGTACGCAATGGTATTTGTCATTCCGTCAAGTGCGTACGTCGTATTGCCACTGTTGTAGATTAAATAGTCGAAAGACTCTTTAGCCTGCCCAAAACATGGTGTGGCAATAGTTAGCGACATTACCGCTAAGCACACCATGCCGATTGTTGCGGTCGCATAATGAGCTCGCCCACTCAGGTGACCTAGAACGGTCTCATCTGCATCGTCGCTACACATGACGGGATCGCAACGCCGGGCTTTGCAAATTGCGCCGGCCGAGCCGTACAGGATCAGACCGCAGGAGCGGCGCAGAGAATCAATTACTCTACACATGGTCGTTAGTTGCTGCGCATACCTTTGTTAGAGGTCGGAAGATGTTGGCTTCGCAAGTCTGTGCGGTCGTTGCCAGCAGGCCTGCGAGAACAGATACCTGCCAATACGTATTTCAAATGGCACCCGCGGACATTGCGGTCATTTGAACATAAACCCATGAGACCTCGAGGCCTAATCAATCCAGTGCAATACTAGCGTTAAGTGGCAATGGTTCCAACGCTCCCTTTGGCCATACACGATAGATTGCTTTTTGTTATCACAGAAGAATGGCAACTGCACGCGGATTCCTAGCGTCTGCGACACTCGAAGACCTTCGCGCGCCCCGAATGCTTATCCCGGGGCTGTTCGTATGGGGTGCGCGACGCGAGTGCGGCATCCGTTCACGCCGGCGCAAGGTTGGCTGTTCGGGACTTGCTCCATCCGGCATAGGTGATTGCCCTACGCGTTTCTTGGCCTCGGTTTCGCGCCCAGTTGCTACGCCTGAAACCAGGCTTACGCTGCGAGGAAGGGGGCTGAGTTCTCGAAGGCCGGCCTAACCGCGTCGAGTTGCTTGGGGCGTATTGAAGGAACAAAAGCAGAAAGGCGTCCGGCTCGGCGCCCGGTTGACGCCGGACCAGGGGCACTCGCTGGTGTGGGCGCTCGAGGGCGATAGCCCGCGCGCAAAACGCGACCGCGCGTTGCTCGGCTGCGGGTTTGCCGCAGCAACTCGGGGAACTCGATTTCGAGCGCATTCAGCACCCGCGCGGGGCGCTGGGTCATCGCCGACATAGAAGCGTAAGGTAAATCGGGATCACCGCGGCGGGAGTCTACGTGGCGCCGCACTGATCAGGGCAAACGATATCTGACACCCTGCAGGTACAGCGAGTTTTCTCGCAACCGTATAGAGGGTGGCGGTCCGCCCCGTGATGAAAAGCGGCTGAGCCGTTCGGCGATGACGTGGACTGATACGCAGGCAGGAATCGGCAGGCAGTTTCTGTTGGGTCGGGGTGGAATTCGTCCAACGATGCAAGCGATGGTCTCTAGAGCGGAATCTGGTCGCGCGGGCATTGGCGAAGTTATGTCTGGCTGGATCGAAGATGGCCGGAGTCCACCGACCGATCCGTTATGCGCACCCTCGCACCTTATTCGCGGATTCCACTCCAAAGACTGGTAGCCCAGGGTCGGTCAGCAGACCAATCTGCTTCAGCACCGAAGCCTGGTCCCAATAAATGTGTTCGTGCGCGAGCTTGCCATCACGGAAGCGCACGATGGCGACCAAGGCCACTTCCACATGGCGATTGGTCGCAGGAATGCCGGGCAACATCCAGGGCATTTCCTGGGTATGCGTGAACGAAAAGATCATTTCATCCACAAGCTGTTCCTCTCCCACAGTGCGTGAAATCGGAGTGAGCTTGGTATCGGGCGGCATGCTCGGGATGAAATCGACGGCATAGAAATTACGCAAGGCGGCTTTTCCGGCGCCACCCGTCAGGACCGGAACGTGGTTGACGTAAGCGTCGTCCACCATGGTTGCCAGCGTCAACTCTGTGTCGCGGGTCGAGAATTCATGATTCGTGTGTTCTTCCCATAACCCAGCAAGGTTTGCCATTGGGAGATTCTATCCCAAGGTTGGGGCATCGGCTCGATTCGATTTGGGAAAAGCCGGCCGAACCGCGATGTCAGCGCATGCGGACCGGGCGCCCTCCGGCTTCCTTGCTTCGCTGGGCCGCGTCCATGAACGCCATGATTTCCAGCGTTTCTTCCGGGGAAACCGGTGGAACTCCGGTCTGGAAGAACTTCACGATTTCCTTCAGTAAGGGACCGTAGCCTTCTTCCATCGTGCTGTCGCTCTGGACCGCTTTGTCCCCGCGGAAGACCACCGCCCCCTGCGCGCCATGAGGCCGGTTGGCGCGGACCGTGCCGATACGGCCGCCTTTCCACCGGCCGACGATGTCGTCGGAACCCTCGGTGGCCACCCGGGTCACTTCTTCGCATCCCGTGCCCATCAGCGTGTACAGCAATTCGATGGGGTGGATGGCATACCAGGACAAATCCAGATGGTGGTGCGGTTCGAGCGGTCCGGGCCCCCAGACGATCGCGCCCGTGGCGTCGGGAAATTTCATCGCGGCGGCGATTCCGGCGAAACGCCACGACGACGAGCTGAAAAACGGCACTCCGGCCTGGCGGGCAAGGCGCGCGATTTCACGGGCATCTTCCAGAGTCGAAGCCAGCGGCTTGTCCACGAACATCGGCTTGCGGGCGGCGATGACCAACTTCGCCTGCGCCAGGTGTATGCGGCCGTCGTTGCTCTCCAACAGGACCGCGTCGACTTTCCGGCAGAGCGTCGGGATGTCCGGTTCGAGTTCGAGATTCCACTTGGTTTTCAACTCATCGGCGTACTTATCGACGCGCGACCAGCTCGCCTCGATGTCGGGACTGCCGCCTTTGAATGCGGCCACGACCCGCGCTCCCGGCACGTGGTCGGCCCGGCTCGGGTCATTGAACATCTGGGTGAATACCACCACGTGTGAAGTGTCCGTCCCGATGATGCCGAGACGGATGTCCGCCGCCGTTGCAGCGCTCCAGCCGAAGAATAAAAGCGACGCGAGCTTGCTCATCGTTTGTCCCACTCCCTTATCGACATGCCGACGCCAGTCCTGTTTCAGTGACCGGGGCGTTCGACTGGCAACCCGAACGACACGTGGCCGATCGAATTAGAATACAGCAACGCGGTCGGCGCGGATTAATGAGGCAACGCAAAGGTCATGATATTCGACCCGACGGCCAACGTGACGAACTGCTCTCCGTGCACCGTGTACGTCATGGGCGAGGTCTTCATCGTCGCATTCAACGGGACGTGCCACAGGGTTTTTCCGTCCCGCGCGTCCACCGCGAGAAATTCGCCGCTGGGATCGCCGTAGAAGAGGATTCCTCCGGCCGTGCCCAACACGCCCGCCACTCTCTTCCCGTCGGTAGGTCCGACCTCCGGGATCTCCCAGGCAATCCTGCCGGTTTCGATATCGATGGCGCGAAGATACTTCCGTTGAGGCTCCACGACGGGCCGGCCTTTTTTCCAGCTGCCCGGATTCAGCTTGACCTCGCACTTCTCGAGAGCCATCACGTAATAGAGCCGCGTCACAGGGCTGTAAACCGTTCCGTTCCAGTTCGTCGCGGTATCCGGGCAGGTAACATCGGTATCCGGCAAAGTGACCGGGCGGCCGCGGCCGTCCACTCCGCTGGCCCAAGTCATTTTCTTCACGAAGGGTTTGGCCAGCAGAAGACTGCCGTCCGTGCGGTCGAAGACATAGAAGAATCCATTTCGATCGGCGTGGAGGAGGAGCTTTCGATCCTGGCCGCGATATTTGGTGTTCACCACGACCAGCGGCGTGTTCGAATCCCAGTCATGGACGTCGTGCGGGGTGAACTGGTAATACCATTTCACTGTTCCGCTCGCCGGATCGAGGGCCAGGACGCAATTGGTGAATAAATTGTCGCCCCCGCGTTCGCGGTCGTCCGAGTCAGGAAACGGGTTTCCGGTGGCCCAGAAGACCGTATCGGTGTCGCGGTCGTACGAGCCTGTCAGCCAGGTCCCACCGCCGCCGAATTTGTAGGCGCTGCCCTTCCAGGTCTCGAAACCCGGTTCGCCCTCTTTCGACGGGACGGTCCAATGCCGCCAGACCCGTTCGCCGTTGGAGGCCTTGTAGGCCGCCACGAAGCCGCGGATCCCCCAGTCGCCACCCGAGACGCCCGCGATTACGATGTCCTTGACGATCAGGGGCGCAGCCGTGGCGCCGTAATGCTGAGGTTCATCCGGCATCAACACGTCCCACAACAGCTTGCCGGTGACGCGATGCAGCGCAATCAGGTGGGCGTTGTCGGTGACCAGAAAAACCTTGTCTCCGAGGAGGGCGACGCCACGATTCGATCCCAGCGACGCGTCGGAGACAATGCCCGGAGTCCGCGGGCGGGAATACTGCCAGATGGCGGTTCCGGTGCGCGCATCGAGCGCGAAGACCTGGTTCGGGCCGGTCACGTACATGACGCCGTCGGCAACCAGCGGGACTGTCTCGAGTCCGAAATATCGCATGTTCTCGCGATAGTAAGGGGTGTCGGGAAAAAATTGCGCCCAGAGCGGGATGGAGAAGCTCCACCGCAAGCTCAATCGGTTTACGTTTCCCGCGTCGATCTGCGTCAATTCGCTGTATCGATTTCCGCCCAGGTTTCCGTTGTAGGTGGCCCAGTCGCCGGGCTTCGGGCTGAGCAGCCGGGAGAAGTCGATTCCGGCATCGGCAGCTCCTCCGGAAGAGGCGTTGTGACCCGTGAGTCCACCCGACAAACTGCTGAGGTATGCAATCAGGTTTTGCAGTTCGCCCGCGGGGGCGTTCACCGCGGGCATCAGCGATTGCCTCTCGTCCTCCACGGCGGATACACGATCGAGAGAGACCGGGTGAAGCGCGCCTTTCAGGTCCTGGAGCTGGATGTCGAACCTGGTCCGGTTGCGGACGAAGCCGCGCAGGGCGCTTCCGTCGCGCATCCGTAGAGTGACCAGGGAATAGCCGGCGGCGATTTCCGCGCTGGGTTGCAGCAAAGCCTGCCGGATCTGGTCCACCGTCAATTCCCGCGCAACGCTCGACAGATCGGGACCAATCGGCGTTCCGGCGCCGTTCACCATATGGCAGGAGGCGCACTTCCCCTGGCCGAAGAAGAACCGTTCTCCAGCCCGCTGGTCACCGGCAACATTGCTGTCGGCCGCCGGCGCGTTGAGGGATTTCACCAGGGCGACGAGACTATCGACAGCTTGGTCGGAGAGTTGGAACGACGGCATGCCGGCCGACGGAATGCCTCGGAGGATCACGTTCCGCAAGCTCTGCGCCGATCGCCTGCGCACCCCTGGATTGCCGGCAAGGCCCGGACCCTGTTGCGAGCCGCGAGCATCGGCGCCGTGACAGCCGGCGCAAAGTTTTTGGTAATTTGCCTGGGCATCCCCGACCGGGGCGGCCGCCTGCGGGCCTTGCGCCCGCAACGTTCCCCCACCCGTTGGCGCCAACAGCACGGCCGCGCCAAGAATTACGTTTTTCCAATGATTCAAGGGAATGCGATGATCTCCTGTCGGCTAGAATACTACGTTCCGCGAAAACAGCCCTCATTCCGGAGGAAGTGTTGGGCGTCCTCGGGAGACGGGATCCGGTCTTCCGTTGCGAATCGCGCCGCTACGGGTAAACCGGACTGGAGCCCGCCTGGCATATCCCATATTTAGGGGATATCGAGTGGTGGGGACGGCACAGTACGATGGCTGTTGCAGAGGAAGACGGCACCATTCCCGGGTGCAAGTGCGTAGCCTGAAAGTGGAGAGCGCATGAAATCCTACCGGGCCGCGCCAGTTCTGCTGGTCGGATTCGGTCTGCTGATCGGCTTGATCGGCCTGACCGGCGCCGGCGCGCTCAAACGGGCCGGGGACTCCTACCGGGACCTGAGCATCTTGAACGACCAGTACCGGCGCAGTGAGCGCGCCCTGGGCGTAGTGGGCAATTCCATCTACGTCGGCGGGCTTCTGGCGCGAGACTACCTCCTGAGCCCCTCGAACGTGGAAGCGCCGGAGTACCGCCGCCGCCTTCTCGCCGAACGTTCGTCCATGGAACAGGCCTTTCGAGACCTCGATTCCGTCCTGCCGGAAGCCAACCGTGCGGAGGTCGACCGCCTCCGCGCCGAAGAGAAAGCGTATTGGGACGCACTGGAGCCGCTGTTTACCTGGACGCCGCAACAGAAGACCGCCGAGAGCTGGAGTTTCCTGCGCCGCGAGGTGCTTCCGCGACGGGAATCGGCGCTGGCTCTGGCGCGGGAGATCTCGCTGCTGGCCCAAACGAACCTGGAGCGTCAACGCGAAGAAATCGACGCGCGCCAGACGGCGCTGGCGTTATTCATTCGGCGCATGTTGAGCGCCACCGTGCTGGTCGGCATCCTGATCGCGTGTGGCACATTAGTCTGGATCGCCAAGCTCGAGAAGCGATCGGTGGAGCATCGGCGGCGGACGGAGCTCGCCGAGGGAGAATTGCGGCGCCTCTCGCGGCAATTGGTGCAAGCGCAGGAAGCGGAGAAGAAGTCGATCTCGCGCGAACTGCACGACGAAGTCGGGCAGATGCTGACGGGTCTGCGAATGGAGGTCAGCAGTATCCAGCAACTTCGGACTGTGCCCGGGCCGGACTTCGACGAACACGTCGAATCGGCCAAGCGGCTTGCCGAGCAGTCGTTGAGAGCGTTGAAAGACATTGCCATGGGCCTTCGCCCCTCGATGCTGGACGATCTGGGACTGGGCTCGGCGGTGCAGTGGCAAGCGCGGCAGTTCTCCAAACACACCGGAATTCCGGTGAACGTGCATATCGACGGTCTGCACACGGAACTTCCGGAGGCGCACCGAACCTGCGTGTACCGGGTCATTCAGGAGGCGCTCACGAATTGCGCGCGGCATTCCCGCGCCAAGACGATTCAGGTGGATGTGGTCAAGCGCCCGGGCCAGCTCGCGGTTACGGTGAAAGACGACGGGGTGGGATTCCACCCCGCAAGCGTGCGGGGCAAGGGTCTGGGACTGGTGGGAATGCAGGAGCGAGTCATCGAACTCGGCGGCGAGCTGGCCGTCAGATCTCAACCGCACCGGGGCGCCGAACTGACCGCGACTCTACCGGTGAGCGAGGAGGCATCCAATGGCGATTCGTATTCTGTTGGCCGATGATCACGGCGTTGTCCGTAAAGGACTGCGCTTCCTCCTGGAACGGCAGCCCGGAATGGAAGTGATCGGTGAAGCCTCGGACGGCCGCGAAGCCGTCCGTATGGCCGAAGCGGAACTCCCCGAGGTGGTCATCATGGATATCGCCATGCCGCTGTTGAACGGAATCGAAGCCACCGCGCAGATTCTCAAGCGGTCCCCGAAGACGGCGGTGATCATCCTCAGCATGCACTCGGACGAGGACTATCTGTTGTCGGCCCTGAACGCCGGAGCCAAGGGATATCTGTTGAAGGAATCCGCCGAGGTCGATCTGATTCGCGCCATTCACGCCGTCGTGAAAGGGACGCCGTTTTTCAGCCCGGACATCGCTCACGCGATGCTCGAGGACTATATGCGTTTTCTACAGCAACGGAATCTGCAGGACTCGTACGAGCTGCTCACCGAGCGCGAGAAGGAAGTGCTGCAACTGTTGGCCGAGGGCAAATCCAACAAGGAGGTTGCGACGATTCTCGATATCAGCGTCTACACCGTAGACACGCATCGCATGCACCTCATGCAGAAGCTGAATCTGCATAACACCGCCGAGATTGTCCTCTACGCCGTCCGGAAAAAAATCATCGCCTGAGCTCATCCCTTTTCGGGATAGCGGCGAAGCCTGCGGGGAGGCGAGAATTGTTCCAGAAATCGAGCCGGCAAGCCAGCGCCGGAAAGGAGGTGGCCATGGCCACGAAACCAGTCATGCTTCCGTCCGCTGTAGGCCCGGCGTTCTGGAAAGAGCTCCAGAGCCGGCTTGCCGAACGCATCCGGGAGTGCAACACCATTGCAGCCGAGCAGCTCTGGACCGTTTCGACGATAGCCGGGCCGGTCGAGCGAATCGTCGTCGCGAGCGCCAGTAACACAAACGATCGCGTCGAGGTGTCCTTCAACATGTCGGATGGAGTGATCGTTTGCACACCCGGCCCGGGCGTCGCCGCGCCTCCGCTTCGTTTCCAGTGGCGGTCCGAGAGTCTGTCGCTCGATGAGGCGCCCTGCACGCTGGACGCTGCCGTGGCGGTCATTCTCGACGAACTCGTCAGTACGGATCAGGGAATGGACGCATGAGGTCCATCCAGGCGAGCGCCCGAGCCCACGCGCCATCGTTAGTTTCTCAGCCTGTGTGGACCCGCGAATCGGTCCATCAGCTCTTTGAAGGCCGAGACATTCGATTCATCGCAGTCTCGAACCGGGAGCCCTATATTCACCGTTTCCAGGACGGCCGGATCGAGTGCATCCAACCTGCCAGCGGCCTCACTGTCGCCCTGGACCCGATTATGCGGGCCGCCGGGGGCTGCTGGGTAGCGCACGGCAGCGGGAACGCAGATCGTCTGCGCGTCGACCAGCGCAACCGCGTCCCGGTCCCCGAATCGGATCCGCGCTACACCTTGCGGCGGGTGTGGCTCGACAAAGAAACCGAGGACCGCTACTACTATGGCCTCGCGAACGAGGGCCTGTGGCCGCTCTGCCATATCGCTTTTCAACGGCCGACCTTCCGATTGCCGGACTGGGAGTGCTACCGCCGCGCGAATCAGGCGTTCGCCGACGCGGTGCTCGACGAGGCGGGAGACGAGCCCGCGATCGTCTTCATCCAGGACTACCACTTCGGACTTCTGCCGCGGATGCTCAAAGAGCGGAATCCCAAGCTGATCGTGGCCCAGTTCTGGCACATTCCGTGGCCCAACCGCGAGGTGTTTCGCGTGTTTCCATGGGGCGAAGAACTCCTGGACGGCCTTCTGGGGAACGATCTCCTCGGGTTTCATCTTCAATACCACTGCGCCAACTTCCTGGACACGGTAGACCGCGGCGTCGAAGCGATGGTCGACGTTGAGCATTGCAGTGTCCGCCGCGGCGGCTCGACGACCCGGGTGCGGCCCTTTCCGATCAGCATCGACTTCGCCGCACACCAGGAGATGGCGGCAGGCGCAACCGTCGCCGCACTCGTCCAGCAGTGGCGCCAGGAGTTGCGGGATCCTGCTGTTTTAGGAATCGGGATCGACCGCGCCGACTACACGAAAGGGATCCCCGACCGCCTCGCGGCGATCGACCGTTTCCTGGAACTTTCCCCAGAGCACCGCGGCAAGCTGGTCTTCGTGCAGGTGGCAGTGCCGAGCCGGACCAGAATCCACAGCTACGAATCGCTCAACGACGAAATCGAGCGTGCCGCCGCCAAGATCAATCAACGGTGGGGGACGCCGGCGTGGCAGCCGATTTACCTCTGCCGCCGTCATTTACCGCAGCCGGAGTTGATGGCCTTGCACAAACTTGCCAATTTCTGCCTGGTCAGCTCGCTACACGATGGGATGAATCTCGTGGCAAAGGAGTTCGCCGCCAGCCGCTCGGACGAGGATGGAGTCCTCATCCTCAGCAGCTTCACCGGCGCAGCGCGCGAGCTTACCTGGTCACTGTTGGTCAACCCATTCTCCGCCGACGAGATGGCGCTGGCCGTGAGAGCCGCGCTCGACATGCCGCGGCGGGAGCGTCAAACCCGGATGCAACACCTTCGAAAGGTCATCTCCGAACACAATATTTACGAATGGGGAGCGAAGGTGGTGAACGCCGTGCTCGAGGTCCGCGCGCAGGAATGCGCATTCGCGGATCGAGTCTGGGCGCAGGCGTCGGGATTGTGAGTGTGGCGAAGCCTCTGCTCAGTGACATTCACGGCGCGCTCGCGCGAGTAGCTACTGCCGAACAGGTTCTGATCGCCCTGGATTTCGACGGCACGATCGCTGCGATCACAAGCACACCGGAGCAGGCCCGGCCCTCGCGCGAAATGGAGGACACGCTCGCAGCCATCGCCGGAAATCCGCGTTATTCGCTTGCAATCGTGAGCGGGCGATCGCTGGCCGACCTCCGCCAGCGACTGCGGATTCCGGCGACGTACGTGGGAAATCACGGCCTGGAAATCGAGGGCGACGGCGTTTTGTTCGTACACGAGAACGCTGTGCACGCGCGGAACGTCATCGAGCAGGCAACCTGGGACGTGGAAGCCGCCCTCGTCGGCATACGGAGCGTCCAAGTCGAGCGGAAGGGCCTCAGCGCAACGGTGCACTACCGGAACGCGCCCGCTGCCCTGGAGCGGTGGATTCGCGAAACCGTGCGGTTTACGCTGCGCCCCTATCGCCGCCGGCTGGTCACCGTTCCTGCAATCCAGGCGGTCGAGATCCGGCCCCGAGTGAATTGGCACAAAGGTCACGCTGTCGGTCTTCTGCGGGACCGGCTCGGGCCGGCAACGGGACTCGTTTGCGCCGGCGACGATGGGGGTGACGAGGAAATGTTCGGTCGGTTGTCTTCGGAGGTCTCGATCAAGGTCGGAAACGGCCGCACCCGAGCGCTGTATCGGGCACGGGACATCTCAGAATTGCTCCTTTTCCTGAAACAGCTCGTCGCGGGCGCGGGACCGTCCGGGACGCGTCCTGTTGATCACTGGACTCTGTCGGCCTAGGGGAAGGCGTCGGATCGGCGGCGGGTACTACGTGCAGCTTTGGCGAATTTTAGGCTAAAAGTGTGAAGCTTGGCGGACGCAGAGACTTGGGCTTGACAGCCATTCGCGAGAGCCGAGGGGGTTCCCTTGAGGAGATCGCGCTTTCGACCAAGATCAATGTTTTCTACTTGAGGGCGATCGAGGCCGGCGAGTTGGACAAGCTTCCGGGCGAGTTTTACGCGAGGAGCTACGTCCGGCAGTATGCACGCGCGGTCGGTTTGGACGAGAACGAACTCCTGGAAAAGCTTCATTTGCGTCTGCCCGCGAAGTCCGATCAGACACGTTCCCCGTCAGATGCTCCGGCCGGCGCCTGGCGGCCTGCGGAGGAGTGAGCACAACTGTCAGGCCGTCCAGCCGTGGAAACCGCCGTGCATAAGACCAGCAGGGCGACGGCTGCGTGATTGCGCAGATCAAAGAATGCATGGAGTACCTCGCCGTCGGCGTAGAAGCCGGGGCGGCGATCGTTATCGGCGCTGCGGTCGTCATGGTTCTGATCCACGTGATCCCCCAGTTCATCCGCGGACGCGGCCGCGACGGAAGCGAGGCAATGGCCATTATTCTGGCGTCTCGATTGCGCCTCGGACGTTGGCTCGCGCTGGCGCTCGAACTGACCCTGGCGGCGGACATCCTGCGCACCGCCGTGGCGCCGACCTGGGACGAGATCGGGAAGCTGGCCGCGATTGCAACATTGCGAACGGCTCTCAATTACTTCCTGGAGCGCGAAATCCGACAGGAGGACCGTTCGCCGGACTTGCCCGGCCGCGACGGTCCGAAGTAAGCATTCCTGCAAAAACCGGCCCCGGGGTCTACGTTACCGGGGATGATTTGGGCTCATGTGTTCGCAGGATCGACGGCCGGATGATCGCGCTGTAATCTGAAAAAGGAGGGGCGACATGCAACCAGCGCGTCTCCTGGGATGCACTCTCTTCTTCGTGATCGGCGCCGGCGCGCAAACTCTGCTTCACCTCGCATCGGCCGATTCGCTGACCCAGGAAGATCTCTCAGCGCTCTCGACATCCGGTCGAGCAGACACACTCGGCTGCACAAACGTGCGATCCAAGCCGGATCTCGGACTGGATCTGCGCTTCCGCACCGGATTTGCCACCAGCATCGCACTGAAGCGGCTTAGCCCGGGCGGCGGCGCCATCAAGACCTTGGTTCGCGTCACGTCCCGTGACAATGCGGAGCGGACGACTTTCTTCCGCTTCGACACGCCCGTCCCCGATTTCGACTCAGATCGCGGGGCCGTCGAAGTTTCCGGACGATTCGCCGTAGGGCCCGGTCACTATCGAGTAGATCTGCTCAATAGTTTCGGCCGCGCGTACTGCGTGGACCACTGGGAAATCGAAGCGAAACTGCGACGTCAATTCGCGTCCATGCCCATGCCGATTCCACCCGGTGGGGCTCGGGGGTTGCCGCGGGACCCATTTTACGACGCCGTCGTGCCTTCCACACGTTCGAACGACGGACTGATGTTGAAGGTGCTGGTGAATTTCTCGCCCGCAGGATCCAGCGGGGCGCTTCTGACCGAGAACGACGTTCGCGACATTACCGCCATCCTGCGTGCGGTTACGGCCGAGCCGCGTTTCGGGCGCTTCCGTGTCGTCGCGTTCAGCAGCGATCAGCAACGGGTGCTTATCCGTCAACCCGAGTCGAGGTCCATCGACTTTCGCGCACTCGGACGCGCCGTCCGGACCCTCAAGTCGGGAACTGTCACTCTGTCACAGCTTGCCGACCCGCAAAGCTCGACACGTTTCCTAGGCGCGCTGCTGGCGTCCGAATTCACCGGCGCTGGCTCTGCGCCCGACGCTATCGTGATAATCAGCCCCAAGGTCGCGCTGGACGAAGAGATCTCAGCCGACGCGCTGGCCCGCGGGTTGCACGTCCACTGTCCGGTGTTCCTCCTGAGCTACAACCCCGAGCCGGTCCTGAACCCCTGGCAAGGAGTGCTGGCGGGCGCCATCGAAAAGGCGTATCGCGGCATCGAGTGGAGCGTCACGGGACCTGCCGATCTTTCGAAAGCCATCTTGCAGCTTCGTTCCTACCTGAATAAGCCTCAACGATAGCGTTCTACTTCATCGAAGGTCTTTTCGGGATGGCGGCAAACCGCTACCCCTGAGGGCGCCGCCTCGGGCGTTTTCTCGCCCGCTGGCTTAGCGTCGGGTTGCTTCGCCGCGGTTCGCGGGACATCCTGCGGCAGTTCCGTTGTCGATTAGTGGGAAGCCGACGCGCGAGTCAGATGAACGAGTTCCGGCTTGCCCTGCGGCACAATCGGTATGACTTCGAGCTCCATAGCGCTGCCGTCATCCGTGGCATGGAATCGTCGCTTCAGGACCTCCGATCCCCGAACCTCCATCACCACCAGCTTCGGACCGTTGAACCACATCGAGATCTTTACCGGCTTCCCCGCCTGCTTGACCTCACACTCCCGCCCGACTGTGTTGCACTCGACTTCCGAGATCTTGCGTTCATTCTCGGTTTGGGTGATCTGGATCGAATCGCCATTGGCCGAGAGCGTCCACACCGTTTTTGCGTCTCCGCCGCCCGGGTTCTCCCAGGCGCCGATCAACTTGTCACGATCGGGCGTTGCGCCGCTCAGTGCAACCCCGAGGGCCATTCCAGCCATTCCAACGAGGTATCTCACGGAACGATGATAGCCGCGCGAAACTCACTTGAACATCCCGTAAAGACGTGACTTCCCGGCCCGCCCCTGGAGTGCGCACAGGACGGAGGCCGGCATCCGATTCGCAGCGCATGTCAGGTTGCTCGACCAACTGGTGTTCTCAATCACCGATGGACATCGGAGTCCTATATGCGGGGGATGGCCGAAAAATTCGTCCCGCTCCTACGATGGAAGTAGGCGCCGCGAAGAAATGGATTTAGAAGGAGAAAACGATGCTACCAAGATTGCTATTTCTCACGACTGCCGCCGTCGCGATCGCGGCGGCGAGCGACACGCGCCCGCGGATCCCGACAGCGGGGTTTCACGATCCCGCCGCGAAAGTCGCGCTCGATCGTCTCGAACGCAGCAGCGACCACTTCAAGGACGCACTCGATCACGCACTCGACAAGAGCCTCCTGAACGGATCGTCTCTGGAGGACCGGCTGAACCAATGGGCGAACCTCCTCGAGGACGAAATCGATACCGCGCAAAAGGATTACAACAGGGTTGCCGATTCCGATGACACCGACGCCAGGGCGCGTTTCGCAGATCACTGGGGTAACGCCATGATGGCTGCGACGGCAATCAATCGCGTCATGATCCGCCGCGGATTCGCGCCCGAGCCGGAGCGGCAGTGGATCGATATCCGGACGGACCTGAATCGCGTCGCCCAGGCGATCGGAAAACCCGCGCTGCCCGACATGACCGTCGTGATCTTCCGGCCGGCGCCTTACTCGATCCTGTCCCAAGACGAGGTGAAACACGTGATCGAGCAACTCCGGGATGCGAGCCACCGCTTCGAGAACAAGCTCGACCGTGCCTGGTTCGTAGGCATGGGTCCAGACCAACGGAAGGTGGCGGAGCGATGGGCGGACGACCTCAAGGCGGCCACGCGCCAAATGTTGGAGGAGTACAAGGACAAGGATGCTCGCGGTTTTGAATTCAAGCTCGAGGAGTCAATGATGCTCGCGGCCGGTCTCAATCGGGCATTCGAAACCAACGCGGCGAGTGCAGCGCCGGTTCTCGAGTGGCAGGAGCTCAGGAAGGACCTGAATACGCTGGCGAGCCGGTTCGGCTACCCAGTTCTACCGACATTCACCCGAGGGTGACGAGGGATGGGCGGCATGGTTTACGGGCGAAACAGTCGGCGGCAAGCGGCAGAACGAATGATTATGGATGGCGCAGGGCCGGCAACGGCGCGGCAATCGGATGTCGCTGGCGGGTTGGCATATGCGACCGACGGGTCGTGAAAGTGAATACTGAAGGAACTTGTAGAAAGGAGGAAGCACCGATATGGCAAGTTGGGTATGGGCACTGCTGGTAATCGCTGTTATCGCGGCAATTCTCGGCTTCGGCGGTCTCTTCGTGGTCGCAGTCGGCATACTGAAGATCATCTTCTGGGTCGCCATCGTGCTGTTTATCATCGGTCTGTTCGTTGGCCGGCGAACAGTCTAACCCGCGGGGCTGATGACCCTCGCCGACATCGCCAGTGTGTTCAGTGGGTGGCGATGTCCTGGCGATGGCTTTCATCGGAATAGTTTGCCGGTCGCCGGCATCGATGCGTGAGCCAGGCGGCCGGCGAAGCACAACCTCGTGATTACCGCGACGGCCAAATCGCGGAACAGCGGGAGCGAGGCTTCGAGGTCGCCGTGAGATAGATTCCGGGCATCTGCAGCGTCGGTCCGGAACAAACCATGTTTTCTCCTGCCGTGTGACCACAGTCACTGCCTGTCCGTCGCAACAGCGCGATGATCAAACCAGAAGGACACATCCAGATTCGCCCGGAGAACAAAATTCTTCCGTCGCGCGCCTACTGGAGAAGTGTCGGCCGGAACATCACCGTCCCAGGAGCGATGCATATGCGTGCCGCGGATCCCGTGCAGAAGGAAGTCGTACTACAGAAGGTTGTCGCCGCTTACATCGTGACAGGCCTGGTGTTTCTGGTGCTGCCGGGAACATTCCTCGGCGTATGGAACCTCGTTTCGATCAGCAGCCAGCACTCTCTGGGAACGCTTTCGCCCGCGTGGGTTCAAGCTCACGGTCACGCGCAGATCTTCGGCTGGTTGGGAACCTTCATCATCGGGATCGGCTACTACTCACTCTCGAAAATGGGCGGCCTGATGCCGTTCGCAGCCGGCCGGGGCTGGACCTCTTGGGTTTTGTGGACAGCCGGAGTGACTCTCCGGTGGATCGCGAACGTAACGGAGTTCCATTGGCGACTCCTGTTGCCGGTATCGGCGTCGTTCCAACTGGCAGCGTTCGCGATCTTCTTCGTTACCGTCAGCCGCCACAAGCCATCCACGCCAACGACCAAACACAAGACCATCGAGACATGGATGAAACTCGTCATGGCATCCACGGTGGTTTTCCTGCTGGCTCTGGTTGCGAACCAGGTAGAAGCGGCCGTCCTGGCCATGACGGCGACGCACCCGGAGATCCCACACTGGTTGGATCAACGCTATCTCTTTCTCGCCGGCTGGGGCTTCCCGGTGCTGGCCGTTTGGGGATTCAATGCGCGATGGCTGCCGGTTTTCCTGGGGCTTGGTGAACCGCACAGCCGGAAGTTGATGTTGGCGATGGGCGCCCTGGTGGCCGGTTTGGCAGCCGCAGCCGCGGGCTACTTTGGCGGGGCCACTGTGTTGCTGCTCTGCGCCAGTGCCCTCGCCGCCGACGGCCTGAACATCTTCCGCCCGCCTCGGAAGCCTGCCAAGACACTCGGGGTGTCACCGCTATTCCCGCACTTCATGCGCGCATCCTATGTCTGGCTCCTGGTAGCGGCGGCTCTCGGGATATACGCCGATTATGCGGATGTTCACGGCGGCATCTGGGGAGCCTCCCGCCATGCTCTCACTGTCGGATTCTTGGCGACGATGGTTTTCGGCATCGGCCAGCGAGTTCTGCCGGCCTTTTGCGGCATGCGACTGCTGTTCAGCAAGGGTCTGATGGGAGTTTCCATGGTCCTGTTGAATATCGGGTGTTTCTTCCGTGTCCTCTCGGAAATCCCCGCGTACGAGGCGAATTGGCACGTCGCGTGGACCGTGCTGCCGGTGTCGGCCATCGCGGAGCTGACGGCGGTCACGCTGTTCGCCCTGAATATGGCTATTACGCTGCTGCTGCCACCGCCGAGGCCCGCGATACGCCGGCCGGTTTCTTTGGCGGCGCTTTCGTAAGGACAAGAAATTCACCCGGGGGGCTCCGTGCTGACCCCCAGCTCGATCTCCGCCGGATCGAGACGCTTCCTCACAGGCTGCTCCTGAAAACGGAGAAGCTGCGGACGTCATCTACGAGCTGAAACTAGAGAACAGGATGTCTGCCGATGTCAGGACGCGGCCGCGGTATCACGTCGGGAGGGTTGTTGCTCTCGCGTTGAGTCACCTCGTGGCGGTTGAAGTCACTGGTGGCTGAAGGTGATCAGCGATGGCGGGATGTTCGGTCGCTCGGCCGTTACGAGATAATCTCTTTCACCACGGTCCCCGCGACATCGGTCAGACGGAAGTTGCGGCCGCTGTAGTAATAAGTCAGGCGGGTGTGGTCGAGACCCATCAAGTGCAGGACGGTGGCGTGGAGATCGTGCACATGGACCGGCTTGTCGACTGCCTTGAAGCCGAAATCGTCGGTGGCGCCATGAACGTAGCCGCCGCGCACGCCGCCGCCGGCCAGCACATAGCTGAACCCGTAATGATTGTGATCCCGTCCATTCTGCACACGCACGTTGCCGCCGATCTCCACTACCGGCGTTCTGCCGAATTCGCCTCCGATCAGCACGAGGGTGTCCTGCAGCAGGCCGCTTGCCTTGAGGTCTTCGAGTAATGCCGCAATCGACCCGTCCGATTGCGCGGCCAGCGGGCGATGCAGCTCGATGTTGTCGTGGTTGTCCCACGGCTGGAAATTACCGAAGTACAACTGCACCATGCGAACACCGCGCTCCACCAGTCGACGCGCCATCAGACAGCCGCGTCCGAAGTCGTGATCGCCGTAGCGCTCGCGAACTTGCGCGGTCTCCCGCGTGATATCGAAGGCTTCCGGCGCTTCGGTCTGCATACGGTACGCGATCTCCGCCGCCTGAATGCTGCCTTCCAACTGCGGGTCCTCACCGCCCGCCTCGATGTGCCGCCGGTTGAGGCGACCCAGGAGATCCAATTCCCGGCGCTGCTGATCGAGCGTCAATGCAGGGTTCTTGATGTTGGCGATCAATTTCTGTGTATCGCGCTCTTCGAGCGAGATGTACGTGCCTTGATGGACTGCGGGCAGGAAGGTGGAGCTCCAAAGCTGGTGGCCGATCACCGGCAGCCCGGGGCACAACACGATAAAGCCCGGCAGATTCTGGTTTTCCGTGCCGAGGCCGTACGTAACCCACGATCCCATCGACGGACGTCCGGGCAGCTTGTCACCCGAATTCAACATTAGCAGCGAGGGCTCGTGATTCGGCCGCTCTGTGTGCATCGAGCGAATCACGCACAGGTCGTCGGCATGTTGCGCCAACTTGGGGAAAATCTCACTGATCTCCATGCCGGACTGACCGTACTTCTTGAACGTAAACGGCGAACGCAGGAGCGTGCCCGTCTTTCTTTCCGTCCGCAGATTGCCGGCAGGCATGGGCTGGCCGTGGTACTTCTCCAGCATCGGCTTCGGATCGAACGTGTCCATCTGGGACGGTCCGCCGTTGAGGAAAAGATAAATGACTCGCTTGGCCTTCGCGGGGAAATGCGGAGCCTTGGGCTTCAGCGGGTCGAGCACGATCTCGGCTCCCAACACGCTGCGCAGCCCGACCATGCCGAAACCCGCGCCCATCGTGCCGAGCAACTGTCTTCGATTCATCATGCCGGTTCCTGTTTTCTCAATCGATGTAATAGAACTCGTTCGAGCCAAGCAACGCCCGCGCGTAGCTGGTCCACCCGTCCCGGTTCGTGTATACCACGCCATCGCGAAGCTCCGCCGATTCCGGCTCGCGGCCATATAAGGTCCGGTACATCTGCCGGATCTTGGTCTCCGGCGTGCCTTCGAACCGCTTGGCGAGTGCTTCGGCAGCGGCGCTCATAAACGGGCTGTTCATGAAGAACAAGCGCTGGAGGGGCACATTCGTGACGATGCGTCCTTCGCTGGTGATGTTTGGATTCGGAAAATCGAACAGCGCAAGCGTGGTGTCCATTTTGCGGCGGCTGACAAATCCGTAAATGGTGCGTTTGTGGTTGCGCTCGTCGATCGGCTTCGCGGCCTCGCCGGGCGCCAGGTCGAGCAGCCCGGCCGCGAACAGGATCGAATCCCGCAGCGGCTCTACTTCCAGTCGTTGACGGCTGGCGTGCGAGAGATAAACGTTCTCCGGGTCCTTGGCGGTCGCCGTCGCGTCCGCCGCGGCGCCCAACTGGTACGTTGTGGACAGCATAATCTCGCGATGCAGCCACTTCAGCGACCAGTTGTGCTCCAGGAATGACGCCGCCAGATAGTCCAGCAGCTCCGGATGCGACGGCCGCTGGCCCATCATTCCGAAATTGCTCGGCGTCGAAACAATCCCGCGGCCGAAGTGCCCTTGCCAGACGCGATTGACGATCACGCGGACGGTGAGCGGATTTTTGGGATCGACGATCGCGTCCGCCAGCTCCTCCCGGCCGCTACCTTTCGTGAAAGGCTTGCGGTCTTCGGGCGAGAGAATGGCGGGAAAACGCCGCGGCGCCACCTCGCCCGGATTGTTACGGTCGCCGCGGATCGCCACCCGCACGTCCGCCGGACGGTCGCGATCCTTGATGGTCTGCAGGAACGGATACTTGGTGGGAAGCTCCGCCTTGAGCTGCGCCAGGATCTTCTGCTGGTCGTCGGCGTAATCCTTCCACGGCCCTTGCAGGAACCGGCCGATCGTGCTCGCCGAATAAGCCAGCACCCCATCCGGGAACTTGAAATACTCGGCCGCGTCGCGCGTGGAGAGCTCGAAAAGGTCGCGATTGAGAATATACCGTTCTCGCGGGAGAGACGCGATGGCGACGTTCGGGTCTCCAAGCTTGTCCGGATTGCGGCCCAGAGTGGCCCGATTCTTCTCGTCCACCTGCCGTTTCTCGTCGTTGATCTTGAGCACCAGCGTCTGGAACTCGTTCGCGGCTGCGCGCAACTCGTCAGCATCCGCCTTGCGCGCTACTAGGGCGAACCACTTGTCGAGGAACGGATGTTCCTTCTTCGGCTCGGCCAGATAGGCGCGCCAGCGGTCCAGAGTCTCGCCATCGAGGCCATCTTTACTCTCGACGCCTTGGACCGCGAGCAGATACCGCGAGGTCCGCGAAGCCAGCAGGAACGAAAGCTGGTGCCGCTGAGCGTCGTAGAAATCGTCGATCACCTGCTGCTGTTGCCGAATCTTTCGGTCCTGCGCCTGCCAGCGATCCACCACATCTTTGGGGGCCAGCGGCAACTCATAATTTTGCGTGCTGGAGAAGACGCCTTGTAGCGAGTAAAAATCCTTGGTCGGGATCGGATCGAATTTGTGGTTGTGGCAGGTTGCGCAGGCCACGGTCAGACCCATGAACCCACGGGTGGTGACATCCACGCGATCGTCCTGCATCTCCGGGCTCAAGGCGTAGAACCCCAGCCCCGCGGCATACTGTGTGGGATCACTCGCGGGCATCAGATCGCCTGCAATCTGCGCCTTGGCAAAGAGATTGAACGGCATGTCTTCATTCAGCGCGCGAATCACCCAGTTCCGATAACGATAGGAACTCGGGTATCGAGCCGCGCCGGCCGTGGACGCCAGGCTGTCGTCCGAGTAACGCGCTACGTCAAGCCAGTGCCGGCCCCAGCGCTCGCCGTACTGCGGCGACGCCAGCAACCGGTCCACTACTTTCGCGAATGCCTGCGGTGAGTTGTCCTGAACGAATTCGTCCACTTGCTCCGGTGTCGGGGGGAGACCGATGAGGTCGAAGGTCGCTCGCCGGATCAAAGTCCGTTTGTCGGCCGCCTTGCCGGGCCGGATGTCCTTCGCTTCCAGAGCAGAGAGGATAAATCGGTCGATACCGTTGCGTCCCCAGGACGCGTCGCCGACCGCCGGGAGCGCCGGCATCTTCACGGGCTGGAAGGACCAGAAGGCGCGCTGTTCCGGCGTGATCTGATACTCGGCCGCGGGCGCCTTCGCCGTCGCCGCCGCTTCCTCCGGCCAGAATGCCCCTTGTTCCACCCATTCGGTCAAAATCGCGATATCCGAGTCAGCGAGTTTGCCGGTAGGCGGCATCTTGAGCCGGTCCAGCTTGTACGAGACGGCCTGGATCAGCAAACTCTCCGCCGGCTTCCTGGGAACCACCACCACGCCCGAACCACCGCCCTTCAACACGGACGCTTTGCTGTCCAAACGCAGCCCGCCCATCGCCGACTGCGTGTGACATCCCCAGCAGTTCTTCGCAAGCAACGGCCGAACCTGCATTTCGAACTGGGTAGCGGGATCCGCCGCGGCGAGCGGCCAGCACACTGCCAGGCCGGACACCAAACGGAGAAGCTTCATATGCGTGACTGACATTTTACTGCATGCCCTCATTCGTATGATGTTTGGGCTGATCTCGCCTACGCTGCGAGGTCAGATTAGAGCGCCGTGGAGCGGTCAACGACCGGCGGCTTGGAATCCCGAGTTGAACCCGCGGCGTCGACACCATCGACGGTGTGGATGCCTCAACCCGCTGACAGCGATTGTCGCGCGGCGGCTTTTACGAGGCGTTCGCAGAATCGCCGCGCGCCCCGCTACCAATCCAATCGCAAACCGAGTTGCACGACACGCGCCGCCGTCCCCGACGAGCGGGTGTTCAGGAAGCCATCGCCGCCCACGGTGTTCGGATTGCCGGGGTGATTCAGCGCGTTGAAGAAATCGCCCGACAGGCGGACGTTATACCGTTCGCCGAACCTCACGTTCTTGAATGCCGAAAGGTCCATGTTCCACTGGCGCACACTGGGCAGATACTGGTTCCGCCACGGATTGAGGCCGTTGTTATATCCGACAATTTGCGTGGTTCCGTTCTTCAGCGGCGTCCACACATTATTGGTGTCCCAATATTGGGAAATGTTGGTATTCGCAGGCGCGTTGGCCGGAAGCGTGGTGGTCCCCCACGGGATCAGAGGCGTCACCGCCGGCTTGTAGTCCGCCGGGACTCCCTCGTATCCGTTGGGCCTCCCCTGCGCATCATGGCTGTTGATCTGATTGGCCGGAATGTACCCGTTCCACCACAGATATCCCGGGATGCAGGTCCCACTGACGCAGTTCTGGATCGGATACTGATACCCGTATTGATGGATCGACTCTCCGGTGAAGTTCCAATTCCCGGTCGGCAGGCTGAAGTACGTGCTGCCCAGGCTGCCGATACCGGCGATCTGCCAACCCCCGATGAATTTGTCCAACAGCTTGCTGCTGTTGGTTCCGAGCCACTTCCCGCGGCCCACCGGCAGGTCGATCAGCCAGTTCCATTTCACTCGATGCTTCGGAATTCCCGTGTCGCGCTGATAGTTGAGAAATGAATTGCGCTGATCGTAATCGGTAGGCACGGCGCCCGGCATGAACTGGTTCACCGCCGGGACCGTTCCGAAGATCGAAGTGGTCAGCGCATTCGTCATCACGTAGGAAAGTTGGTACGCGTAGCCCTTCGCAAAGCGCCGCTCCAGTTCCACGTCGCCGCTCTGCACGTTGCCGAAACCGCTGTTGGTGTAGCTCTGAATTGTGCCGAGCACCTGCTGGTCGAATGGCCGGAGCGCCACGTTGGCAAACGCTCCTGTCGGCTTCGGCTGCCCGGTGGTCGCGTAATAGATATAGTCGGGCGTCGGCTGGTTGTAGCTGTACCACTGGCTCAGATGGTCCGAGTGGTTGCCTACATACCGGAACCGCGCCACCGTGTTGCTGGCCACTTCCTTCTCGAACGTCAGGTTCCAGCTATGCACGCGCGAATCCGGCAGATTCGGACTGAAGTAGCTGATCTGCGCGGTCCCGCGAGTAATCCCGCGCGGCTGGTCCAAACTGATCACCGACGAGCTGTTGACTCCCGCGATATAAGTGGGGGCGGAAATCAACCCATAATTGGGCAGCCCGTTCGGCGACTGCGCCGCGTCCAGCGGATTATAGTTGAACGTCGCCGTCAACGGCGTGTTGTTGTTCATATTACTGACGAAACTGTTCTGGTCCATGTTGAAGTAGGAGAGACTATAGCCGCCCCGCACCACAAATTGGCTGCCGCCCGACAGCGCGCGATACGCAAATCCCGCTCGCGGCCCGAAGTTCTTGAAACGGGAATTCACCAGGTTCTCGGGAAGGCCTGCAGCCTGATAGCTTTCGAAGCCCAACCCGAGATCCTGATACGCTCTCACCACCGAAGGCACGCTGGCGCCCGCATTGTACATGTTCGCCAGGTCTGTCCCGAGCACGATGTTGTGATTGCTCGGATCGAAGCCCACCAGAATCTTGTTCTTGTCCCGATACGACTTCCAATACTCCCACCGCAAGCCCAGATTGACCGTCAGCCGCGGCGTCACCTTGTAATTGTCCTGGAAATACAATGCCGCTTCGCCGCCTCGCAAGTAATACCACTGGCGCACCAAACTCGCCTGGTAGGTCGCCACGCCCAGGTACATGTTTGCCAGATTGCTGCCGGTCTGCGGCGTCGCGGTGGGATTCGTGGGTGTCGACGCCGTCGGGCTGTAGAGCGCCGTGGCCAGCGTGTTGAACCCGAACGAATCCTGTCCCGCATCGTTCGGATGAACGTTCATCAAATCGTCCCGCACATGCGCGCCGAACAGAAACTCGTGCTTGCCGCGAATCTTGGTGATGTTGTCATCCAGGATGTAGAACGTCTCGTTAGCGCGGTCGATTCCGGGCGACGTCAATCCGTAGTTTCCCAGCCCTGTTCCCGACGAGGGGAAGTTGGGCCAGTCGCGAATACCGAAGGGGTTCGGCAATCCGAGTTGGCCGAAGAAATCGGTGTCGACACTCGTGCCCGTGCCCGTGTAGCCGCCGCCGATCCGGTAGCGCCCGCTGGCCAGCAGTTCATTGAATAAGGTCGGCGAGAACGTATGCACCCATGAAACAGCCCCGCTGCGATCGCTGTCGATTACTGTCTTGGCGCCTGCCACCCCATTCAAGCCCGGCAACCCGGAGTTGTAAAATTCGGGCGCCTCGACCAGCGTGAAGCGCGCGTAAAAAACGTCATTGTCGGAAAAGCGATGGTCCAGCCGGCTCACCAGCGACGAGTGCCGGTTGAACGTGACTGACTGACCGTACCAATTCACATCCAAAAGCGGATTCACCGGATGCGTCGGCATCGGCGTGATGTTGAACAGGTACTTCGCGACCGGACTCTCGCGATTCGCCGGAATCTGGTTGCCGACGAATGGCGTCCGGACATAATTCGGCCCCGGCCCCGTCGAGAGTGGATCGTACAGCACCTGCAAACGGTTCT
>JADMIO011430556.1_pt1 | contig 33204 bp, 27 predicted proteins | sample 8958161 | NCBI WGS metagenome assembly JADMIO01 (sample SAMN16585339, study PRJNA669376) | soil metagenome | isolation source: Crop rotation soil | place: USA: Cullars Rotation, Alabama | collected 2011 | reverse complement strand
CGCGACAACTTGTCCACGTGGAATTCTAAGCTTAGGATCCCAATGTGCTGGAAAGGAGCTCGACAACGACAAGGACGGCGTCGCCGACAAGACCGACAAGTGCCCCGACAAGCCCGAGAAGATCAACGGCAAGGACGATACGGACGGCTGTCCAGACAGCGGTGACTCGCTCGTCATCAACACGCCCGATCGCCTCGAGCTGATGGAGTCGGTCCTGTTCAAGGGCGAAGGCGTCGCGAAGGACAGCACGAATCTTCTGAACCAGCTCGTCGCGACGATGCGTGCGCGCACGGACATCAAGCGCCTGCGCATCACGGTTCACGTCAATCCGGGCAAGACCCCCAAGAAGGATCAGGCGCTCTCCGACAAGCGCGCCGCGGCGGTGAAGGCATGGCTCGTCCACGCCGGCCTCGATGCCGACCGGATCGACGTCAGGGGCTTCGGCAGCACGAAGCCCCTCGTTCCCGTGACGCAGAAGGGCGCGCCCGAGATCAACGACCGCGTCGAGCTGATCATCCTCGAGCGCGAATAGGAGCCCGGTCGCTCGAACGCTCGAGCTCGCGCCCACCGACACGGCGACGGCCGAGCAGCAAGAGATCGCGGATGTAGTTCTGATACAGCTTCCACGGCACCGTTGCACCCTGACGCGGAAGCTTGTCGAGGATGCGAAGCACGTAGCCCGGGGTGAAGTCGATCGCTGATTCTTCGGGCACCGACGGATCGCGCCGCGCCACGACGCGAGCGTGCCCGTGACTCGTCATGTCCTGCAAGAGTCTGCACACGAACTGACTCGTCAGATCGCACTTCAGCGTCCACGATGCATTCGTGTAGCCCGCGGCAAACGCGAAGTTCGGAACGTCGCTGAGCATCGCGCCCTTGTAGACCATCGTGTCGGCCGGATCGATCGACACACCGTCGACCTCGAGGGATATCCCGCCGAACAACCGCAACACGATCCCGGTCGCAGTGATGATGATGTCGGCGTCCAACGTCGAGCCTGAAGCGAGCGCGATCCCGGTCTCGGTGAACGTCTCGATGCGGTCGGTCACGACCGTGACGTGGCCGTCCCTGATCGCGTGGAACAGATCGCCATCGGGCACGATACACAGCCGCTGATCCCACGGCTTGTAGCTCGGAGTGAAGTGCGCGACGTCGACGGCTCCCTTGGTCTGCTTCGCGACCTGCTCGATGATGAACTTGCTCGTCGACGCGGGGAATCGCCTGCTGTACTGGTACACCCCCATCGAGAGGAGCACGTTCTTCCATCGCGTCAGCTTCCCCGCGGTGAGCGGCGGCAATCTACGACGCAACCAGTGGGCAACCGGGTCGCGAGCCGGAAGGGAGACGACATAGGTCGGCGAGCGCTGGAGCATCGTGACGTGCGCCGCTCGCTTCGCGAGCTCGGGCACCAGAGTCACCGCCGTGGCGCCGCTTCCGATCACGACGACGTGTTTGCCGGTGTAGTCGAGATCCTCCGGCCATTGCTGCGGGTGAACGATGCGCCCCGCAAATCGCTGACGCCCCGCAAACTCCGGCAGAAAGCCCTTCTCGTAGTCGTAGTAGCCACAACACGCGAACAGGAAGTTGCACGTGATCACGTGCAGCTCGTCGGTGCGCGGATCGCGTGCCTCGATCGTCCATCGTGCGTCGCGGCTCGACCAGCTCGCGCGCTCGATACGCCGGTGAAAGTGGATCTTGCGATCGATCCCGAAGGCGGCAGCCGTCTCCTTCACGTACGCCAGGATCGAGGCACCGTCGGCAATCGACGTGTCTCCTTGCCACGGACGGAACGGGAACCCGAGCGTGTACATGTCCGAGTCCGAGCGAATCCCGGGATAGCGAAACAGATCCCACGTGCCGCCGATCGTGTGTCGCGCCTCGAAGATCGCGTACGTCTTGTCGGGGCAGCTCGTTTGCAAGTGATAAGCCGCATCGATCCCCGAGATGCCCGCTCCCGCAATCAGCACATCGACATGCACGACGCGAGGATAGCCTCGGCCCCGCCGTGACGCGACGCAGGCGAGATGCGAGAGTTTCGACATGGCAGCGAAACTCTCCGACTCCGACATCGATACCGAGCTGCGGACCACGCCCGGCTGGACGCGCGCGGGTGACAAGCTGACTCGCACGCTGCAGTTTGCCGACTTCGTCACCGCGTTCGGCTTCATGGCGAGTGCCGCGCTCGTCGCCGAGCGCATGAATCATCATCCCGACTGGTCCAATGTCTATCGCACCGTGAAAGTCGACTTGAACACGCACGACGCCGGCGGCATCACGAAGCTCGACTTCGAGCTCGCGCGCGCGATGAACGCGATCGCCGACCGCCTGTCGTGAGCGAGAGCGCAGTCGAGGATCGACTGCAGGGCACCGCGTAGCGAGAGCCGAGGTCGCGGAAGCGGTCGGAAAGAGCGCGAGCGCGCCCCGGGCCGTGCGGAGGCGCGGGCAGCGCGAGCGCGATGGGCGCCGCTGCCCGCACCGCCCGGCCGGGGCGCTGTCGAGGGGGCAAACGATCGTCGACGCCGTGGCGTCACGCTTCATCCGCATTGCGCGCCACGGCTTGCCGGGTCGCCTCGCCCCACGGGACCGACATGATGAGCCGCGCTGCCCGAGCCGGTATCGGCGGGCACAGCGTGAGGGAGATCCGGGGCGATGTTGCAAGGGAGGGCATAGCGAGAGCCGAGGTCGCGGAAGCGGTCGGAAAGAGCGCGAGCGCGCCCCGGGCCGTGCGGAGGCGCGGGCAGCGCGAGCGCGATGGGCGCCGCTGCCCGCACCGCCCGGCCGGGGCGCTGTCGAGGGGGCAAACGATCGTCGACGCCGTGGCGTCACGCTTCAACCAGTACATGAGGCAGTGCAGTAGCCTCTCGCGATCTCGATCCATTGGTGTAGCGATAGATCGGAATTACCCACGTGAGTTTTCGTTCTAGCGATTGCCTGACGAACGGTCTCCTTGTCGAAGCCGAGCTCGCGCAGTGCTCGTGTCGCCTCTACCGCGCGCTGGACACGCGTGAAGTTGTTGCGCCCCTGGAACTGGAAGACGACCTTGCCGTCCTCGATCCGGATCGCGAGCGTTCCATCGTGGTGCGCGTTGTGATGGCCTTCGCAGAGCGAGATCAGATTGTCGACGGTGTGAGTGCCGCCGCGAATCCAGTGCTTGATGTGATGCTGGTCGACGTTGAACGCCGAGCGACATCCCGGAACCTGACACCTGCCATGGTCGCGACGCTCCACCTGGCGTCGCACCTTTGCAGGAATCGTTCGCTTCGGTCGCGCCTCGGCAGCGTCCGCAGCAGCGGCGAGAGCCTCGCGCGCCATCGCGCGCGTACTCGTCATCGAGGCGCTGGCCTGGGCCGTGGCCACGGGGGCGGTGCTCGACGAGGCGCTGGCCTGGGGCGCGGCCTCAGGATCAGTCCCCGACGAGGCACTGCCTTGCGCCGCGGTCGTCTGCTCGCTGATCGACGACGTGCCATTCACAGTCGTCGCGAGAGTGCCGATGGTCCGTGACGTCTTCCTTCGCGCCGGATCGGCGCCGTCGACACGACCGATGATCACCGCATCGCAAAGCGCACGCTCGACGCTCGCCGGCGACATCTCGACGGTCGTGTTGCCGCCATCCTGCCATCCCTTCTGGCACCCCTCGCAGACCGTCACCGCCACGCTGTACGCTGCCGCGCGAGGTGAGCCCGCATCGGCCCCGCGCAGGTAGGCCCCTGCGACCGCCTCGACGATCGCCGTGTCATCGAGCCGCTCGCCCTTCTCCTTCTCGAGCGCCTGCTGGAGCTGCCGCCACAGTGCGAACGCCTCGGGCCTCACCTCGAGCCGGATGACCTTCGTCCTCAACGACGGATCGACGGGATCCTCGGGCAAGTCGCCACGCTTGTGCCCCGAGACGCTGTCTTCTAGCTCGCGGAGGTTCATCTCCTTGGTCGATTCGATCCACTTCTGCTCGGTCTCAGGCGTCGCGACACGAGTCAGCTCGCGGACACCAGAGAACGACATCTCGCCTTGCTCCATTGCCGCAGCCAGCTGCGGCAGCTCCACGATCGCGTGCGCGACACGCAGCCTCTCCAGCGCCGCCCGCGGCGAAAACCCCATCTCCCTTTCCATGTATTCCAGCAGGCTCGCGTAGCCGTAGCGGCGCCAGATCATGAGCTGCTGCGCCTCGCGCAGCGCGGCCGCCTCCTCGAGATCGAGCGCCGCTCGTGCCTTGACGATCCGCTTCAGCTTGCGATGCAAGCGGTCGCATTTGTCCCCGTGCTCCCCACCACCGCCGCATGCCTGATCCTCGAACGCCCCCGAGTCGACCGAACCGTCACGCAACATGACACACACTCCTGCTGAGGTTTACGACCTTCTATCACGTGCGTTTTGGGAGCATCTCGACGACGAATCGCCATGAATGACTTCATCGCGTCGAGGTTGCGCTCTGCTGCGTCGTGCGCGCGAATTCTGAAGCCGAAGAGTTTTTTCGATCGATGACGTCGATCGTCGCGCAGCGAGCAGCGTATCGCGCGAATTTTTCGTCAACCGGATTCGACCGGATTCGACCAGGTGTCGTGATTTTCGTGGCGTCGTTCTTGCTCGTGTCCGGCCGATGAGCGCTCGTTACCGATGTCCGGGTTTCGGACGACCGTACCCACGTGGGTACGAGGCGCCGCGATGGTGCGCGCTGCGACGGCATGCGGGTACGAGGCGCCGCGATGCTGCACAGCTGCGGCGTGCAGGTGCGGGTCGCCGCGACGGCGCGCGCTTCGGCGGGCGACCCGGTCGTGAGGCGAACGTGCAGATCTCGAACAGGCGGGCGCCCCTCGTCCGCCAGATCGACGCTCGCTACCGATGTCCGGTGATCGGACGTCAGCACCCACGTGGGTACGAGGCACATAGGGATAGGGGCGACGGCGCGCGCTGCGACAGCATGCGGGTACGAGGCGCCGCGATGGCGCGCGCTGCGACGGCATGCGGGTACGAGGCGCCGCGATGCTGCACAGCGGCGGCGTGCAGGTGCGGGTCGCCGCGACGGCGCGCGCTTCGGCGGGCGACCCGGTCGTGAGGCGAACGTGCAGATCTCGAACAGGCGGGCGCCCCTCGTCCGCCAGATCGACGCTCGCTACCGATGTCCGGTGATCGGACGTCAGCACCCACGTGGGTACGAGGCACATAGGGATAGGGGCGACGGCGCGCGCTGCGACAGCATGCGGGTACGAGGCGCCGCGATGGCGCGCGCTGCGACGGCATGCGGGTACGAGGCGCCGCGATGCTGCACAGCGGCGGCGTGCAGGTACGGGTCGCCGCGACGGCGCGCGCTTCGGCGGGCGACCCAGTCGTTAGGCGAACGTGCAGATCCGAACAGGCGGGGGCCCCTCGTCCGCCAGATCGACGCTCGTTGCCGATGTCCGGTTATCCGACGCCGTACCCACGTGGGTACGAGGCACATAGGGATAGGGGCGATGGTGGACAGCGGCGGGATAGGGGCGATGGTGGACAACGGCGGCATGCGGGTACGAGGCGCCGCGATGGCCCGCGCTGCGGCGGCATGCGCGTGCGGGGCGCCGCGATGGCGCGCGCTGCGGGGGCGACCCGGTCCCGTGGCGAACGTGCAGATCTCGAACAGGCGGGCGCCGCACGTCCGCCAGATCGACGCTCGTTGCCGATGTCCGGTTATCGGACGGCCGTACCCACGTGGGCACGACGCACATCGTTGCGATGGCGCGCGCTGCGACGGCATGCGGGTGCGAGCCGCCGCGATGGCCCGCGCTGCGGCGGCATGCGCGTGCGGGTCGCCGCGACGGCGCGCGCTTCGGCGGGCGACCCGGTGCCCGTGGCGAACATGAAGATCTCGAACAGGCGGGCACCCCACGTCCGCCAGATCGACGCTCGTTACCGATGTCCGGTTATCGGACGGCCGTACCCACGTGGGTACGAGGCACATAGGGGCGATGGTGGACAGCGGCGGCATGCGCGTGCGGGTCGCCGCGACGGCGCGCGCTTCGGCGGCGACCCGGTCGCGTGGGTACATGCAGATCACGCGGGCGCTCCGTCCTCGGTGTCGGACACCGGGATTCCCGGACGCAGCTGCTCTGCCGGTCGATTCGTGACTCGAGCCCACCAACGTCTCGCGCTCTGCCAATCAGCTCGCGACGAGGATCCATGTTGTCCGAGCCGTAGCGGGGTGGCCGGCCTCTCGCCCGAACGCGTCGCCGCGCGGAGCGCGTGACGAGCGCCTGGTACCGCGCCGGCGCTCGACTCACCGCTGACCACCGCACTCAGCGCGGCAGCCGATCGCGCAGATCCTTGATCGAGTCGTGCGCCTCGAGGTCGCGCTCCAGATCGATGCCCTCGCCTGCGACGTGCGAGAGCGGCTCGGGATCGACGTCGGTCATCCCCGATGTCGTCGCGACCTCGATGAGATCGTCATTCACGGCCACACTCGTTCCGACGAGATCGTCGAAGCTTACCTCCGCACCACGTGCGATGCGATGCGCTCTCCGACGTCCTCGCACGTACGCGATGCTCGCGGCGAGGAGCCCGATCCCGAGCAACTTTCTGAAGAGCCTCATGCTCTACGAGAGAGCAATGAACGGACCAGTGTGCGCTCCGATCGGTCAACCGCCGCTCAGTGCGCCTACGATCTGGAGCTCCGCACCAGGCGGAATCGGCATCGCGAGGTCATCCGTCCGCTCACCTGCGACGAACAAGATTACATGCCGGCGCACGCGATCTTGCTCGTCGATCACCCGAAACCGAAAGCCGGGGAACTGGCGGTCGAGGTCTGCGAGTACCTCGGCCACCGTGGCGCCGCGCGCCTCGACCTCGCTCTTGCCGGCGGTGTAGCTGTGGAGCTGGCTGGGGACGACGACCTTGGTCACGCGAAGTCGCCCGATGTGACCGAGTAGATGTGCGGCAGATCGCGGAACAGCAGGTGGAACGATGCACCTTCGTCGTCGCTGGCCCAGAGCTCGCCATTTGTCGTACCGAAGTAGAGACCGAGCGGGTTCATGGTGTCGGAGCACATGGCCTGACGCTTCACGGTCCACCATGCCTGCTCGCGCGGAAACCCGGTGTCGCAGCGCTTCCAGCTATCGCCCGCATCGCGCGTCATGTAGACGGCGGGCTTGCCACCCGGCGACGTGCGCGGCCAGTCGCCCGTGCCATCCATCGGATGTACCCACGCGGTGTCCGGGTCGCGCGGATGCGTGACGATCGGGAAGCCGACGTCACCGATCTCCTTCGGCATCGCCCGACCGACGCGCTTCCAGCGGTTGGACGGACGATCGATGCGGTAGATGCCGCAGTGGTTCTGCATCCACAGACGATCAGGGGACGTCGGATGCTGCACGACGCAGTGCGGATCGTGGCCGTATTCGTACTCCGTGCCGTCGGTCTTCGGCGGCGCGAAGTCCATATCGACACCGAGGTTGAGCGGCTGCCACGACGCGCCATGATCGAGTGATTCGAACGTGCCGCCACCCGACATCGAGAGGTACAGGTGCTTCGCGTCGCGCGGATCGACCAGAACCGAGTGCAGCTTGCCGCCGTCGGGCGTCTGGTCCTTGTCGCTGCCCACCCACTTCGCCTGCTCGGGGTGATCGTTGAAGCCGGAGATCGGCGCCCAGTTGACGCCGCCGTCGTCGCTGCGAAACAGGCCCTTCGGCGAGGTGCCCGCGTACCAGACGCCGGGCTCGCTGGCGTGCCCGGGCGTCAGCCAGAACACGTGGTCGACGGCACGGTCGCGCGGATCACCCTTCGGAAATTGCGGCGGCGTCGCCGCTTCCTTCCAGGTCTGTCCTCCATCGGTGCTGCGGAACACCGTCGGACCGAGGTGCCACTGGCGCGATGCGAGGAGCAGCGTGCGACGGTCGCGCGGATCGAGCACGAGGTGGTGGCACTGCTGGCCGAGATACGTCGGACCGCGGAGTGACCAGGTCCGACGATCGGCACCTGCCGTCGCGATCCAGAACCCCTTGCGTGTCGCGATGTAGAGCTGAAGAGACATGACCCGGACGCTAGCACGGGGGTCTGAATGCCCCCATGCCGTGCGCTACGGAGCCGCGCTCACCGACGGAACATGCTCGATCACGCGCTCGCTGAACGCATCGAGCAGTCGCTGCACGTCGCCGAGCTCGCGTTCAGCCGTGCTGCGCGCATCGCCGTGACGTAGCGCGTACGTGATCCGCGTTCCGTCGTGCTCGGCGTCGAAACGCACGTAGCCGCTGACGCCATCGCTCGGCCCGAGCTTGGGCTCCCACCGCACCTCGCGGTTGGGCCGGTCATACGTGTAGACGAGGGTGTACGCGCGAGCGCCGAACTCGAAGTGGACCTCGGTCGGCAGCGTCCGCGTGCCTGTGATGATCTCGGCGAGCCTGAGGCCAGGAACCCAGCTCGTCAGCTTCGATGCGTCCGTGAATAGCGACCAACATGCATCGGGACTGGCTGATACGACTTTCGTCACCGTCTGCATACGGCGGGAACGATAGCAGAGCGTCAGTCCTCGACGCGAATAGAAGCTCTGTGGACCACGTTCGTCGACAGGCGCGGGTAGTTCGCGTGCAAGCGGATCTCGTAGTCGCCGGGCGTCTTTGGCACACGAAAGCTCAGCTCGCGCGCACCGGCTTTGACGTACTCCCAGGCCCCGTACTTCGTGTCGGGTGCGCCCTTCTCGATCGACGTGATCCAGAACTGTTCCCCCGGTGCAGGAGTCAGCGGTCCGGGGAACGTGATCTCCACCAGCTCGCCGACGCGGACGACCTTTGACGCGAGCATGAAGCGCGCCTCGGGGGCAGGAGCGGCCCCGGCGCCGTCTCGGACGGTGATCGGGACGCTCTCCCGTAAGTTTGTCGAGCGCTGCGGATAGTCGGTGTGGAGGCGAACCTCGTAGGCCCCCGGTGACATCGGCACGGGAAGAACGGCGGTCGTCGCCCGATCCTCGACGTAGGTCCACTTGTCGTATTGATCGGGCCTGGCGCCCGCCGCGATCACCGTCACCCACGCGCGGTTGTTGCTGGGCGATGGCATCGGCGCCGAGAACCTGACCGTGATCGAACCGCCTGTGGCGTACGACTTCGCGACCTGGAGCTTGGGTACGACACCGCCCGACTGCGGCGGAGGTGGATCGTTCTGTGGCGGTCGTCCGCCGTTGTTCTGATCGGGAGGTCGCGGGCTCGCCGCGGGTTTGCCGTTGCGAGACAGCGTCGTCGTCGGGGCGACGGGCCTGCTCTCGAGCGTGGGATCGAGACCGCCCGGCCTGGCCGATTCGTTCCCGCGCGGTGCGCTCGGTGCCGGCACTGCGGCCTCGTTCCCACGCGGAGCGCTCGGTGCAGGCGCGGGCGCTGCGGTTGGCGGCGCTGGTTGCGCGGTGGCCGGCGAGGGCTGCGCGCTCGCGACGGGCGCGGATGGCTTCTCTGGGTCGCCACTGCGAAGTGCGAACCACCAGCCGGCGCCTCCGAGCCCGGCGAGCAAGATGCCAGCGAGCACGAACATGCCGCCGCCCCGCTTCGTCGGTGCCACCGTATGGACGGGCGGCATCATCTGCGCGGCCGACCCGCTCGAGGTCGTCGGTCCGACCGGACCGTCGGGGTTCGACGCCATCGTCGGTGCATGACCGAGCGCGGGATTCGCAGGCATCGGCGGGCGCGACACAGCAGACACGCCGATCGCCGCGAGCGCGTCGCGCGTCTCGAGCGCGCTCTGAAACCGTGCGACCGGTTCCTTCTCGAGCAGCCGCATCACGATCGCTGCGAGGCGCTCCGGGATCGTCGGGTTCAGCGTGCGCGGGTCGGCGGGCACATCGCGAATGTGCGCTGCGATCATCATGCCCGTACCCTGATCGCCGAGAAACGGCGGCCTGCCCGTCAGGAGCTGATACAGGATGCAGCCGATCGAATACAGGTCGGTTCGATGATCGAGGTCCGACTTCCCCATGCACTGTTCGGGGCTCATGTACGCCGGCGTTCCCATCATCACGCCTGTCTGGGTCTGCGACCCGAGCGTGCCGTCGCCCGAGAGCTTCGCGATGCCGAAGTCGAGGAGCTTGACCTGGATGCCGCCCGGCATGAGCTCGTTCGGTACGAGGAAGATGTTGTCGGGTTTGAGGTCGCGGTGAACGATCCCGCGAGCGTGCGCAGCCGCGAGCGCACCGAGCACCTGCGCGACGATGGCGGCAGCTTCCATCGCCTGCATCTGGCCGCGCTTGATTCGCTGCTCGAGGCTCTCGCCCTTGAGGAGCGCCATCACGATGTAGGCCGCACCGTCGGTGTGCGTTCCGAAGTCGAACACCTCGACGATACCGGGATGGTCGATCGCCGACGCTGCTCGCGCCTCGTTGAAGAACCGCTGCACGATCGACGGATTGCTCGACAGCTGCGGCAACAGCATCTTCAACGCAGCCGGACGTCCGAGCTGTGTGTGCTCGGCGCGGTACACCATTCCCATGCCGCCCTTGCCGAGCTCCGACACGATCCGGTAGTTCCCGATCACCTGCCCGATCACGACGCCAAGTGTAACGCGTTACGGACGTATTCGCCTGGCGACAAGTTCGGGCACCTGCGTTGCACCACAGTGCGTCGGAGGATTTATGCGTACCAGGCTGATCATTTCGATGCTGTCAGTGGCGATGCTCGGGGGCGCAGCGTGCAAGAACGCCCAGGAGAAGTCAGAGGACAAGTTCGAGAAGGCGCGCGAAAACGTGCGCGAGCAGAGCAAGGACGTTCGCGACGAGGCAAAGGACGTCGTCAAGGAACCGACGAGCGCCGACGAGCGCAAGGACCTCGCCAAGGAGAAGCGGGAGCTCGGCGAGGCGAACCGCGACATGAATGCGGCGTACATGGAGTTCAAGACGACGACGCAGGAGCGGCTCACGAAGCTCGATGGGCGCATCAACGAGCTCGAGGCGCGCGGCGACGCGAAATCGAAGGAGACAGCCGTCGAGCTCCGCAAGGAGAAGAACGACATTGCTGCGCGCGTCGACAACATGGGCGATCGCGCCTCATCGAACTGGGAAGAGCTCAAGAAGGACACTGATGCGAAGTTCGATGCGATCGAAAAGAAGCTCGACGACGCGTTTTGATTTCTAGCGCGCATGCGCGGGTAACGTCGCGCCGGCCTCCCGGTCATTCTCCGAGGGCGCCGGCGCGCGTCTTTTTGCGATGGCACGCGATTCGCTGTGAATAGGAACGTGGCCAATCGACTTCGCGTGATGACTTACAACATCCACGCCGCCAAGGGCGTCGACGGCAAGATCGACCTGCCGCGCGTCGCGGACGTGATTCGTTCTTACGACCCCGATCTCGTCGCGCTGCAGGAGGTCGATGTCGGCCGCGCTCGCAGCGGCTCCGTCGACCAAGCCGAGGAGCTCGCCACGGTGCTCGGGATGCAGTCCGTCTTCGCTCCGTGCATCGATGATGACGACGATGGCAAGTACGGGCTCGCGACGCTGACGCGCTTGCCGATCCTCGAGACTCGCCAGCTCTGTTTGCCCCTTGCCGGGCACCGCCGCTCGCAGCCGCGCTGCGCGCTGGTGACACGCCATACCTGGAACGGCGGCGAGATCGAGATGATCAACACGCACCTCTCGATCCTGTTTCGCGAACGCCCGGGACAGGTGGCAGCGATCGCCGCGGAGATGGCGGGCGAGGCGCTCGTGATCGCGGGTGACTTCAACTGCACCCCGTGGTCGCCGGCGTACCGACTCCTCGCACGTGGCCTGAGATCGGCGACTCGCTACGCGCGCACGTGGCCGTCGCCGGCGCCGATCGTTCCGATCGATCACATCTTCTACCGAGGACAACTGAACGTGGTGAGTGCTGGCACCTGGACGAAGGGTCCCGCTCGCAGAGCCTCCGACCACCTCCCCGTGGTCGCGGAGCTCGAGCACGAGCCCGCGAAGGCTGCGTGACGCTGCCGCAAAGTTCGCGAGCGCGCCGGCTGAGGATGCCCTATACAGGGCTACATGCAGAATCCTGAGCGGACGATGCTGCCCGAGATCCGAGACTGTCGCGCCGTGGTGTTCGATCTCGACGGGACACTCGTCGATTCGCTGGGTGACATCATCTCGCACCTGAATGGCGCGCTCGTCGATCACGGGATCCCGTCGCGGACGCCCGCCGAAATCGGCGAGTGGGTCGGCTACGGTGCCGCGCAGCTCGTGCAGCGCGCGGTGCCAGACGAAGCGACCGCGTCCGTGGTGCTCGAGACCTTCCGCGCTCGCTATCGCGAACGACCGGTGATCGCGACGAAGGTCTACGACGGGCTTGCCGCCGTTCTCGATGCACTCGCGCCGCGTAAGCTCGCCGTGCTGTCGAACAAGCCGCACGACCTCACCGTGAAGGTTGTCGAGCAACTGCTGGGTCGGTGGCCGTTCGCCGTCGTTCACGGCCAGCACCCGGACCGCCCGCACAAACCAGATCCGGGGTCGATCAGAACCGTGTGCGCCGAGCTCGGGATCCCGGCGACGGAGGCTGTCCTCGTCGGAGACTCCGAGGTCGACATCGCCACGGCACGCGCAGCAGGCATTCGCGGCGTCTGTGTCACGTGGGGGCTGCGCAACCCGGCCGAGCTTCGCGCCGCTGGTCCTGACGTCGCGGTCGACACGCCCGCACAGCTCGGCGCACTGTTTCGCTAGTCGTGATCGAAACTCGGCCGCGAGCCAAATCCAGTAGTCACCAGGAACGAGATCGCGATCGCCGATCCGACGCCGACACGGAGCGCGAAGTCCTGCCACTTCATCGTTCGATCGCTTAGCGCTTCTTGCGCGGATCGCGCAGCGGCCACGGCGTGTTGCGCTGCGGAGGCACGATTCCTGGCAACGTCGTCGCGGGCGCCTTGGGCTCGGGCGCCGGTGCCCGGTCGATCCACGTCAGGCTGTCCTCGGCTGCTGCGCGATCGTCGATCGACTGTGCCGTCTGGGGTGCAGCTCGTACCGCGACCTGCGTCTTGTTCGCGTCGCGCGAGATCAGGAGGAGGTGATCGAGCGCGTCACCGAGCTCGAGGACGTCGCGAAACCGATCGCTCGGATCGCGTTGCAGGCAGCGCAGGATCACGGCATCGAGCTCGGCCGGCGCCTCGACGAGCGTCGACGGAGCAACGGGTGTCCTCGATAGCATCGCGGTCAACATCGCCGAGGGGGTCGCCTGCTCGCCGAACGCTCGCTCGCCAGCCAGCATCTCGTACATGACGAGACCAACCGTGTAGATGTCGCTCTGTCCCGAGAGCTGCGAACCGACCATCTGCTCCGGCGCCATGTAATCGAACGTGCCGACGACCATGCCGCTCTTGGTCAGATCGACGGCATCGATCGAGCTGCCGTGGAGGATCTTCGCGATGCCGAAATCGAGGACCTTGACGAAGTCCGGATCGGAGCCGACGCGCTCGAGGTGGATATTCGTCGGCTTGAGATCGCGGTGCACGATCCCGAGCGCATGTGCCTCGGCGAGCGAGCTGCACACCTGGCGGGCAATCTTGACGAGCCGGCGCCACGGCAGCGGCCCCTGAGCGCTGAAGCGCTCCCACAAGCTCTCGCCCTGCAGGAGCTCCATGACGATGTAGAGCGTGCCGTCCGTCGTCTCGCCGAAGTCGTATGCGCTGATCGTGTGCTGGCTGCGCAGCTGCGCGAGCGCGAGTCCCTCACGGCGAAACCGCGCGACGACATCTGGCTCGCTCGCGAGCTTGGCGTGCAGGACTTTGAGGGCGACGCTCTGCCCGGTGATCACGTGCACCGCGCGATAGATCGCGCCAAACCCTCCGGCGGCGAGCCGGAACTCGATCCGGTAACGGCGATCGATCACGGTGCCGAGGAGCGGGTCGTTGGCCCCGCTCGTCTCGTCCTGATCGTCCGTCGCCATTTGCCGCTACGATACCAACATGGCCGAGCGGCGACACCACAGCGACATCGCGATCGCGGGGTTGATCGTGCTCGGTGCCATCGGCCTCGTCAACGACACCATCGAGCCGGAGGGCCTGGAGAGAGCCACGTGGGGTGGCGGCGCGGCATTTTTCGCAGGATGGGTCGCGCGACGTGCCCTCCCCGACCTCGATCTCGGCGAGCTCGCCCTGGCGGCGGCCGCCGTCAGCAAGTCGAACGAAGCCATCGCGGTCCCGCTCCTGATCGCACCCGTGTTCGGGACGATGTTCGCGGCATTCCATGTCGACGGCATGCGCGGGTGGCACGGCGCAGTAGGACAGGGGCTCGTGATCGGAGGCGTATTCGCAGCTGCCGAAGCGACCGGAGGATCGGGCCAGCCGGTGCTCGGCCTCGTGATCGGCTGCGCTCTCGGGGCGGCACTCGGCGGTCTCGGCACGGTCGGGGGACGTAGCCTGCAGGCGCATCGCAACAAGCCCAAAGCCGAACTGCCAGAGGTCCGGCAAGTTCGCTAGCCAGGCAAGCGATCGAGTCGCCACATTCCAAGCGACATCAACCAGTTAACTACGGCGCGGTCGTTGCTTGAAGGAGGGCCATGCGCATCCTCGGTACCGCCCTGACCTGCTCCCTCCTCGCGTCCGCCGCGGTCGGCTGCTCGACCGAGGCCCCCGAAGAGGACCTGGTCGCGGTCGGCGATGGCAAGGCCGATGACTACTACTCCAACATCGCCGCAGAATACGAGGTCAGCGGCACGGTGAAGGTCAAGATGACCGATGCCGAGTACGCGGACGAGGTCAAGCGCAAGGCCATCGTCGAGCGCCGCCTCACCGCGGTCGGCCTCTACCTCACCGCCTACGTCACCGAGAAGTTCCGCGGCCTCGACATCAACGGCAACGGCACCATCGAGGAGTCCGAGATCTTCTTCCGCAACGAGGGCTACGGCGGGTTCCACGCGATGGTCCGCACGCAGAGCGGCGAGGTCCGCAACCTCACGAAGGTCAGCCCCGGCGTCTACGACCTCACGGTCGAGCTCGACCTCGCGGGACCGAAGAACCTGACGCAGTTCCTGCCGCGCGCCGCGGCGTCCGGCGCCACGTTCAAGTTCGAGCTGAAGATGCCCGAGTACGCGACGGTCGATCCCGCCAACGTTCCGCGCGGCGAGATCCGCGCGTGGAAGCCCGAAGGCGCGACCGGCCCGGTCGAGACGCACGTGCTCGACCTCGAGCTGCTGCCCACGCCGAAGAACGCGTATCCGCAGTACGCCAAGTTCGCGGAGGACGGGGTCTACGACATCACGATGGTGTTCGGCTACGACTACAACATGCCGCGCTCGGACGTCTCCGAAATCCAGGAGGCGTTCAGCCACCTCCGCGATCGCGGCTTCAAGCCGCCCGTCGCATCGTTCGAACAGCTCGAGGCTGACAGCGGGCCGTTCACGATGAAAGCGTCCGCCGGTGGCAAGGACATCACCATCGAGGTCCGCCTGTTCTACGCCGACATGTTCGAGGGCCAACGCCCCGCACAGAAGCAACTCATCATCGACGAGCTCGTGAAGCGCGACGTGTTCTTCTACAATGGCCACGCGGGCCCCTACTACGGCTTCTACGTCGACAAGGACAAGGCCGCGAGCGTCGGCTACCTCGAGCTCGCCGCCGCGCCGTTCACCGACAAGCAGCAGCTCGTGATCGCACAAGGCTGCCAGACCTACTCGCAGTACGCCGACATGATTTACGCGAGCCCGGTGAAGACCGAGGACAACCTCGACGTCATCACGACCGTCAACTACTCGTACGGTATCGGCACGCTCGACCTGTTCGACTCACTGACCAAGGGCACCTGGATCGGCGGTGGTAGCGGCAGTGGCGCCAACGAGGTCATGCGCCACGAGCCCGTCGACGCGTACCGGATCATCGAGCAGCTCAACGCGCAGTGGTACAACCAGCAGTACGAGGTCTACTACGGCATGATGGGCATCACCGCGAACCCGGCGGTGCACCCGTACGCCGCTCTCGACAAGCTCGGCGCGAGCTGCAGCGATGCGAGTGAATGCGGCGATGAGGACGCTAACCTCTGCATCAAGCGCGCGGACGCCGACACCCAGAAGGTCTGCGCGGTGAAGGCCGTCTCGGATAACTGCCCGACGGGCACGGTCTACAAGCAGCTGCGCCAGGGCAACACGATCGTCGCCTCGGCCTGCATGAAGTAGCAGGAGCCGTGCGCGCGGCGCTAAGATGACGTGCGCGTGCGCGGCCTGATCCTGCCCATCGCGGTGATGTTTGGTTGCCCCGCGTCCAAGCCGGTGAATCCCGGAAAGGTCGGTCCGCGCTGCCTCCCTGACGATCAAGTCAAATCGCTGGTGGTCGAGCCGAACCGCACGACGCTCGCCGGACCGACGTTTGCGTTCTGCCTCGCGGAGCGCGCCGGCGAGCGTTATTGCTTCACGGCGGACATCGAGACAAAGACCATCGCGCTCGCATCGCCGCCGACAACCGCAGCGGGCGAGAGCCGCGACCACTCGATCCACAAGAGCAACTCGAGTCGAATCGAACCTTCGGCGAAGGGCAAGGGTCTCACCGTGTGCACGGCCGACAAGGCGACGTGTCACCAGCTCCCGATCGCTGCCGCACACATCGGCTCCAAGCCGATGGCCGTGTCCGAGGATGCAACGCTCGTTGCGATCGACACGCGCAACTATCGCAAGAACGAAACGCCAAGGACGCCCGGTAGCCTCGAGACCTGGAACGCGGCGACCGGTAAGAAGCTCGCGAGCGTCAAGCTGCGCTACGGCCGGGACAGCTCAGGTCAGGACCTCGTCAGCCCTCGCGCGCTCGGCTTCCTAGGGCACACGGTGCTCGCATTTACGACGCCGGAGTGTGCGTTGCCGTGCAGCGTGGCGACGTTGTACAGCGCGCGGGGCAAGTACCTCGGTCAACTCGCAGCGGACCCGACGAGCGCGAGCGCCTACCACTTTCACGACGACCTCTACGTGCTGCATGGGGCAATTGGCGAGTTCATCGTCCAGGATCTGGCCACGGGAAAGGTCGTGCGGAAGGACACCGACGACACCGATACGACCTGGGATGCGATCGTGACCTCGGACCACATCGTGCGGGTCGTCGTGCCGGATCAGAGCATCGCGAACGCGCCGCGAACACCACGCGTCGAGGTATGGGGACCGGATCTGAAGTTGGTGACCGAGATTGCCGTGCCCACTTGCGCGGCCACGCCGGCGCAATGACACGTGAGGCTGCGGGCGCGTGTTAACCTCGCGGCATGCGGGGCAACGCCATGGGTGTCGAATCCGTCGACATCATCACGAGGGTCCTTCGCGCCGAGTTCCCCGAGCTCGACGCCGAGCGCTTGCGCGGCGCGGTCGAGAAGGCCGTCGCGCGTGTCGCCAGTAGCCGGCTCGACACGGAGGGCTATGCGGTCGTCGACCTCCACCTCGCCAAGGTCGAGGCGACCGAAGAGAGCGAAGAGCGCTCGAAGATCCTGCGCGAGCTCTCCGAGACGCTCGAAGGACGCAACGATGCCGAGCGTGCGCTCGTGGTGCGGCTGTCGGCCTTTGCGGAGGTCGCATCGCAGGAAGACGTCGGCCCGATCCTGCGCCTTGCCCGCATCACCGAACGCAACAACGAGCTGCCGCTCGAGGCGATGAGCGCGCTCGTCGACCTCAACCACGACGATGCGGTCGCGAACCTCACGGGCCTGGCGACCGCATTCCAGCACGTCGGACTCAAATACCCCGCCGCCGATTGTCTCGAGCGCGTGCTCGTGATCGACCCAGCACACGTCAAAGCGTTCGAGATGCTGGAAGCGTTCTACCGCAGCACGAACGAGTGGCCCGTGCTCGCCGATCTGATCGGTCGCCGCGTGCTGCACGTCAGCAACCCGAAGGAACAGGCCGAGCTGTACCGCCAGATCGGCATCATCTACGACCGTCACCTCTCGGACCCAGCCGCGGCGCTCGACGCGTATCGCGAGTCCGATCAGCTCGTACCGGGTAAGGCGGACGTCCTCGAGGGCATCGCGCGGCTCTCGGTCGAGCTCGGCGTTCCTGAAGATGAAGCGCTCAGCGCGGCGGAACGGTTCGGCAGCGTCGTCGAGGATCCCAAGCAGCGTGCCGCGGCGCTGTGCAAGGCCGCCGACCTCGCGCGTCTTCAAGACTGGGACAAGGCGCAGAAGCTCTACGAGGAGGCACGCGCCGCGGATCCCGAAAACGCAGCTGCTGTCGACGGCCTCGCGACCGTGCTGCGCGATCGCGGCCAGCTCTCCGAAGCGGTCACGATGCTCGTCAACGCGGCCGAACGCATGGCGAGCGAGCGCTCGCGCTGGCTCGTCGACGCGGCAGACTTTTGCGTCGCGCTCGGTGACACCGACTGGGCCAAGCAGCTCTATCGCGACGCGCGCACGGCCGATCCGAACAACTATCGAGCCGGCGTCGCCCTCGTCGAGCTGGGCTGGAGCGCGAGCTCTCCCGACGGCGGCGACCCGGGCGAGCTCGCCGCGCTCCTCGATCAGCTGTGCAAGACGACCGACGATCCGACGCGGCTGCGTGGGTACTTGATCCAGCGCAGCAAGCTCGCGAGCCAGGTCGGCGAGATGACGAACGCGCGCAACCTGCTCGCGCGCGCGGTCGAGATCGATCCCGAGGACGTGGCGTCGCGACACGAGCTCGCGAACATGCTCTACGAAGCTCAGCAGTGGACGAAGGCCCGCCAGCTGATGGAGAACCTGCTCGTCGACGAGGATCTGCTGGCGCCGGGCGTCGCGCCCGAGCTCCACTACCGGGCCGCGCGGTGTGCTCGCGAGCTCGGCGACATCGAGGGAGCGGCCCAGCACGTCGACGTCGCGCTCGTGCTCGCACCCGATCACCGCGAGGCGCTCCAACTGCGCACCGAGCTCGGCAAGGCTGACCCGCTCCAGCAGGTCGCGGACCAGCTCGCGCTCGCGAGCACCGCACCACCCGAGGAGCGCGCGACTCGGTTCGCCGCGATCGGCGACCGCTACATCGACCTCGGCGATCGCGCTGCGGCGCGAGAGATGTATCGCGAGGCGCTCGCGCACCGTCCGGGAGACCACCTGCTCCTCACGAAGTTCCTCGAGCTCGTCGCAGATGATGGCGACTGGAGCTACAGCCTCGACGTCCTCCAGCGCCTGATCGAGACCGAGAAGGAACCCAAGGTCCGCGCGCGGTACCGGCACCTCGCCGGCATGATCGCGCGCGACGAGCTCGACTACTACGATCGCGCAGTCGGGTTCTTTCGCGAGGCACTGGTCGACGACCCGATGTCGTTCGCCGCCGCCGACGAGCTGGAGGCACTCCTCGACACCGGCGACGATCGCGAGGCGCTCGCGAATTACTACTACCAGCGCCTCGAGGCCGTGCGCGCGAACGAAGGACGGCCGGGCGAGCGGCTGCGGCTGTGGGATCACCTCGGCGAGCTGCTGATCGAGCTCAACCGTCACGACGATGCGGTCGTCGCGTTCGAGGTCGCGCTCTCGCTCGATCCCGAGAACCTCGACCGCCGCAAGCGACTCGCCGACTTCTACGGCACCGACACCAAGCACGACACCAACGCGATCACCCAGCACCAGGCGATCGTGCGGGCGAGCAAGCGCCACATCGAATCGTACAAGGCATTGCGCCAGCTCTATGCGCGCACGCACCAGGACGAGAAGGCAGAGGCGCTGCAGGACGCCATCGACGTGCTGTCCCACAAGAGCCTCGACGAGCGGGCGCCCGTCGGTCTCAGCAAGGAGCCCAGGACGCTGACCAACGAGGAGTGGATGGTCCTGTCGAGGATCGATGTCGACCTCCAGTTGTCGGCGTTGTTTGCCGTCGTCGGCCCGCCGTTCGCCGTCGATCGCGCACGGATGCGGCCGCCCGCGGCCGTGCCGTCGAAGGAGCACGAGCTCCCATTCAACGTCGGGAAGGTCATCGGTCGCGTCGTCCAGGCGTACGCGATCGACCGCGCGTCGGGCACGCGTCCGCCGGTCTATCTCGATCGCGACCAGGTGGCTCCCGCAAAGCTACTGATGCGCCTGCGAGATGGCGTGCTCGTACCGGTGCTGATGCTCGGCCGACCGGTCATCGACAAGCAGATCGGAGATCACGAGCTGGCGTTCCACCTCGGTCGTCAGCTCTGCGACCTGCGCACGGACCGGATCGCCCGCTTGCTCTGCCCACGCGCAGGCGAGCTGGCTCAGGTGATCGAGATCGCGATGACGCCGCCCGGTGATAGTACGAGCCACGCCGCACGCTGGCTGATGTCGACGCTCCATCCCGTCGAGGTGGAGCAGGTCCGCGCGCTCGGAGCGCGCTTGCGCGACCGCCAGCTCCACCCGGCGACTGCCGCGACGAGCTGGCTCGCAGCCACCGAACGCGCGGCCGATCGGCTCGCCTTCGTGATCGCGGGCGATCTACCGCGGTGCGCCAGCATCATCGAGCGCGAGCCCGAGGTCGATGCGAATCGCGTGCTGGAGCTCGTGTGGTCGAGCATCACCGAGGAGGTGCTCGGCGTGCGCGCCCGCGTCGAGGGCTGGACCAATGTCCCCCCGCCGATTCCGACGCGGGCTTCTCAGGCGACTCTCGCATGACGTGATATGCACGCCGGGCGATGGATGTTTTCTCGAACCTGTCCAAGTACGACTACGGCGAAGTCCACTTCAAGCTCGACAAGGCGACGCAGCTCCGCGCGATCGTCGCGATTCACGATTCGCGCATGGGGCCCGCGCTCGGTGGTTGTCGCTTCATCGAATACGACACCGATGATGATGCGATAACCGACGCGCTGCGCCTCGCACGCGGCATGACCTACAAGGCCGCGCTCGCCGGGCTCGCGCACGGCGGCGGCAAGAGCGTCATCATCCGCCCGAAGCGGCACTTCGATCGCGTGGCGCTGTTCCGCGCATTCGGCCGCTTCATCGAGGACCTGCGCGGCCACTACATCACTGCAGAAGACAGCGGCACCGGTCTCGAGGACATGGAGATCATCCGCACGCAGACCAAGAACGTCACCGGCATCGATCCGTCGCACGGCGGCTCGGGTGATCCGTCTCCGTTCACGGCGCTCGGCGTACGCCGCGGCATCGAAGCCTGCGTGAAGTTCAAGCTCGGCAAGGAGACGCTGAAAGGCGTGCACGTCGCGGTGCAGGGCGTCGGCCACGTCGGCTATCACCTGTGCAAGGAGCTCCACTCCGCCGGCGCGACGCTGACCGTCGCCGACGTCGACAAGCTCAAGAGCGAGCGCGCGAAGCGCGACTTCGGCGCTGCGATCACGAACATCGATGATGTCGCGAAGGTCGAGTGCGACGTGTTCGCGCCGTGCGCGCTCGGCGCAGGCCTCAACGACACAACGATCCCGCACCTGCGTGCGCAAATCGTCGCGGGCGCCGCGAACAACCAGCTCGCCGAGCCACGCCACGGCGACGACTTGCACGCGCGCGGCATCCTGTATGCGCCGGACTATGCGATCAACGCAGGCGGCCTCGTCAACGTCGCGCAGGAGGTCAAGGGCTACGACGCCAAGGCCTCGCGCGAGCGCACGATGCAGATCTACGACACGATCTACGAGATCTGTGATCGCAGCAAGCGGCTCGGCGCACCGACCTATAAGGTCGCCGACATCATGGTCGAAGAGAAGCTAGCTGCTGCTGCAAGGAAGTGACCGACTCGATGTCCTCGATCGCGTGATCGAGGCGCGCGGCGCATGCAACGAGCTGATGCCTCAGCTTCCGCAGCTCGTCACGCTGGTGCTCGTGGATCGAGAATCGGGCATTGAGCGAGATCACGCACGCGCGGCACGCTGCTGCCCGCGCACGAAGGTCGGCGACCCGATCGGCCAGTCGTGACGCCATCGCGGCGTCATCGACCGAGCACTGCGTGGCGAGACGCGGGCCCATGTTCTCTATGTGACCCGCGAGCGGTCACCCAGGCGACTCGCTCTTGCTGACCGTCGGTGACGATGCGCGTTCACGCGAGAGCACGGCGTCTCGTGTAGGCAGGCCTGCGACCGCTTGAATCGGCGAGAAAACGCATGGCGCACAGCGTCGCGACGGATTCGCCGCGGCTAACTCCAACGAATGCACACGGCGATCTCCTGCCGCGATTGTCAGGGCGATCTGCTCGCGATCAGGGGACCGGCGCGTAGATCACGACGTAGGTGGTCGTCGCGAGGTCGATCGACTTCGATGCGAGCGCCTGCGCCGTCGGGTTGTACGCGACCTCCAGCTTGTACGTTCCGACCGGGAGATCCTGGATCGCGAACAAGCCGTTGACGACCCACGAACCCTTGGTCGCGGTGGTCGCACCGTCCTTGAACGCGCGCACGTAGACGTTTGTCGCGGGCATGTTGATGCTGGTCGACTTGTAGACGTTGCCACCGAGCGTCTTCGTGGCCGGCATCTCGCTGCCGCTTCCGCTCCCAGAGCCGCTGCCACTGCCAGAGCCGTTGCCGCTGCCCGAACCGCTGCCGCCCGCGCACGCGCTCGCGAACCCGAGATCGCACAGGAAGCCGTCCCACCAACCGTCGCGTTTGGCGGCTTCGGCGAGGGTCGCCATCTCGTCGCAGTCCATCGAGCTCACCGCGTCCGCGCGCTCGGGCTCGCAAGTCGCTTCTCCGCTGGGCTGCTCGCCTGTACAGCTCGCGATATGAGCGGCGGCCTCGGAGCAGGGATCGCTCGGAGTCTCGGCGCACCCGACGGCGAGCGCTGCGAGGAGGAGCGAGACGGCGCGCATACCCCGTCGAGTAGCGAGGTCCGTGCCAGGGGAGCAGGTCGTGATCCTGAACGCTTGGACCGGCTGGACACTGCGGTTGCCGGCCACGCGAATTGCGCATTTTCGGCAAGGTTTAGGCTTGCTTCCGGGAGGGTTCGCGAAGGACAAAACCGCCCATGAATCGTTATGCCGTAGCGTCCATCGCGGTTGTGGGGCTCGTGACCGGTGCTTCGCGCATCGCGTCCGCCAATGTCGAGGTCGGCGGTACCGCAGGCATTCACATCTTCGCGGACGACAACGCGCTCGGCACGAAGACGAACGACGATGTCTCTCACACGACGTCGGCACTGTTCGGGTTCCGGATCGGTTACACGTTCACGCCGATGTTCGGCGCCGAGCTCGAAGCCGGCGCAATTCCGACCCAGACTGGAACGGATGACGTCACGTTCGACGTCTGGATCGCGAGCCTTCGCGCGAACGCCATCGTGAACTTCCGCACGTCGGATCCGACGAACAAGGTCATCCCGTTTGCGACGCTCGGAGCGGGCCTCTTGCGCATCATCGACATCGGCACGACCGATGACTCGCTGCTCCGCAAGGACACCGACGGTATGGGCTTTGTCGGCGGCGGCGTGAAGTATGTCGCCGGCAACGGCTGGGGCGTTCGCGGTGACCTTCGCCTTTTGCTCTCGCCGAGCAACGAGGACAAGCCCATCACGCCCGAAGGCGAGATCCTGATCTCGCTCTATCGCGACTTCGGTTACAAGGCGGCGAAGAAGGCCGAGCCCGTCGCCAAGAGCGACGATCCAGACAAGGACGGCATCAAGGGCGCGAGCGATCAGTGCCCCGAGGAGGCCGAGGACAAGGACGACTTCGAGGACGACAACGGTTGCCCGGATCCGGACAACGACGCGGACGGTCTGCCCGACGCGAGCGACACGTGCCCGAAGGAGGCCGAGGACAAGGACAGCTTCAAGGACGAGGACGGCTGCCCCGATCCCGACAACGACGAGGACGGCGTCCTCGACGCGGCCGACAAGTGCGCCGACAAGCCCGAGACCAAGAACGGCTTCGAGGACGACGACGGCTGCCCCGATGAGGTTCCGGCCAAGCTCGCCAAGTTCACGGGCACGATCCAGGGCATCAACTTCAAGGTGAACTCGGCCGACCTCGCGGGCGGCTCGACGAAGGTCCTCGACAAGGCGATCGCCGTGCTCGCCGAGTTCAAGGACGTCAAGGTCGAGATCCAGGGCCACACCGACGACCAGCCGCTGAAGGGCAGCAAGAACTTCGCGGACAACGACACGCTGTCGCAGGCGCGTGCGGACACCGTGAAGGCGTACTTCGTGAAGAAGGGCATCGCCGAGGACCGCGTCGTCGCGAAGGGCTACGGCGCGACGGCACCGCTCACCGACCCAGCTGGTCTGAAGGGCGGCGCACTGAAGAAGGCGCGCGCGCAGAACCGCCGCGTCGAGTTCAAGCTGATCTCGAGCATCGACACCGCGGCTGGTGGTGGCGAGCCCAAGGCCGAGGAGAAGAAGCCCGAGGGCGAGGCGCCGAAGGCCGAGGACAAGAAGCCCGAGGACAAGAAGCCCGAGGACAAGAAGCCCGACGAGAAGAAGCCCGCGGCCGACGAGAAGAAGACCGAAGAGAAGAAGTCTGAATAGTCTGTTCCTCGCGCAGCGGCCCGCAATACCCGAGTCGTAACCCCGCTCGGGTTGCTCGATCTCTCGCGCGCGAGAGATGCTCGTGATTTCTACCTGGAGATCACGTGTCTAGACGAACCATCTTAGCGCTCGCGCTGTGCTGCGGGCTCGTTCGCACGAGCGCCGCGGACAAGCTCATCGAGGGCGCGTCGATGCAGAACGGCATCGGCATCGAGGTCGGCGCGATCGTGCAAGGCGGCATGAGCGAGTACGGCGATGACCAGGCCAACCTCGCGCCCGACGCGCAAGGCCTCGTGCTGCGCGACCGCAACGGCATGACCTCGCGCATGGTGATCGGCCTGCTGATCGCCGTCGCCGGCGCGATGGCGCAAAACGGCCCCAAGAGCGTCGAGAGCCGCACGTACCAGTCCGGCAACTACATGATCACGGAGACGAAGACGACCTACTACTCCGAGGCGGAGAAGGCGGAGATGCGCGAGAACACGAACAAGGCCATCGACGGCCTGTTCGCGGCGCGCCACTCCGACTTCGAGCTCCACCTCTACTCGCGCGACCGTTTCAACCGCGGCGACACCAGCGGTTACAAGGTGAACTTCTTCGTCGGCAGTGGCGATGGCAAGACAGGCTGGGAGACCGGCTTCGGGTTCGGCAAAGCCAACTCGATCGTCAACGACAAGAACGCGACGCCGACGCTCGTCCGCTACAAGTACTTCGGCATGCCGTTCCGCGTGTCGCGCGTGATCGGCCCCGTGCGCGCATCGCTGACCTACGAGTGGAACTGGCTCAAGTACGGGCTCGATGACTCGGAGCGACACGTCCACCCCGGCGCGAGCTCGGATCCGGCAGTGCCTGCGATGCAGGAGGTCACGACCGGAAGCCATCCATGGAAGCTCGATATCTCGACGATGATCATGAAGCGCCTCGCGCTCACCGGCGGCATCACCGCGCAAACCCTTCGCCCCGAGCTCGGCTACTACGCGAGCGCCGGCATCTTCTTCTAGGAGCGAACATGCGCCTCGCCACACTCCTCGCCGTGTGTCTGCTGTCGCAGACCGCTCTCGCACAGGGCAACGCTCCCCTGCCCCCTCCAACGCCGACGACGCCACCAGCGACGACGCCGCCAGCGACGACGCCACCAGCGACGACGCCACCAGCGACGACGCCACCAGCGACGACGCCGCCAGCGACGGACCCGACTGCCACGCCCTCGAGCATGGAGACTCCGAGCGAGCCACCCCCGCAGCCGGCGCCAACGCCGGCGCCAACGCCCGCGCCAACGCCCGCGCCAACGCCTGCACCAACGCCTGCGCCAACGTCTGCGCCAGCGCCCGCGCCAACGCCACCCGCGCCGACGACTTCGACGACCAAGTCGACGCCGTCGCGTCCGCGCTGCAAGCGCGAGAGCAGCGAGTACTACAACTGCGAGCGCGGGTTCGGCATCTTCCACAACACGCGCTTCGTGGCCGGCGCGATCGCCGCCACGGCACCCGAGTTCGTGGACGGCATGGCGACCGGCGTAGAAGTCTCCCGGACGATGCCGACCCTCGCGTTCGAGGGCAGTTTCCTCCCGGTCCCGTCGTCATTCACGCCGACGAACTTCCACGGCATCGAATTCTCGACCGGTATCCGGCTGTCGAAGTTCGACTACTGGCTGACGTTCGGCACCGCCGTCACCGTGCTCAACCTCGGCCACGGAGGTCCGGGAACGCTCCGCATCGGCGGCAGCTTCGGCGCCGGCTTCAACCTCGCGCACGGCTTTGGCTACGTGCGCGGTCGTGCCGCCGCGATCATCTTGCCCGAGAAGCTCGACGTCGAGCTCAGCGTTCAGTGGATCCCGCCTTCGGCGAGTACGGGCAACTACGAGGAGCAGACCCAGCGGGTATCCGCCTGGTACCGCCTCGACGCGAAGTCAAAGCGCGCGGTCGAGCTCTACGTCGAGAAGTACTCGCGCGTGGATGCAGACGTGATGGTCCAGCTCGAGCGCGAGATCATCGACGGCGTCGGCGGCGGCCTCGGCTTCACGTTCTGGTGAACGGCCTGTCCTGCGGCCACCCACTGCGGTCTGCGATCCCGATCGGCGGACCCTTGGGTGTCACGTGCGCGCGCGACCGCACGAGCGCTCCACGGCGCCGGCCTCGCGCGTGATCTGCACCACGCGAGCGCCAGGTGTATACGGCGCGCGCCCGTCGGGTGCGCGCTGCGCGAGCGCTACTCGACGCGCTGGATGATGTGGATACCGAAGTCGGTGCGAACCGCGCCAACCTCGCCCTTGTTCAGGCGCAGCGACAGGTTCTTGAACGGCTCGACGAGGCCCGCGTCGGGCGTGACGTCGTAACCCTCGCCGCTCTTCGCCGAGCCCGGGTCCTCCGAGAGCGACGCCATGAGGGGCTCGATCTTGTCGCCCTTCTTCAGCTTGGCCATCGTCTCCTTGACGAGCTTCTCGAGTGTCGCGCGATCGCGCGCCTTGCCGCGCGGATCATCACCACCGCCGTTGTTGTCCTTCCAGCCGAGGAGGATGTGCTTGACCTTGGCCTTCTGGGTCACCGGCTCGCGCTTGAGGATGTCCGCGGACTCGAGTGGATCGGGCGGCGGAGGCGGCACGCGCTTCATGACGTGCCAGCCCATCGGCGACTTCACGAGGCCGGCCTCGCCGATATCGAGACGCAAGGCGAGCTTCTTGAGGTTCTCGAACGGTCCGGGCATCTGCATGCCGGGCTCGATCGGAAGCGTGCGGCCGGTCTCGGCGGTCTGCTTGTCTTCGGAGAACTCCTTCATCAGGGCGGCCATGTCGCCGCCGGCCTTGACCTTCGCGAGCACGTCTTGTGCGAGCTTGTCGGCAGTGGCCTTGTCGCGATCCTTCGAGCGCGGATCGCCGCGGCCGCTGCGCGCGACCTGGGTGTCCTTCCAGCCGATCACGATATGTTGGACGATCGCGGTGCCCGGCTTCGGCGGCTCGCGCTTGAGGATGTCAGCCGACTCGAGCGGATCGGGCGGCGGGGGCGGCACGCGAATCATCACGTGGTAACCGAACCGCGTGCGCACGATACCGACCTCGTTCTCCTTGAGGTGCAGTGCGAGCGCCTTGAACTCGGGAACGAACGGCGCGTCGGCCTTGACCGTGTAGGGATCGCCGCCGAGCGAGCCCGGGTCCTCGGAGTGCTCCTTTACGAGCGCGTCGATCGAGCTCGGGTCCTTGCGCAGCTTGTCGGCGAGGTCCTTGGCCATCTTGGCCGCCTCGGCGTTCGTGCGCTTCTGGGCGCGCGGATCCATCTTGCCGTTGAAGACGCTGTCGAGCTTGTCCCAGCTGATGAGGATGTGCTTGACGTCGACCTCGGCGAACGACTCGGGACGATCGAGGATGTCCTTGCTGTCGATGTTGATCGCATCGTCGACCGCCGAGCCCGAGCCACTCCCTGTGGAGTGCTGCTGGCCGGCGGGCATGTTGTCGAGCTTGCTCTTTCCCTGTTGGCAGGCAGCGGCGAGCAAGAGGGCCGCTATGAGGAGCGTTCGCATGTTCAGGCGCGCAGTCTAGAACGTTGTCCGGCGCTCTGCAGGCACGAAGACCAGAAACAACAGCCAGCTGCCCCCCAGGATCCCGGCAAAAACCGTAGCCAGCACGGGGTAGCTCCAGATCATGGCCACCAGGCAGACCAGAGACAACACGAGCGCGACGAGCGGCGTCAGCGGGTAGAGCGGCGTCCGGTAGGGCCGCTCGAGGTCAGGTGCGATCGCGCGCAGGCGGAGCACGGCCGCCGACGACAGCACGTAGAGGATCAACGCCCCGAACACCGCGATGAGGATGATGCTGCCCGTCTCGCCGGTCGCGAGCGCGATGAGCCCGACGACCATGTTCGCGAGCAATGCGCTCACGGGTGTGCCGAGGCGGGGATGGACCTTGCCGAGCGCGGCGGGCGCATAGCCGGCCCGACCGAGCTCGAGAATCGCGCGGCTCGCCGCGATCAGGATCCCGTGAAAGCTCGCGACGAGCCCGATGAGGCCGATACCGGTTAGCGCGAGGAAGAGCGGGTTGTCTCGCGACACGATGTGGCCGATCGCGAGCGGAAGCGGCGAGTCGGACGTCCTCGTGTGATCCGCAGGATTCGGATAGACGACGCTCTCCCAGCCGTCCGTGCCGACCGCACCGAACAGCGTGATCGCGGTGAGCGCGACGAGCGTGGCCATCGCCAGCACGAACCCGCGCGGGATGTCCCGTTGCGGATCCTTGGCCTCCTCGGCGACGTTCGCGATGCCCTCGATCGCGAGGTAGAACCAGATCGCGAACGGCAGCGCGGCGAACGCCCCGCCCCATCCGTTCGGCAGCGGATTCTTCGTGAACGCCTCCCACGAGAAGTGCGGCAGCGCGATCACGCCGAACACGCACAGCTCGATCACCGCGATCACGGTGAGCAGGAGCTCGAAGCCGACCGACAGCTTCGCCCCCCACATGTTCACGGCCGTGAAGATGACGTACGCGCCGACCGCGACCGGCATCACGTCGAGGGCGGGATGTGCCTGGTTGATGTAGCTGCCGATCGCGAACGCGATCGCGGGTGGAGCGAGCACGTACTCGACGAGCTGAGCGACGCCTCCGATGAAACCGATGTGCGGACCGAACGCGCGCGACGCGTAGACGAACGCGCCGCCGGCACGCGGCAACGCGCAAGCGAGCTCTGCGTACCCCAGCACGAACGCGACGTAGAGCAGCGTGACGATGCCGGTCGCCGCCAGCATCCCGTAGGGCCCGCCGACCGGCAGACCGAGATTCCAGCCGAAATACGCACCCGAGATGACGTAGCCGACGCCGAGCCCCCAGATGAGCAGCGGCCCGAGCGTGCGCTGGAGCTGCGACATTATCTTGCGTACTCTCGCACAGCTGATGCCCGAGGTTGCTCTTCCCAGTCGTGCACGTGTCGTGATCGTCGGCGGCGGCATCATCGGCACGTCGGTCGCCTATCACCTCGCGCACATGGGCTGGAAAGACGTCGTCCTGCTCGAGCGCGACCGCCTGACGTCGGGCACCACGTGGCACGCAGCCGGCCTCATCGTGACGTTTGGCTCGACGAGCGAGACCTCGACGGAGCTCCGCAAGTACACGCGGGATCTCTACGCGCGCCTCGAGGCGGAGACCGGCCAGGCGACCGGCTTCAAGCCGTGCGGCTTCATCGAGGTCGCCGCCGATCGAGATCGCCTCGAGGAATACCGCCGGGTGTCAGCGTTCAATCGTGTCATGGGCGTCGACGTTCACGAGATCTCTGCCCGCGAGGTCGGCGACCTGTTCCCCCTCGCGAAGACCGACGACATCCTCGCGGGCTTCTACGTCAAGGAGGACGGGCGCGTGAATCCCGTCGACGCGACGATGGCGCTCGCGAAGGGCGCGCGCATGCAGGGTGCGACGCTGCTCGAAGGCGTCCCGGTCACCGGATTCCTGACGAGGCGCGGCGCCGTCACCGGCGTGCGCACGGCGTTCGGCGACATCGAGGCCGAGTACGTCGTCAACTGCGCCGGCATGTGGGCCCGCCAGCTCGCCGCCGACGTCGGCGTCACGATCCCGTTGCAGTCGGCCGAGCACTACTACCTCATCACCGAGCGCATCAAGGAGATCTCGAGCGAGTGGCCCGTGCTCGAGGATCCGGGTTCGCATGGCTATTTCCGCGAGGAGGTCGGCCTCATGATCGGCCTGTTCGAGCCGGTGTGCGCGCCGTGGAAGGTCGACGGCGTACCGGGCGACTTCTCGTTCGGCGAGATCCAGCCGGACTGGGATCGCATGGGTCCGTACGTCGAGCGCGCGATGCAGCGCGTACCGATCTCGATGAACGCTGGCGTGAAGAAGTTCTTCTGCGGTCCCGAGAGCTTCACGCCCGACCTCGCGCCGATCGTCGGCGAGGCTCCCGAGCTGAAGAACTTCTTCGTCGCCGCGGGGCTCAACTCGATCGGCATCATCACGGGCGGCGGCATCGGCCGCGTGATGGCCCACTGGCTCATCAACGGGCGCCCAGACGTCGACGTCAGCTACATGAACATCGACCGCCTGCATCCGTACCAGGCGAACCCCGAGTACCGCCGCACGCGGACCGTCGAGTCGCTCGGCATGGTCTATCAGTGCCATTACCCGACGCGCTCGATGATGACCGCGCGCGGCGCCAAGACCTCGCCGTTCTACGAGCGCCTGAAGGCACGCGGCGCCTACTTCCGCGACGTCAGCGGATGGGAGGGCGCCGACTGGTACGGCAATCCTGACAATGCGCTCACGTTCGGCAAGCCGAGCTGGTTTCCGCAGTGGCAGGCCGAGCACCACGCCGCGCGCGAGAGCGTGATCGTGATGGACATGAGCTTCATGGCGAAGTTCGCCGTCGAGGGTCGCGACGCCGGCCGCATGCTGAACTGGATCAGCGCGAACAACGTCGATGGCGCGACGGGCCAGATCACGTACACGCAGTGGCTCGACGAGGGCAGCAAGCTCCAGGCGGATCTGACCGTCACCAAGCTCGGCCCGAACATGGAGTGGGGCGGGTTTCGCCCGACCGACGGGACCGACAGGTTCTGGGTCGTCGCATCGGACACAGCGCACCGCCACGTCCACACGTGGATGAAGCGGCAGTTCGAGATACAGAACGCGCACGCGTTCGCAGCCGACATGACGAGCGCGTACGCGCAGCTCAACGTCCAGGGCCCGAGGTCGCGCGAGCTGATGCAGCTCGTGACGTCTACGGACATGAGCAACGCCGCGTTCCCGTTCCGCGCCGCGCGCGAGATCGACATCGGCTTTGCCCGCGTGCTGTGTATTCGCATCACGTACCTCGGCGAGCTCGGCTACGAGCTGTACATCCCGAGCGAGCAGGCGCTCCACGTCTACGATCGCCTGGTCGAGGCGGGGCTGCGCGTGGGCCTCGTGCACGCCGGCCTCAAGACGCTCGCGAGCTGCCGGATGGAGAAGGCGTACCGCGACTACGGCCACGACATCGACAACACCGACACCGTGCTCGAAGCGGGCCTCGGCTTCGCCGTCGACCTCGAGAAGCCTGGCGGGTTCCTCGGCAAGGAAGCGGTCGTCGCGCAGAAGGCGCGAGGCACGCTGAACAAGCGCTTGCTCCAGATCCTCGTGACGGATCCCGAGCCGATGATGTTCCACGCCGAGCCCGTGCTCCGCGACGGCAAGCCCATCAGCTACATTCGCGCCGCATCGTACGGCCACACGCTCGGCGGCGCCGTCGGGCTCGCGATGGTGCAGGCCGACGTGCCGATCGACGCGAAGTGGATCGCGGCCGGCCGCTGGGAAGTCGACATCGCTGGCACGCGTTATCCGGCGAAGGCATCGCTGCGCCCGCTCTACGACCCGACGAACGAACGCGTGAAGCTATAGCGATGGCGTACCGGACCGGGGGCGACACCAAGTGCGCGCACTGCGGCGAGATCGATACCGATCGCAAGTGCCGGACGTGCAATGACCCCGTGTGCCCGCGGTGCGGCGACAACGTGCGCTCGTGCCCGGACTCCCCGGCGTGGCATGCGTTCCTCGGCCTCACCGCCGGCGTCTCCCGCGTCGACGCTCGCGCGCGCGTCGCGTGGGTCGATCATCGGAATCCGTGGGTCGGGGATCAGCAGGCCGACTGGCGTCCACGCCTCTTCGATCTGCGCCGGTTCGCGTGGCTCTCGGAGCTTCCGATCCTCGACGGCAAGCCGTTGCTCGTGACGGACCGCTACGCGCTCGAGCTCGAGCCGCCGTACTTGCTGAAGTGGTACGAGCTGACGACCGGGAAGCGAACGGCGATGACGTACTCGGCGCCGCTGCCCACGGTGTCCGGGCTTCCCGGCGTCGGGTTCGACGGTGGCTTCGCATATCTCGACCCCACCTACTCGAAGGTTGTCGTCGGCGTATGGGAGCGGCCGAGCGACCTGCCGCGACCGGCCGAGCCCGTCGCGCTTCCACCTCATCGCGTGGAGATCGCCGAGTACAAGCTACCGCATGCGCCAATCAACGCGTTCGCCGTCGACGACTCGCGCGACCTCCTCGTGTGTGCGATCAACGAAACGTTCTTCGCGCTCGCGAGCTACGGCATCGCGCTCTATCGGATGCGTGAGGGCAAGCTCGAGCACGTCAGCGAAACGATCACCGCGAAGGGAACTGCGAGGTGGATCGCGGTCGCAGGTGATTGGCTGGCCGTCGAGGTGAACATGTTGCACTCGCGGCACATCGAGCTACGCCGCATGTCGCCAAACCTCGCGGTCGGTCCGGTCGTCTTTCGCTACGAAGCCGACCGGGGCCGTCTCTCGGCAGACGGCCGATACTTCGCGCGAGCCGAGCACTCGACCTTGCTCCTTCATGATCTCGAAACCGACACGACGACAAGATACGACGATCACGAGGCCCGCATCGACCAGGTGAGGTTCGCGAGCGACGACGGCGCCCTACTCACGACGGACATCGCCGGCAACCTGATCCTCCGTCCACGCACGAGGAGCGGTTACGCGAGTACCGTGGTGTCCGTGGAGGTCGGGCGCTGATCGATGGTGGCGCGTGGACCCGGCGCGGTCGGCTGCGCGCACTGCACGACGATCGGCGCGGAGCACCCGTGCCCGATCTGCAAGCGGCTCGTGTGCCCGAAGTGCGCGTCTGACTGGGTGACGTGCAGCGAGCTGAGCGGCCGCATCGTACGGCTCGGTCTCACCGCGCGCGTGCGCGACGTCGATCCGCTCGGCCGGCTCGCGCTGATTTCGCACTGGCGGCAGCCGCTGCGCGTCCTCGATCTCCGGCAGCTACGCTGGAAGCGCGATGTCGCGTTGCCGCGCAAGCTCTACCTGACGGCACGCCCCTACCCTCCCCGCCTGACAAGTGACGGGTGCCTGATCCACTCCGACATCCACATCATGGCGGACCTCGCGATGGGCGCGACCGGCGGTGTCGACATCTTCATGGGCGGCTTCAAGACGATCGACCTCGCGACCGGGGAGACGAAGTGGCTCGTCGAGCC
>JADMIO011276587.1_pt1 | contig 33205 bp, 28 predicted proteins | sample 8958161 | NCBI WGS metagenome assembly JADMIO01 (sample SAMN16585339, study PRJNA669376) | soil metagenome | isolation source: Crop rotation soil | place: USA: Cullars Rotation, Alabama | collected 2011 | reverse complement strand
CGAGTTCTTTCGCGCCGTGGGCGAAGCCACCCACAACGGCGTGTTCATGCTGGCGCACGAGCCGCTGATCCAGATGCTGGTGCCCTCCCTGTCTACCCTGATCCGCAAGGTACCCCAGGCCGCCGGCCGCGTGGCCACGGCCCAGAAGCGCATCGTCACGGCCATCCGGGCCCAGGATGCCGCCCAGGCGCACGACTGGATGTCCAAGCACATCCGGGACTTCCGCAGGGGTTTCGAAATTGCCGGCATCGGACTCGAACGGCGCGTCGGCAAGGAATAGACTCGCGGTCAAACTACGTCTGGGAGGGCGCTGGTTTGACTTGCAAACTACTGAAGGCGGCGCTGACCGCTACTGCTCTTTTCGTTGCCATCCATTCGCCCGCGTTCGCGCAAGAACCGGGGGCCAAGCCCGCCCGGGCACCCACGCTCGACGAGCTGTACTCGGAACTGGACCTGGTGGACACCTCCATGTCGCCCAGCGGGCGCTACGTGGCGGCCATCGTCCGGCGCGAGAAGGACGACGTGCTGCTCGTCCTAGATCTGACCACCGGCGAACGCAAGCCTTTGCAGCGTGTCTCGTTCACGGACCTGGGCAAGGATCTCCTGTTCTACATGGTCACCGTGCAGTGGAAGACGGACGACAAACTACTGCTGCGATCACGGGTACGCCCCGAGGACCCGAACACGTTCTTCACCGTCTCGAGCGCCAAGATCTCCAAGCTCGGCGACCGCCTGTTCGCCGTCGATCGCAACACCGGCAAGGCCGTGGCGCTGCTGGGCAACAACATGAACGCCGCGCTGGAGGGCGCGTTCGACTTGGGCGACGTCAAGAGCCTGCTGCCCAAGGATCCGCTGCACATCCTCATGCAGCTGGACGGCTTCAACGGGCGCAGCCTGTTCAGGGTGAATCTCGAGACCGGCCGCGGCGAGCAGCTCGAGCGCCCGTCCGAGTCCGTGGTGGACTGGTGGCTGGACGTGGACGGCCGGCCGGTGGTACGCAAGTCCGTGCTCAACCGCACCGTGCGCCTGTATCGCAAGGACGAGGAAGGCAAATGGCGCGAGTTCTACCGGATGCGCCAGCGTGACCGGAAGGAATCCGAGGAATACGCGGCCATCGGCCCATCGGAGAATCCCGACCAGTATTTCGTGCTCGCGCATCCTCCAGGCCACGACCGCCTCGGCGTCTACCTTTACGACCTGAAGAAGGAAGCTTTCGGCGAACCCATCATCGAGCACCCCACGTATGACATCGGGTGGGGCCGTGTCCTGCGTGACGGCACGAAGCTGCAAAGCTACTGCTACTACGCGCACGTGCAGGTATGTGAGTTCACCGACAACAAGATCAACGCGCACATGCGCGGACTGCGCAAATACTTCGACGAGTCGGCCAACGTCACCGTGTTCGACGCCTCGGAGGACGGCAAGAACTTCTTGCTGCAAGTGGAAGGGCCCGGCGAGCCGCCGGCGTTCTATTACTACCAGAGCGAGAAGAAGGACATTCAGCTCATCGGCAGCAAACGCAAGGTTCTCGACGCTCTCGCGCGCCCCAAATCATCGGTGGTCACCTGGAAGTCCCGTGACGGCAAGGACATCACCGGCTACCTGACTCTACCAGCGCATGCGGTGGCGGGCGCGAAGCTGCCACTCATCGCCTACCCCCATGGCGGGCCGGAATCCCGCGACTGGCTGAGTTACGACAAGTGGGTGCAGTTCTTCGCCGCGCGTGGCTACGCCGTTTTGCAGCCCAATTTTCGCGGCAGCTCCGGCTTCGGCCGAGCCTTCGCCGAGAGTGGCTATGGTCAATGGGGCGGCAGCATGCAGGACGACATCACCGATGGGATCAAGTCCCTGGCGGACAAGGGCACAGTAGATCCGGCGCGCGTGTGCATCGTCGGCGCCTCCTACGGCGGCTACGCGGCGCTGGCAGGCGCCGCGCTCACACCGGACGTCTACCAGTGCGCGGTGGCGATCGCCGGCGTCTCGGATCTCGACGACATGATCAGCTGGTCCAAGCGCACCTATGGCTCGGACTCCGAGATCATGAAGTACGTCTACAAGGTGATGGGTGATCCCGAAAAGGACGGCGAGAGGATCAAGGCCGTCTCGCCGGCGCAGCAGGCCAGCAAGATCAAGATTCCCGTCCTCTTGGTGCACGGCACGAACGACTCCATCGTCCCCATCTCGCAGTCACGTACCATGAAGAAGGCGCTCGACAAAGCCGGCCGGAAGACCGAGCTCATCGAGCTGGAGAAGGAGGATCACGGTGGCTGGGAGGTCTACAACGAGAAGCGCGTACTGACCGCCATCGATCAGTTCCTGTGGAAGCACCTGGGCCCGGGCTACGAGGTCATGACCCCTCCGCCCAGCACGGTGGCCGCCAAATAGCCAATGACACGGCGGCGGCATCGACCGCCGCCGTTGTCAGACCTTTCCGCCCTCGCAAAGTGGTAAAAAGCCGTGTCCATACTCACGGGGGCGATATGCGTAACGACAAACAACTTCCGCGCCGGGATTTTCTCAAAACCGGCACCGCCGCCGCGGTGGCACTCACACTCCTTCCCTCGGGTTCGTACGGCAAGCAGCGCCGCATCTCCGCCAATGACCGCGTGAACATCGCGACCATCGGCTGCGGCGGCATGGGCCGCGCCAACCTGCAGGCATTGGCCAGCATGAACCACGTGGCCATGTGCGACGTGGACTGGAATTACGCCGACTCGCGCTTCGCCGACATCGACAACCAGATCGCGAACGCCAACAAGCGCGCCGGCGAAGCCACGGATGCCGTGCAAAAAGAGCGTTCGCTGCAACAGGTCAAGGACTGGCAGGCGCTGAAGGCGCAGATCCCCAAGGCCAAGCGCTACACCGACTACCGCGAGATGCTGGAGAAGCAGAAAGACATCGACGCGGTGGTCATCGCCACGCCGGATCATGGCCACGCGCTGCAGGCGCTGGCGGCCATGGACCTGGGAAAGCACGTGTACGTGCAGAAACCGCTGTGCTGGTCCGTCGAGGAATGCCGCCTGCTCACGGCGCGCGCCGAGAAGACCAAGGTGCAGACCCAGATGGGCAACCAGGGCCACTCCTCCGACGATGCGCGCCTGGTCAACGAATACATCCAGTCCGGCGCCATCGGCACCGTCACCGAAGTGCACGTGTGGACCAACCGGCCGTACGCCTACTGGCCGCAGGGCATCCCGCGTCCGGCACCACTGCCGGCAAATGCATCGGGCCTGCCGTGGAACATGAACGGCGTGATGACGCGCGCCGCGGGTTCTTTCGGCTCGTTTCCGCCGCCCGACAAGCTGGCCTGGGATCTGTTCCTCGGCCCCTCTCGGCAGGTGGACTATCACCCTATCTACCACCCGTTCAACTGGCGCGGCTGGTGCGACTGGGGCGTGGGCGCCATCGGCGACATGGGCGCGCATCTCATCGACTCCTCGTTCTGGGCGCTGGACCTCGACTACCCCACCGCGGTCGAAACCACCTCGACGCCTTACAACAAGGAGACCTATCCCTCCGCCACCACCACGTACTACGACTTCGCGGCGCGCGGCGCGCGCCCGGCCGTGAAGGTGATCTGGTACGACGGCGGCCTGCTGCCGCCCAAGCCCGTGGAGATGGGCGAAGAGGAATTCAACAAGGGCGGCGGCGTGCTGTTCGTGGGCACCAAGGGCAAGCTGCTGCACGATACCTATGCGTTCAATCCGCGCTTGCTGCCCAAGTCGCTGCACGAGAGCACCGGCAAGCCGGCGCAGACCATCGAACGCATCAAGACCAGCCACGAGATGAACTGGATCGACGCCATCCGCGGCACGCAGAAGACCACGAGCCCGTTCTCGTACTCGGCCAAGCTCACCGAGATCATGCTGCTGGGTGTGGTGGCGCTGAATGCCGGCAAGAAGATCCAGTACGACGGCGCGAACATGAAGATCACCAACGTCGCGGATTCGGATGCGCTGCTGAAGCGCGTGTACCGTGACGGCTGGAAGCCGTCCTGAGAGAAAACCTGAAACCTCCACCGGACTTTCTCCGGAAATAAGTCTCAGCTTCCGGCACCCGCGGGCATTCGAGGCCCGCGGGTGACCGGATTCCTCCCGTAAGTTCCCTGCTCCGGCACATGAGTGCCGCAGGACACTTCAGGAGGAAGTATGAAATGGACAGCAATGGCCGCGGTCTCGGCGGTCACCCTGGCAATCGGCGTTTCCGCCGGCGCCGCACCTCGCGCCAAGGCCGTCTCGGAGAGATCCGCGGATGTGCTCGCGCCCTCGCCGCTCAAGAAACTGGTTCGCCCTCCGGAACTGCTCTCGCCCTCGCTGGTGACGGCGGCCGCCGCGCCCACTGTCGATGAAGTCGGCGACGCGGACTCCTTCGGGAAGAACGTCACCTACCTGGGCATGGCGCAGACGCAGGCGGTGATCGTCACCTCGGACTGCACGGGCTCGGATCCCACGCTGGAGCGCTGCATCGTCGCCAACCCGGCGCCGGGAATCACGCCCTTCAACGAGGCCAACCTCGGCAGCATCCAGTTGCCGGCCAAGGCCACCAAATCGCTGATCTGTTTCACGGTGACACCGCTGACGCAGATCAACTGGTTCAACCCCCTGGCCACGCCGGCCATGGCGCGTTTCTCGGCCAGCGCATCGATCACCATCGACAACGACGTGCTGGATGATCCCACCTTGCTCGATCCCTCGACCGGCCTGCCCTTCGGCGGCGTGTTGACGCTGGGTCTCACTACTTTCAACGACTCGCACACGCTCCAGCCCGGCGCCTCCGACAACAAGACCTTGTTCATGAGCCGAGCCTGCATCGCCGGCCTGGTGAGCAAGCGCGCGCTGGTCGATAGCTACGGACTCAGCGAGGCGCAAGCCAAGGAGTTCTTCAAGAAGCCCATGACCTTGACGTTGGGTTCGCGCGGCAGCGTGGCGCTGGCCGACGCCAGCTACTTCTACGGCCTCCGCCTGTACGGCGATTGATTGGACGACCCCGGTGGCAACCTGGACCCGACTCCAGGTTGCGACCCCCTTGGGCTTCGTATGTTCATGCGTACGAGGCCCTCTTTTTTTTGGGCTGCGCGCAACGGCGCCTAACCATTCGCGCGACTTTTCATAACGTGGCGAATGACGGAAATCGTTTGGTGTACCGGATAAACCCTGGGCTATGCTCTGGCCCCAATGGATTCCCCCGAGCTGCAACGACTGCGCGCTGCGATCCAACGTGAGCCGGCCAACGCCGAGCTGCGTTACCTGTTAGGTGCCGAACTCGCGCAGCAGCGCGCGTATCCCGAAGCGGTCGCCTCCTTCCGCAGCGCTCTCGACATCAACCCCAAGCTGCACTTCGCCCGCCTGCAACTCGGCCTGCTGTATCTCACCATGGCGCAGCCGCAGGACTCGCTCGTGGTCTGGGCGCCGCTCGAGGAACTGGACGAGACGGCGGCGCTCAAGGCCTTCAAGCGTGGCCTGGAAGCGCTGATCCGCGACGACTTCCCCACCTGCATCGGCTACCTGCAGCGGGGCATCGATCTCAACAAGCACAACAGTACCCTGAACGAGGACATGACCCAGCTGATCGCCCGCGTGCGCGACGGCAGCGTCATCGGCCCGCCCGTGGCCATCCCGCCGGCCAGCGATTTCACCCGGGGCGGTGAGCCCTCCCGCACCCGCCACTGAGCCTTCGGCAATCCGGCCAATTCCTGCGCTAGACTCCGGGGCATGTCGAATGCCGTGGATTTCAGCCTGCCCTCCTGGGCCTATACGGACCCGGAATTCCTCGCGCTCGAGCGCGAGCGCATCTTCAAGCCTTCCTGGCAGGTGATCTGCCACGTCTCGGAGATCCCCAAGCCCGGCGACTATCAGGTGTTCGATTTCGTGGGCGAGATGCTCTTCGCCATCCGCGGCAATGACGGCGAGGTCCGCGCCTTCCACAACGTGTGCCGGCACCGCGCCGCGCGCTTGCTGGATGGCCCGCGCGGGCATTGCACGCGCCGGATCATCTGCCCCTACCACGCCTGGTCCTACGACATGGAAGGCAAGCTGGCCTCCGTGGGCGGGGATCGCAGCGCCTTCCCGGATCTCGACATCTCGCGCGAATCGCTGGTGCCGGTGGAGATGGAGATCTACGCGGGCTTCGTCTTCGTGCGCGTGAAAGGCAGCGGCCCCAGCGTCAGGGAAATGCTGGCGCCCTACGCCGACGAAATCGCCACGCACGAATTCGAGAAGCTCGAGCCCATCGGCCGCGTGGTGCTGCGTCCGCGCACGGTGAACTGGAAGAACGTGGGCGACAACTACTCCGATGCGCTCCACATCCCCGTGGCGCATCCGGGGCTCACGCGCCTGCTGGGCGCGAGTTATCGCGTGGAGTCGAAGGAGTGGGTCGACCGGATGTCGGGCGAGGTCACCGACAAGCCTTCCAGGAACTGGTCCGAACGCATGTACCAGAAGTATCTGCCGGACGAACCCAAGCTCGCGCCCGACAAGCGCCGCTCCTGGGTGTACTTCAAGCTCTGGCCGAACTTCGCCTTCGACGTGTACCCGGACCAGGTGGACATCATGCAGTGGCTGCCGGTGTCGCCGACCACCTGCCTGATCCGCGAGATCGGCTATGCCAAGCCGGACGCGCGCCGCGAGATGAAGGTGGCGCGTTACTGCAACTGGCGCATCAACCGCCAGGTGAACGCCGAAGACACGGTGCTGATCCAGCGCGTGCAGGACGGCATGGCGTCGGGCAGCTACCAGGCGGGACCACTGGCCGCCGGTGAAGTCGCGCTACGCAGCTTCGGCACGCGCCTGCGCGAGCTCATTCCCGAGTGCAACAACACGGCACCGCCCGCCTCGGGCTGGTCGCGCAGCGGCGCGCGCGCGTAGCAGCCGACTTGGCCGGCCACCGCAAACTCGGACCGGTCCTCGCCACGATAGTCGTTGCCGGCAACATGATCGGCTCGGGCATCTTCCTGTTGCCCGCCACGCTGGCGAGCGTGGGCAGTCTGACGGTGCTCGGCTGGGTCATCGGCACCGTCGGCGCGCTGGCGCTGGGCCTGCTGTTCAGCAAGCTGGCGCAACGCAAGCCCATGGCCGGCGGGCCGGCCACGTACACCTTCGACGCCTTCGGGCGGTTCTGGGGTTCACAGTCCAGTCTCTGGTACTGGGCCGCCTGCCTGATCGGCAACGTAGCGATCGCACTCGCCGCCTGCACCTATCTACTGTCGTTCTTCGGTGTCGAGTCCACGCCGTTGAGCGGCGCGCTGTTCACGGTGCTGCTGCTCTGGCTGGTCACCGTGGTGAATCTCGTGAGCCCCCGGTTCGTGGGCCAGTTCGACGGCCTCCTGCTGGTGGCGGGACTGATTCCCCTGCTGCTGGTGGTCACGGTGGGCTGGGCTTCCTTCAGCGCCGCGCAGTTCACCGCGTCCTGGAACGTGACCGGGCAACCGCTGTACCAGGCGCTGCCTAACTCGCTGGCCCTGGTGTTCTGGGCCTTCACGGGGCTCGAGAGCGCATCGGTGGCCGCAGCCGTGGTCGACCGGCCCGAGCGCAACATCCCCATCGCCACGATTGCCGGCGTGCTGATCGCCGCGCTCATCTACATCGCGGCCAGCGTGGTGATCTTCGGCATCGCGCCGGCCGGGGACATCGCCGCCTCGAACGCGCCGTTCGCGCTGGCGGCCGCGAAAATGCTCGGGCCCACCGCGGGCCCGCTGGTGGCGTTGTGCGGCGGATTGAAGGCGCTGGGAACCCTGACTGGATGGGTGATGATGAGCGCGCAGGTGAGCCGCGCAGCCGCCGACCACGGTCTGTTGCCACAGATGTTCGCGCGCACCCGCGCCGGCGACACACCCGTGGCCGGCCTGCTGATCGCGGGAATCATCGGCACCGCCATGATCCTCATGACCATCGCTCCCACGCTGGGCAAACAATTCGGCCTGCTGGCCGAGGCCTCGACCTTGTTTGCCCTGCTCACCTACCTCGGCGCCTGCGCCGCGGCGCTGAAGTACCGCGTGCCCGGGGAAAAAGCGCTGGCGGTGATTGGCGCCATCTTCTGCGTGTTCGTCATCGGCTGGTCCACGGCGCCGGTGCTGTACGCCACGCTGATCTGCCTCGCGGTGTTCGTGCTGCTGTACCTGCCCTTGCGCCGGCAGCGGTACCTGCTGCCGGATGCGGCCTTGCGCTCGGGTGAATCGGCGTTACAACGCGATCGCCACACCGACCCGGAAAACTCAAAGCAACATTGACGCCTCTTGCCTGGGAGCGCATGGAGAAGTCCGACGTGCGCTACCGCTTCGTCATCGACATGGGCACGCTAGAGGCGCCCAAGTAAGACGAGGGCCTCAGGCGTTCAGGCGATGCGCATGCCAGGCGATGTGCTGCGCGATGAAGCTCTGGATGAAGAAATAGCCATGGTCGTAGCCTTCACGGCGGCGCAGGTCCAGCTTCTGGTCCGCCGCCTTGCAGGCCGCTTCCAGGAGTTCCGGCTTGAGCTGCTCGGCGAGGAATTTGTCGGACGTGCCCTGATCCACCCGGATCGTGTCCGCGAACTTCCTGCCTGACTTGATCAGCTCGACGGCGTCGTACTGCGCCCACGGAGACTTGTCCGCACCCAGATAACCGCTGAACGCCTTGTTGCCCCAGGGCACCTGCGCAGGCGCGCAGATCGGCGCGAACGCCGACACCGACTTGTACTTGCCTGGATTCTTGAGCGCGATGGTCAACGCGCCGTGGCCACCCATGGAGTGGCCGAAAATGCCGGCACGCGCGAAGTCCGCCTTGAAATTCGCCGCCACCAGCCTGGGCAGTTCATCCGTGACGTAGCTGTACATCTTGTAATGCTGCGACCAGGGCGCCTGCGTGGCGTCGAGATAGAAGCCGGCCGCGATGCCGAAGTCCCAGGAGTCGCGATCTCCGGGCAGCTCCACGCGCGGGCTGGTGTCCGGCGCCACCAGCATGAGCCCGTGTTGCGCGGCGTGCTGGAGCGCGCCCGACTTGATCACGAAGGTCTCTTCCGTGCAGGTGAGACCGGCCAGGTACGTGAGCACCGGCACGGAACTCGCGGCCGCCTGCGGCGGCGCGAAGACCGCGAACTTCATCTCGCAGTTGTTGGTGCTGGAGGGATGCTTGTAATAGCGCAGCACGCCGCCGAAGCAGGCGTGCTGGGAAATGGTGGTCAGTGTCATCAGGTCTTCAACGTTCCCTTGTTCTTCGCCACGTGCGTGGCGATGGCGTCCATGAGCGGCGGCGACAGGCAGTCGTACGCGGGAATGCGCAGCTGCTTGAAGCGTTCGCGAACCTTCTTCATTTCCTTCGGCTTGGCGGCGCCCGACTCGATGATGGACGACACGAAGGCCGCGAACTCGGGCTTGTTCCAGCCTTTGTCCTTGGAGAGCTCCACGTGCACGAAATCCAGGCCATGGAACGGATGCCCGGTGTTTTCGATTCGGCCGTACAGGTGCACGCCGCAGCCCGAACAGGCATGGCGCTGGATGGCAGCGTTCGCGTCCACCACGTGCAGCTTCTGCTCGTTGGCGGTGACGGAGAGATTGGCCTTGGGCACCACGGCCACCACCGAGAACTTCGCGCCCGCGGGCTTCCAGCACTTGGTGCAGCCGCAGGCGTGGTTGTGGGCCACGTTGCCCTTGATGCTGACCGTCACCTGCTCGGTGGCGCACTGGCAGTTCAGGGTGCCGCCCTTGAACTTCTTGTTGCCGGCCTTGAGGCCGCCCTTGTCTATCGATGGATGCAATTTCATGGCCATGGATCTCCCCTCTCCCCTTGTCAGGTCTAGAAAGTCACGACGGAACGGATGGACTCGCCTTTGTGCATGAGATCGAAAGCGTCATTGATCTTGTGGATGGGCATCACGTGGGTGATGAGGTCGTCGATGTTGATCTTCTTGTCCATGTACCAGTCGACGATCTTGGGCACGTCGGTGCGGCCCCGCGCGCCGCCGAAGGCCGTGCCCTTCCATACGCGGCCCGTCACCAGCTGGAACGGGCGCGTCTTGATTTCCTGCCCGGCGCCGGCGACGCCGATGATCACCGACACGCCCCAGCCGCGATGGCAGCACTCCAGCGCCGCGCGCATCAGGTCCACGTGACCCACGCACTCGAAGCTGTAGTCCGCGCCGCCGCCGGTGAGCGAGACGAGGTAAGGCACCAGGTCGCCCTGGACTTCCTTGGGGTTCACGAAGTGCGTCATGCCGAACTTCTCGGCCATGGCCTTGCGGCCAGGGTTGATGTCGACGCCGACGATCATGTTGGCGCCCGCCATGCGCGCGCCCTGGATGACGTTGAGGCCGATGCCGCCGAGACCGAACACCACCACGTTCGCGCCCGGCTCCACCTTGGCGGTATTGATCACCGCACCGATGCCGGTGGTCACGCCGCAGCCGATGTAGCAGATCTTGTCGAAGGGCGCGTCCTCACGGACCTTGGCCAGCGCGATCTCCGGCAGCACGGTGAAGTTGGAGAAGGTGCTGCAGCCCATGTAGTGATGCACCTTCTCGCCATTGATGGAGAAACGGCTGGTGCCGTCGGGCATGACGCCCTGGCCCTGCGTGGTGCGGATAGCCGTGCACAGGTTGGTCTTGTGCGAGGTGCAGGACTTGCAGTTGCGGCATTCCGGTGTGTACAGCGGGATGACGTGGTCGCCCTTTTTCAGCGTGGTGACGCCGGGGCCCACATCCACCACCACACCCGCGCCCTCATGGCCGAAGATGACGGGGAAGAGACCCTCGGGATCACCACCCGAACGCGTGAATTCATCGGTGTGACAGACGCCGGAGGCCCTGATTTCCACCAGTACTTCGCCGGTCTTCGGACCCGCGAGATCGACTTCGAGAACTTCGAGCGGTTGGCCGGCCTTCCAGGCGACGGCAGCGCGGGTCTTCATCGTGATTGCCCCTTCATCGTGGAGCGGGCGAGTCTACGCCGCGGCGCGTAGCGCCCGCCACCATGCGCCGGTCAGGACGAAGCGCGGGAAGGTGATCCACTGTTCGAGGAACATGCGGCTCAAGGCATGGGCGGGACTGGAAAACGGGGATCGGGGGCGCCGGTGTACTGGGCGCGGGCACGGGCAAATTCACGCGGATGCTGGTGCGAACGGGTGCGGAGGTCGTGGCGGTGGAGCCGGTCGCCGCCATGCTCGCGCGACTCACCACCGATCTGCCCGGCGTGCGGACGCTGCGCGCCAGCGCACCGCAACTGCCACTGGCCGATGCCTGTACCGACGCGGTGGTCTGTGCGCAATCCTTTCACTGGTTCGCAACTGCCGCAGCGCTGGCGGAGATCCAGCGCGTGCTCAAGCCCGGCGGTGTGCTCGGCCTCATCTGGAATGTGCGCGATCGGACAGTGCCCTGGGTCGACGCGCTGTCGCGACTCATCGATCGTCATGAAGGCGATGCGCCGCGCTACGACAACGGCGAATGGCGAATCGTGTTCCCAGCTCCGGGCTTCGGGGCACTGCGGGAGAAATCCGTGCCCCATGCACATGTGGGCAGCGCCGGGCAGGTCATCGTCGAGCGAACGGCCTCGGTAAGTTTCGTGGCGGCGATGCCGGAGGCGGAGCGAGACGCTTTGCTGGACGAAGTGCGCGCGCTTGTTGCCGTCACGCCGGAACTGGCCAGCGAGACCGTGAGCATGCCTTACGTGACGAAGATGTACTGGTGCTGCGTCGAGTAGCGGACGGCTAGAGAATCGACGCGCCCTCGTCCGCCGGCGTCGCGCCTTCGCGCAAGCGCGTGAACAGCTCGCGGCCAACTCCATACGTCACATCGGACAGGTCAGGTTTCACGGGAGCGCGCGCGGCGAGCGTGGCGGCATCCACCTGCACCTCCAGTACACCCGCGGCCGCGTCGAGATTGATGACATCGCCATCGCGCAGCCGCGAGATGGGGCCATCGGCCGCGGCTTCCGGGGTGAGATGAATCGCCGACGGCACCTTGCCCGAGGCGCCCGACATGCGGCCGTCGGTGACGATGGCGACACGGCGGCCCCTGGCCATGAGACCGGACAGCGCCGGAATCAGCTTGTGCAGCTCGGGCATTCCATTCGCGCGCGGGCCCTGGCCACGCACCACGGCGATGAAATCGCCTTCGATGCCCGTCTTGAGCGCGGCGGCCAGCGCTTCCTGGCTCTCGAACACGCGCGCGGGCGCGGTGATGTGCCAGTACTTGGGATCCACGGCGCTGGTCTTGATGACGGACTTGCCGAGATTGCCGCGCAGCAGCTTGAGGCCACCATCGGCGCTGAACGGGTTCGACGCGGGCCGGAGGATCTTCTCTTCCAGGGATTTTTCCGTGGCGTCGCGCCACACGAGCTTGCCGCCGTCGAGGAAGGGATCGCGCGCGTAGGCGCGCAGCCCCGGGCCCCAGACCGTCATGACGTCTTCGTGCGCGAGGCCGGCGTCGAGCAGTTCGCGCACCACGAAAGCCATGCCGCCCGCGGCATGGAACTGGTTCACGTCCGCCTCGCCGTTCGGATACACGCGCGCCAGCAGCGGCGTGACCCGCGAGATGTCCGCCATGTCTTCCCAGGTGATGGTCAGGCCGCAGGCGCGCGCCATGGCGACGAGATGGATCACGTGGTTGGTCGACCCGCCCGTGGCCATGAGGCCCACGATGGCATTCACGAACGACCGCTCGTCGATGACCTCGACGAAGGGTAGATAGTCCTTGCCCAGCGCGGTGGTGGCGGCGGCGCGCTGCGTGGCGGCCACGGTGAGCGCATGACGCAGTGGCGTGTTGGGATTCACGAAGGCCGCGCCCGGCACGTGCAGACCCATCATCTCCATCAGCATCTGGTTGGAGTTGGCGGTGCCGTAGAAGGTGCAGGTGCCGGCGCTGTGGTACGAGTTCATCTCGGCCGCGAGCAGCTCGTCGCGCGAGGCCAGGCCCTCGGCGAAGCGCTGGCGCACCTCGGCCTTCTGCTTGTTGGCGATGCTGCCGGTGGGCATGGGCCCGCCGGGCACGAAGAGGATGGGCAGCTGGCCGAAGGCCGCCGCACCGATGAACAAGCCCGGGACGATCTTGTCGCAGATGCCTAACAACAGTGACGAGTCGAAGGCCTCGTGGCTGAGAGCGACAGCCGTGGACAGCGCGATCACGTCGCGGCTGAACAGCGAGAGCTCCATGCCGGCGCGGCCCTGGGTCACGCCATCGCACATGGCCGGCACGCCACCGGCCACCTGGGCCGTGGCGCCGGCGCCGCGCGCCGCGGCGCGGATCACTTCCGGGTAGTTCTCGAAGGGCTGGTGCGCCGACAACATGTCGTTGTACGAGGTGACCACGCCGATGTTCGGGATCACCTGCTGCAGCCGGGCCTTGTCCTCGCCGGAGGCCGCCACGACGTGCGCGAGATTGGCGCAGGCCAGCTTGCCGCGGGCCGGCTCGACCAGCTTGCGCTTGCGCGTGCGTTCGAGATATTCGCCGCGCGCGGCGGCGGAGCGGCCACCGATGCGCTCGGTGACTTCGAGGATCGTATCGTTCAGTTTTTGGGCCATCGACCTACTCGTACCAGCTGTGGCCGTGCCTTTCAGTCAAGGCAATCGCGGCCGTGGGCCCCCAGGTGCCAGCAGGATACGGCTTCACGGTTTGGCGCGTCGAGCGCCAGCTGTTCTGGATGCCGTCGACCCAGTTCCACGCTGCTTCGACTTCATCGCGACGCACGAACAGGGTGGTGTTGCCCTTGAGCGCGTCGAGCAGCAGGCGCTCGTACGCAATGCGCGTGCGGCCGCCGCTCTCGTCCTTGGGCAGCGAAAGTTCCAGCGGCACTTCGCGCAGGCGCACACCCTCGAGACCGGGTTGTTTGCTCAAGATCTGCAGCACCACGCTTTCCTGCGGCTGCAGCCGGATTACCAGGCGGTTGGCCTGCAGGGTGGGCTCGTCGGCAGCGAAGATGTTGTGCGGCACGCTCTTGAACTGGATGGCGATGTCGGTGCGGCGCGATTGCATGCGTTTGCCGGTGCGCAGGTAGAAAGGCACGCCGGCCCAGCGCCAGTTGTCGATCTCCGCGCGTAACGCGACGAAGGTCTCCGTGTCACTGCCGCCCTTCGCGCCCGGTTCCTGGTTATAGCCCGGCACGGCGACGCCGCCAGCGCTGCCTGCGTTGTACTGCCCGCGCACAGTGCCCGCCGCAACCGTGGCCGCGGTGAACGGCCTGAGGCTGCGGATCACCTTGGTCTTCTCGTTGCGGACTTCGTTGGGCTCGAACAGGTGCGGCGGTTCCATGGCCACCAGCGCCAGCAACTGCAGCACGTGGTTCTGGATCATGTCGCGCAGCGCGCCCGAGTCGTCGTAGTAGCCCGTGCGGCCTTCGAGGCCCACGGTCTCCGCCACGGTGATCTGCACGTTGTCGATGGACGAGGAGTTCCACAGCGGCTCGAACAGCGAGTTGGCGAAGCGCAGCGCCAGCAGGTTCTGCACCGCCTCTTTGCCGAGGTAGTGGTCGATGCGGAAGATCCGGTCTTCGTGGAACACGCTGCCCACAGCCTCGTTGATCTCCGTGCTCGACGCGAGATCCGTGCCGATGGGTTTTTCGAGGATGACGCGGCAGTGCTCGCAGGCTAGGCCCGCGGCGGCCAGGCTCAGGCATGTCGGCCCGTAGAACTTGGGCGACGTGGCCATGAAATAGAGGATGCGATTGTTGCCAGCCAGCGCCTTCTGCAGAGGCTCGGTGCCGGCGGCGGTGCCATCGCCCGCCTGGAACGGCGCGTAGGTCACGCGCGTCAGCAGGTCCGCCAACGCGTCTTCCTTGAGGTACTCGGCCGGGACGTACTTGCGCAGCGCGCCTTCGACGAACTTGCGGAATTCGTCGTTGGGCATGGCGTTGCGGGCGGAACCCACGAACGTGAGCGTGGGCGGGACCAGCTTCTCGCGGCAGAGGTGGTACAGGGAGGGCCAGATCATGCGCTGGGAGAGATCTCCCGTGGCCCCGAACAAAACGAATTTCTGGATGGTGTGTTTCATCATGAGTTGCGTAGCAGCCGTGCGGCGCCCAGCAACTCTACGTGCGGATGGGAGATGGTTTCCACCGGAACATTACGCATCGCGGGGGTAAAACGCCCTTTGTATTCAAAACCCTGCCGCACGCGGCGCTCCAGGGTGGCACGGTCGAAGTGCCCCAGCATGGCGCCGGAGACCAGGATGCCCTGCCAGGCGCCCAGCGTCAGGGCCAGGTCGCCGGCAAAGGCGCCCAGCACCTCGCAGAACAGGCCCACCGCTTCGACGCAGTTCTCGTCGCTGCCATTGCCGGCGCGGGTGGTGATCTCGGCGGCCGAGAGCTCGGGCGCGTGCTGGCCGGCGATGTCGGTGAGGGCGGAATGAAGATTGGTGAGGCCCGCGCCGGAGAGCACGCGCTCGGCCGATACGCGGCCAAACTTCTTGCGCAGCCAGCGCAGCACTTCGATGGACTGCTCGCTGGTGGGCGCGAAGCTGGCATGGCCGCCTTCGGTGGCCAGCACTGTGAACGAGCCCTGGCTGGCGATCACACCGCCCACGCCGAGGCCGGTGCCCACCCCCAGGATGCCGCAGACGCCGCGCGTCAACGGCAGCGACAGCCGCTGCGTGCCGATGGGCTTGAGGTCCGCGGCGCGCAGCGCGCCCACGGCATGACCCACGGCTTCGAAGTCATTGATGATCTGCAGCTGCTGGAAGCGCTGCGATTCGCTGAGCGCGCGGGCCGAGAAGGACCAGCCGCTGTTGGTGAGCTGCACGCGGTCCGCATCCACGAGACCCGCGACGGCCACCGCGGCGCGATTCAGCGCGGCGGGAATGCCGGGCGTGGCGTTGCGATAGTGCTGGGCGGCGTGCGAGATGGATTCATGCGCACGCACCGCGTAGCGCCGCACGCAATGGATGCTCAGGGTTTGTTCGTCGGGTCCGACGACCGCGATGCCGAAGCGGATGTGAGTCCCTCCGACGTCGGCCACGAGCCCCAGCACCGCGGAGTGATCGAAGTTCTCCCCGCCCGTTGATTCCGCGCTGGACAGCGCCGTCGTTCCTGTCACCAAGCCCCTCTCGAGTCCGCCGGGCCCGGAAGGAGCCCTCTGGGACCCCCCAGAAAGCGGCGGAGATTGCGCCACCGCAGACAACGCTGTCAACCGACCAGGTACGGGTGTCCTGCGATTGTCCGCGGGAAATCTCGCGCCACCGCCGACCCCGATATTTATTGTCTTGCCGGGCCCAAACAGCGTTTGACAACGCTGTCTGACAACAAGACAATTTTTGCCATTCCATGGGGGGCCTGGGTATGGGACGCATCACCATTCACGATGTTTCTAAGGCGGCGGGCGTGTCGATCAAGACCGTCTCGCGGGTACTCAACAGTGAACCCAACGTGCGCAGCGAGACTCGCGCGCGCGTGTTGAAACTCGTCGAAGAGCTCAACTATCACCCCAGTCTGTCGGCTCGCAGCCTCGCCGGCCGCAGCTCGAATCTCATCGGCCTCATCTACCAGAACCCCAGCGCGAACTACGTGGTGGATCTGCAAAAAGGCGCGCTGGAACGCTGCCACACGCGCGGATACCGGCTGCTCGTGCATCCCTGCGAAGGCAATGACCTCTCCAGCGTGCGCGACCTCGCCGGCCTGGTGCTGGAGTCCCACCTGGATGGCGTTGTGCTCGCGCCGCCGCTGTCCGATTCCACCGAGGTGCTGGCCGAGCTGCAGAAGCACCGCATCCGCTTCGTGCGCATCGCGCCCACGGTGGATCTCGAAACCCACCCCTGCGTGTACATGAACGACGTCGCCGCCGCGCGCGAGATGACCGAGTACCTGATCGCGCTCGGCCACGAGCGCATTGGCTTCATCAATGGCCCGCCGGGACATCCGGTGACCGAGCAGCGCTACCTGGGATACACGCTGGCATTGCGCTCCCATGGCCTGGACGTGGACCCGCAGCTGGTGGATCGCGGCGAGTTCACCTTTGATTCCGGCCTAGCCGCCGCGCGCCGCCTGCTGTCGCGGGCCACGCGTCCCACCGCCGTGTTCGCCAGCAATGACGACATGGCTGCCGGCACCATCATGGCCGCGCACGAGATGGGCCTTTCCATCCCCAACCGCCTCTCCGTGGCCGGCTTCGACGACAGCTACGTGGCGCAGGTGATCTGGCCGCGGCTCACCACCGTGCACCAGCCCACCTACGAGATGGCCCACCAGGCCGCGGACATGCTATTCCGCTCCATGAGTGACGAGCAGACGCCCAAGAGCCTGGAAATCCCGTACCGCATGGTGTGCCGCGAGTCGACCGGACCCCGTCCGTCGAATTGAGCAGCACACCGGCCCCGGATTCGCTGCGCGCATTCCTGCGCGACGGCACTTCGGAACAGCATCGTTCGCTCGATGACGCGGTGAATGCGCGTGGCTATCTGCGCACGCACGGCGGTTACCAGAACTTCCTCGCGCGGTCCCTCGCTTTCCAATCTGCCGCCGAAGAAGTGCTGCAGCGGCTGGATGTCGTCTCGTTGATTCCGGATTGGCCGCAGCGCCGCCGCGCACCGCTGTTGGCCGCGGATCTCGCCACCCTGTCGGGCCCGCCCCCGGATCCGCGTCTGCAGAGTGCCGCGCGCCAGCTCCTGGCCCCTTGCTCCCGGGCCGCGCATGCCTGGGGCATTGCCTATGTTCTCGAGGGTTCCACGCTGGGCGCCGCCTTCGTGCTCAAGGAAGTCGCGAAGATCGGGGTGACGGCGACGCAGGGCGGCAGTTTTCTCGCCTCGGGAAAATCCGGGCCTGGCTGGCCAGCGTTCCTGGCCCAGCTCGACACGCAGGTTTTCACGAAAGCGGAACGCGCCGACGTGCTGGATTCCGCGCGCCGGGCATTCGCCGCCGCGCACGCCTGCTTCGCCGGCGACTAGCTACGCGCGCGCGAGCGCGCTGATTTCCGCGACGGCCACCACCAGGTGATAGAACGTGCTCGCGGGCGCGGGCTCGTCGATCAGTTTTCCGTTGGAGTCGATGCGGTCGTACCAGAGTCCTGGCACCGGAGTATCCAGATAACGCAGCAGCCCCTGCGCGGCGGCGACGGTCATCGCGAAGTATTTCGCCTCCCCCGTCAGCCGCGCAGCGAGCGCGGCCGCCTTGAGACGTTCGGTCTGCGGCCAGAGCCGCGCGCTGGCATCGTGCGGGGTGTAGTCGTCGAGCACCTGCTGCAGCGCGAGTCCATCGCGCACGCAATTCGCCTCGGTGATCTCGATCATCTTCATCGCCACGGCGCGCGCCTTGGGATTTCTGTCGCCGGCCCAGCGCAGCAGCAGCCAGGCCCACTCGAACTGGTGCCCCGGCTCGACGATGCGGCCCGGAATGCCGGCCGTGAACTTCCATTGCTCGTCGAAGAACTCGTGCAACAGGCCATTGCCATCGAAGAAGCGCGCCAGCGAGAACTCGGCGATTTCGTCGGCCAGCGATTTCCAGAGACTGCTGGTCGAGCAGACCTCGCACCCAGCGAGCATGGCCTCGAACAGGTGCATGTGCGGGTTGGATTCCAGCGGCAGGCTGTTGGGTACACCGTTCTCGAATCCGCCGGAGGCACGCTTGGTGCGCGCGAGCACCACCTGCAGCAACTCGTGCGCCTGCCGCTCGAGCTCCGCGCGGCGCTCGTTCCCCAGCGTGGCGCCGAGGTTGAGGGCGAGCAATGCGAAAGCGTGGTCGTAGGTGATGGCACGGTCGTCGGCCACCGAGAAATCCGGGTTGATCAGCGTGCGGAACAAACCATCAGGCCGCTGGAACTTCGCGTACCAGAAATCCATGCCGTGCTTGAACAGCCCGGCCGCATCGCCCCGCCAGCCCAGCGAGGGGCCCATCGCGAAGCAGTAGGCCTGCCGCGGCGTGACCCGGCAGCGCCGCTTGTCCGGCAGCGGCTTCGCATCCTGGCTCAGGCGCTCGAAGTAACCACCCGCCGGATCCACGCCTTTGGTGGACCACAGCGGGTAGGCGGCATCGAGGAGCCAGCTGGAGAGCTGGCTGTGCAGTTCGCGGATACGAGTCTTGTCGTCCATGCGTTCCCTGATCAGTGTCCGGCGGCAGGGCCGGTGCTGCCGTGTTCATACACCGGCGCCTTGGTGGCCGAAACCGCGAAGAACACGATCAAACCGTAAGCCACGGCCGGCAGGAAGTACGCAGTATGCAATCCGGCCGAATCGGCGATCAGTCCGTAGACATACGGAAGGATGGCGCCGCCCACGATGGCCAGGCACAGCAGACCCGAGGTCGCCGCCGGCGACGCGGTGGAACGCTCCAGCGTCATGGTGAAGATCACCGGGAACATGATGGAGTTGAACAGGCCAATGGACAGCGCGAGATACGCCGCGGTCGAGCCGTGCAGCTGCGCCACAGCCAGGCACAGCGCCGCGGCGCCGAGCGCGAACGCCGCCAGCAGCCAGGGAGCGCGCTGCTTCACCAGGAACAGCAGACCACTGCCGATCAAACGGCCGACCATCGCGCCGCCCCAGTAGAAGCTGACCATCTTGCCCGCCTCTTCCAGCGGGATGTTCAGCATGTCGGGCTCGGCGAGGAAGTTGGTCATGGCGCTGCCGATGGAAACCTCGGCGCCCACGTACAGGAAGATCGCGCAGGAACCGAACACGGCCCAGCGGGATTTCAGCGCGGTGGCCACCGAAGGGCGCTGACCCGCATCCACGGGCGCTGTGACGTCCAGCAGCCGGCGGAACACGAAGATGAACAGCGCCAGCAACACCAGCGCGCCGGCGATGGCGAAGAACACCGTGTCGATCTTGCCGAAGGATTCTTCGCGCAGCGCAGGCGTGACTTCCGCGCCGTGCGTCACCGCGAAGATGCCGCCGGCCAGGATGATGCTCGACACCAGCTGCGGCGCGAGCCAGGTGCCGAACGAATTGAAGGCTTGCGAGAAAGTCAGGCGGAAGTGCGAACGCTCCGGCGGGCCCAGGGCCGCGGCCAGCGGATTCGCCACCACCTGCAGGATGGTGATGCCGCTGGCGATGACGAACAGCGCCACCAGCACCAGCGAGTAGGTATCGAAGTGCGTGGCGGCGGGGATGATCAAACAACCTGCCACCATGACGCCGAGCGCGAAGATGATGGACTTGCTGTTGCCGAGTCGCGCGATCAGCGCGGCCGCGGGCAGTGACACCACGAAGTAGGCCATGAAGAACGCGAACTGCGTGAGCATGGCTTCCGCGTACGTCAGCTTGAAAATGGCCTTGAGCGCGGCGATCAGCGGGTCGATGGACACCGTGATGAAGCCCCACATGAAGAACAATGTGGTGACTGTCGCGAAACCTGCACGCATGCCTTTGTAGTTGGAATTCATCGCGTCCCTCTCGTAACGAATCGGATTTTCAAGTCGCCGCGGTTTTCATGAGCGCGGTGCGGGTCGGAAGCAGCCGGTGACTGAACGGCAGGATGGCCGCGCCCACGGCCGGCGCGTCATCGGAAAGCGCGGCGCGCGCCACCGGCGCGCTGGCGGGAATGCTCGCGCCATAGGTGGCCACGCGCTGGTTCAGTCCCGTCGCAATCTGGTCGACGATGCCCGACGGCAGCCGGCCGCCGATGAGAATGGCCTCCGGATTCACCAGGCAGTTGATGGCCAGCAGCGGATCGATGAGCGCATCGACCGCGGACTCGACCCAGGCCGCGATGATGGCCTGGCCATTGTCGGGCAGATCGGTGAGTTCATTCGGCGCCGACACCTTGATGCCCTGCGCCGCGAGCCGGCTGTAGAGCGCCGACAACGACACGATGTTCTGGATCTGCCGCTCGTGGCCGCTGGCATCGCGGCCACGAAGCAGACCGAGTTCACCGCTGCGGCCAGTGGCGCCGCGGAAATGATTGCCTTCGATCACGAGACTGCCGCCCAGCGCGGCGGTGATCAGGATGTAGAAGAACGTCTGGTGCTTCTTGCCGAGACCGAACTGCATCTCGCCCATGGTGGCGGCGGCGGCATCGTTCTCGACGAACACCGGCACGTGGATGGTGCTGGTGAGCAGCGAAGGGACATCCGTGGTGGCCCAGATGCCGTAGTTGGCCGGCTGCTGCGGCAGCGCCGCGCGCGGCATGTCGTCGGGCAGTGCCACGCCGATACCAGCCAGGCGCTCGCGGCCGATGTTCACCTTGGCGAGCAGCTTGCCCACGGTCTTGGCAAAGAACTGCTCCACGTCCTTGGGCATGGCGAACGCAACTTCGCGCGAGGCGCGCGCGCGCACGCGGCCCTCGAAATCCAGCACCACCAGCGTGACGTGGTCGCGGTCGACGTTCAGTCCCAGCGAGAACCAGCTGTCCGGGTTGATGACCAGCTTGGTGGCCGGCTGGCCGCGTCCGCCGCGACGGCGGCCGGCTTCCTGGATGAGGTTGTCGACCAGCAGGCGCTTGGTGATGTTGGCGATGGCCGGCGCGGTGAGGCCGGTGATGGCCGCGAGCTCGGCACGCGTGATGGGCCCGTTGACGCGGATGGCATGCAGCGTGACGCGCTGGTTGTGATCGCCGGCGCGTTCCAGGTTGGTGCCGGAGAGCCGCATCTCCTGGCCCTGGGATGCCTTGCCCGAGCGACCGATCATCGCGAGACGGCCGCCACCGAATGGGCGCCGGTGGCGGACTGATGTTCGGCATCCGCGGCCAGCGCCAGCGCGCCCAGCGGGCCCGCCATGGCCCCGAGACCCGGCGGCACGATGTACTGCGACAGGCCCTGTTCCAGTTCCGGCGCCTCCACGTAGCGGTTCAGGCTGCGCTTGAGATCCTGCTGGATGCGCTCGAAAAGCTGCGGCTGCCCGCTAAGCACGCCGCCGCCCAGGAAGATGCGCTGCGGCGCCGTGGTCAGCACCATGGTGTGCAGTAGTTGGGCCAGGCCATGCGCCACGAACTCCCAGGCGGGATCGTCGGCGCCGATCTGCGCCGCCGGCTTGCCGGCACGCTTCTCGATGGCGGGCCCGGAGGCGAGACCTTCGATGCAATCGCCGTGATACGGGCACACGCCGGCGAACGTGTCGCCCGGCTTGCGCACCACGCGGATGTGGCCGAGCTCGGTGTGATTGATGCCGAAGATGGAACGGCCGCGAACGATGGACCCGACGCCGATGCCGGTACCCACGGTCACGTAGGCGAAGTCATCGAGACCGCGGCCCGCGCCCCAGCGCCCTTCCGCGAGCGCGGCGCCATTCACGTCGGTGTCGAAGCCCACGGGAACGCCCAGCTTCTTGCCCAGCCGCTGCGCCACGTCGGTGCTGTGCCAGCCCTGCTTGGACGTGGAAGTGATGTACCCGAACGTCGGTGAGTCCGCGCGCAGATCCACCGGACCGAAAGATGCGATGCCCAGCGCGCGCACCGGGCCATGCTGCTGGCGCCAGCGCTCCAAAACCGTCTCGATCTGCCGCAGGGTGGATTCGCGCTCGCCCGTGGGCAGGCGCTCGACGGCGCGGACATCATCCGGCCCTGTGCCGAGGATGCACACGCACTTGGTGCCGCCCAACTCGACGCCGGCCAGTAGTTTGGAGTGGGCGGTCACGTCATCCTGCCGGCTTGGCCGCGGCCACGGCGCGGCGCATGCCCGCGAGCCTGGCGTTCGCCTGCGCGAAGAAACTGTCGTGCGAAGGCGCGCCGGTGGTGTCGGTGTTGATCTTCTGGCTGATGGCGACCATCAGCCGCTTCACCTGCTCAAAGTCCACGGTGTCGACCAGCGGATCGTAGTCGCGCGGGATCACGCCCATGCCTTCGAAGATCCAGAACCAGTCGAGTTCGCTGAACTGCTCGGGGAAGCGCAGCACCACGCGGCCCGTGGCGCGATACATCTCGATGCGCTGCGCAAGGGATTCCGGCAGTTCCGTCGCGGCGCATTGGCGCCAGAACGGATCTTCACGGCGCGAGAGGCAGTAGTGAAGCAGGGAGAAGTCGCGGATGCGTTCGTATTCATCGCCGAGAGTGGCGTTGTAGCTCGCCACGTTGGTGGGGTCAAACGCGCTGTCCGGGAAATGATCGAGCAGGTTGTAGACCGAATTGCTCAGGAGATGCAGGTCGGTTGCCGTCAGCGGATCCACGGTACCCGCGGCCGCGCCGATGGCCACCACGTTCGCGCGCCAGAAAGAGGCGCGGCGGCCGGACTTCAAAGTGCGCGCCAGCGGTTCGGCCAGCGTCTCGCCCGCGGCCGCCAGCAGTTCCTGGCGCGCGGACTCCTCTTCGAGGTGCGCGCTCGAGTACGCCAGGCCATGACTGAACACCTGCTGCAGCGGCACTCGCCAGGACCAGCCGGCGGCGCGCGCGGTGACCTGCGCATAGGGCGAGCGCACGTCCGCCAGGGCCGAGGGCACGCTGAGCACGCGATCGCAGGGCTGCCACGTCGACCAGTCGACCCAGCCGTCGCCCAGGATCTCGCCGATGAGCTGCGCACGCGATCCGCTGCAGTCGAGGTACAGGTCCGCGGCCAGCGTGGTGCCGTCGTCGAACTGCAGCTCGGCGATGCCGCCGTCCTCGCGGCGGGTCGCGCCGGCTAACTTCTTCTCCAGGCGCACCACCCCGCCACGCTCGGCGGCGCTGCGCAGGTAGCGCGTGAACAGCGCGCCATCCACGTGGAAGCCGAAGCGCAGGTTGGGCGCGATGCCCATGGCATTGGTCGGGAAGATGAAGCGGTTCGCCTGCGCGAACGCCGCTTCCTGGCTGAACTGCTCCAGCCGGGGGCTGAGCCCGGTGGCACGGGCCTTGTGCCAGAAGTGATAGAAAGGCCGGCGCTCGATCAGCGCGCCCACGGCGCCGTGGGCGTGCCAGAAGCTCTCGCCCGGCGCGCTCCAGTCGGTGAAGCGCGTGGCCAGCGAGTAGGTGGACTGCGTCTTGTCGACGAAGTCGTTCTGGTCGAAACCCAGGTAGCGGAGCAGCTCCAGCGAGGACGGAAGCGTGACCTCGGCATGTCCCGGAGACAGGACTTCTGGCGCGTCGACGACATGGATGGAGCAGTGCCCACCCAGCTTGCGATTGAGCATGGCCGCGGCGGTCCACCCGGCGGTGCCGCCACCCACGACGGCAATCCGCCTGATTCTTCGATCCGGTTGCATTCTTCTTGGAGCCCCCTGCCCGATGGCGCGGCGAGGCTAGCTGTCGATACCGAAAGCTGTCAACGAAATGCCCGCCGACCCTCGAATTTCCGCGACAGAGAGCATAGGCTGTCCGCGCCCAAAAACAGGAGCTTTTCGATGTCCCCTTCCATGTCTCTTGTCCGTAAACACGGTGCGGCGCTCGCGCTCGTGCCTTTCCTGTTGATCATCGGTTGCAAGGACGCCTCGAAGGACGCGCCGCCACCGGCCGCCAAGGCCGAGGATCCGGCCGCCGTCCATCCCGAGATCTGGCCCTCGCCGAAGTGGCCGTTCGAGAAGGACGCCGCCCTCGAGGAGAAGGTCGCCACCTTGCTCAAGAAGATGACGGTCGAAGAGAAGGTCGGCCAGGTCATCCAGGGCGACATCTGCTGCATCAAGCCTTCGGACATGAAGGAATACCATCTGGGTTCCATCCTCGCCGGCGGCGGTTCCGCCCCCGGCAACAACGAGCGCGCGCCGGCCAAGGAATGGCTGAAGCTCGCCGACGAGTTCTACGACGCCTCGGTCGACACCAGCAACGGCGGCGTGGGCGTACCGATGATCTGGGGCATCGATGCCATGCACGGCCACAGCAACATCGTTGGCGCCGTGCTGTTCCCGCACAACGTCGGCCTCGGCGCCACGCACAACCCCAAGTTGTTAGGCGACATCGCGCGCGTCACGGCCCAGCAGGTGCGCACCACCGGCATCGAGTGGACCTTCGCGCCCACGGTGACGGTGCCGCAGGATGACCGCTGGGGCCGCGCCTACGAGGGCTACTCCGAGGATCCGAAGCTCGTGGCCTCGTTCGCCGGCGAGTTCGTGAAGGGCCTGCAGGGCGATCCCGCCTCGCCGGACTTCCTCAAGGGCCCGCGTGTGCTCTCCTCCACCAAGCACTTCCTGGCGGACGGCGGCACCGAGGGCGGCCGTGACCAGGGCGATGCCAAGATCTCCGAGACGGAACTGCGCGACATCCACAACGCGGGTTACGTGCCGGCCATCGAGGCCGGTGTGCAGACCATCATGATCTCGTTCTCCAGCTGGAATGGTCAGAAACTCTCGGGCCACAAGGGCCTGATGACCGACGTGCTGAAGAAGCGCATGAACTTCGACGGCTTTACCGTCGGTGACTGGAACGGTCACGGCCAGGTGGCCGGCTGCACCAACGACAACTGCGCCGCGGCCTTCAACGCCGGCATGGACATGTTCATGGCGCCGGACAGCTGGAAGGGCCTGTACCAGAACACGCTCAAGCAGGTGAAGGACGGCACCATCTCCATGGAGCGTCTCGACGAAGCGGTCACGCGCATCCTGCGCGTGAAGTTCCGCGCCGGCGTGTTCGATGGCGTGAAGCCCTCGAAGCGCGCGCTGGGCGGAGACTTCAAGATGCTGGCCTCGCCCGAGCAGCGCGCCATCGCGCGCGATGCCGTGCGCCAGTCGCTGGTGCTGCTCAAGAACAATGGCTCGCTGCTGCCTCTCGCGGCCAACAAGCACGTGCTGGTCACCGGCGACGGCGCCGACAACATCAGCAAGCAGAACGGCGGCTGGACCATCACTTGGCAGGGCACGGGCCTCACCAACGCGGACTTCCCCGGCGCCACCTCGGTGTGGGGCGGCGTGAAGGAGGCGGTGAAGGCCGGCGGCGGTTCCGCCGAACTCTCCGCCGACGGCAGCTTCAAGAAGAAGCCGGACTACGCCATCGTGGTGTTCGGCGAGAACCCGTACGCCGAGTTCCAGGGCGATCTGAAGGTGCAGACGCTGCCGGGCTCCATGACCCAGCACCTGGAGATCATGAAGAAGCTGCAGGACGAGAAGATCCCCGTGGTCGCCGTGCTGTTCTCGGGCCGCCCGCTGTGGCAGAACCGCGAGTTGAATCTCGCGAACGCGTATGTGGCAGCGTGGCTGCCCGGCACCGAAGGCGGTGGCATCGCGGATGTGCTGTTCCGCAAGAAGGACGGCAAGCCGAACTACGACTTCACCGGCAAGCTGTCGTTCTCGTGGCCGCGTGACGCCACGGGCACGCCGCTGAACGTGAACCGCGAACCCTACGATCCGCTGTTCGCCTTCGGCACCGGCATGACCTACGCCGACCAGAAGGAGCTGGAGACTCTCTCCGAGGATCCCGGCATCCCGGCGGAACTCATGACCACCGGTTCGTACTTCGACAAGGGCACGCCCGTGCAGCCCTGGTCGCTGCGCGTCTCGAATGGCCCGGACACCACGCGCATCACCACCACGCCGGTGGAAGCGATTGGTGGCCGCGTGAAGGTCACGGCCATCGACGACGCCGTGCAGGAAGGTGCGCGCCGCTTCGTGTTCGCCGGCGACGGTCCGGCCACGGTGTCGATCACCAGCGAAGGCTCGGTGGACATCTCGCGCGAGACCAACGGCGACGTGATGCTGCTGATCCGTCTGCGCCGCGACGCCTCGATCCCGAAGGACACCACGCTGGGCATGGGCTGCGGCGCCAACTGCGGCGGCACGCTGCCCATCGCCGACACGCTGAACGGCGTGGCGGCCGGCCAGTTCACCACCGTGGGCGTGATGCTCAAGTGCTTCCAGAAGGCCGGCGTGGACGTCACGAAGGTCAGCGAGGCGCTGACGATCACGTCCTCGGGCAAGCTGGACCTGTCGTTCTCGCAGGTGAAGCTCGGTACCGTGGCCGACAAGGTGCACACGTGTAACTAAACGGGGACATTCCTCGTTTTCTAGAAAAAGGGGACGCGGCTCAAAACCGCGTCCCCCTTTTTTTTTGGCCCGGCAGCGCAGCCCTGACTATCTCAGCTGACTGTCCTTGCTTCCGCGCCGGTTGTATCCGGCGTTGGCCACCTGATCCTTGTCCTCGGCTTCCTGGCAGGCAATGCACAGGCGCACCCCGGGGATCGCGAGTCGGCGGGCATCCGGAATCGCAGAGCCGCAATCGGCGCAGGATTGCAGCGATTCACCCGAGGGCAGCCGGCTCTGCGCACGCTTGATGCCGTCCTTCACGGTCGCGTCTATCTGGTCTTGTTCGGCCCCATCTCGGGCCCAGCCGGTAGCCATGGACCGGATACTGCTACCTCGCTCGCAGAATGCAAGTCAGCGGATTCAGGCGCGTCCCCGTTTTCTAGAAAACGAGGAATGTCCCCATTACTTGGCTGCCGCCGCGATCGCGGCCTCGGCCACGGGGCGCATGACCTCGTAGCCCTCCGCTGACGGATGCACTTCGTCCGTGGCCAGCCCCGGCTTCATGCCGCCCTTCCCGTTGGACATGGCCGAGTGGTAGTCGGCGTACACGGCGCCGGTGGCCTTGGCATAGCCGCTGATCCAGCCATTCAACGCGGTGATGGTGCCGGCCGTTTCCAGGCCCGGCTTCCACGGAAAGAACGCCGCGGGCGGCACGGAGGCCAGCACCACGCGGATCTTGTTGGCGCGCGCGATGTCGCAGAGGGTCATGAGATTGCGCTTGGTGTCTTCGACGCTCATCGGCCCGGTGTTGAAGGCGATGTCGTTGGTGCCGGCCATGAGATGCACCACGCGCGGGTAGAGATCGACCACGTCCGCGCGCATGCGCACCAGCATCTGCGGCGTGGTCTGCGCACTGATGCCGCGGCAGACATTGCCCTTGGCGAAGAACTCGGGCTGGCTCTCGCGCCAGCCCTCGGTGATGGAATCGCCCAGGAACACCGCGTGCACCTTGGTCTTGCTGGCGATCAGCTGCGCGTTGTCGTCGCGGTAACGCGCCAGCCAGGCCCAGTCCGTGAGCAGCCGTTCGGGCTCGAGCGCCGGTGGCGTGCCGGGCTTTTTCTCGCAGACGTCCTGCGCGTTCGCCGCCAGCGCAGGCAGCGCGAGACCGGCGCCCAGCGAGGCGGCCAGCACGTTCCGGCGATTCACGAGGGATTGCGATTTCATTGGCCGCCTCCGGGCTTTTTTTCCAGCGCCTTGTCCATGGACTCGAGCTCGACGCCACGCGTCTCGGGGAATATCGCCAGCACCACGAAGAACTGCAAGACCATGCAGGCCGAAAAGAACACGAAAGGCAGCGATTGCGTGTAGGCCGCGATCATGGGGAAGGTTTGCGCGATCAGCGCGTTCATTCCCCAGTGCGTGGCGCTGCCCAGCGCCTGGCCGCGCGAGCGGACCGGCGTCGGGAAGATCTCCGCCAGGTACACCCAGATCACCGCGCCCTGCGAGAACGCGAAGAAGGCGATGAACATGATGAGCATGGCCAGCAGCCAGGACATGCCCTGGCCCGTGGCGAAGATGGCCGCGACACCGGCCAGCGCCACGGCGGTGCCGATGGCCCCGGTGAGCAGCAGCTTCCGGCGCCCCACCTTGTCGATGACCCGCAGCGCGATCACGGTGGCGATGAGATTCGCCGCGCCGATGGCCACGGCCTGCAGGTCGTTGGACCAGCCGCTGAAGCCCGCCGCAGAGAAGATGTCGTTGAGGTAGTACAGGATGGCGTTGATGCCCGAGAGCTGGTTGAACATGGCCAGCAGGATGGCGAGCACGATGGGCTTGCGATTGGCCGCGGTGAACAGCTGCGCCGAGGAATTGCGGCGCGCGTCCGCCGCCGCCCGTTCGAACTCCTCCAGCATGGCCGCGGCGTTGGCCACGCCCACGCGCTCGAGGCTGGCCTTCGCCTCTTCCTTGCGGCCGCGCAACGCCAGCCAGCGCGGGCTCTGCGGAATGGTGAACATCAGCAGCGCGAACAGGATGGCGGGCGCTGCGGCGATGCCCAGCTTCACGCGCCACAGGTCGTTGTCGCCCGAGAGCCCCTGCACCAGCGCATTGCTGGCGAAGGCGATGAGGATGCCGAGCACGATGTTGAACTGGAACAGGCCGGTGAGCGCGCCACGGCGCTCCGCCGGCGCGATCTCCGAGATGTACACCGGCGCCAGCACCGAGGACGCGCCGATGGCGAGACCGCCGATGAAGCGGAACACGTAGAAGGATTCGAGGTTCCAGCACAGCGCGCAGCCCAGCGCCGAGAGCACGTACATGAAGCCGACGATCTTCAGCGTGTCGCGCGAACCGTAGCGGTCGCCGGGCACACCGGCGACCAGCGCGCCGATCAATGTCCCTAACAAGGCACTGGCCACCGCGAAGCCGTACCAGAAACTTCCCGGCGCGAGATGGAACACTCGACCGACGGATTCGGTGACGCCGGAGATCACCACGGTATCGAAACCGAACAGCAAGCCCGCGAGGCTGGCCGTGAAGATGACGCCGATGTTCGCGGCACCGCTGCTGCTGGAGTTCATGCCCTTCCCCCCGTATATAAGAAGAGTCGTCCGGATTTATCCAAGTTGTTTTGCTTATAGTAAGACATCGTCAACGCGGTCCGCCGCCATTAATCTTCACGCATGCCGTCCATCGAGATCGCCCGCGTCCAGAAAGAAATCGACGCGATCTACCGCAAGGATTCCCGCCGGATCTTCGCCACGCTGATCCGCCTGCTCGGCGACTTCGAGCGCGCGGAAGAAGCGCTCAGCGACGCGTTCCGCGCCGCCATCGAGAAGTGGCCGGCCGAAGGCCTGCCGCAGAATCCGGTGGCCTGGCTGGTGTCGGCCGGACGCTTCAAGTCCATCGACCGGCAGCGGCGCGACAAGCGCTTCGATCATCTCGAGGATCGCCCCGACGTGGCCGAATCGCTCAGCGACGATTCCACGCCGCTGGACGAACAGGAGCTGCTGGAAGACGACCGCCTGCGGCTGGTGTTCACCTGCTGCCATCCCGCGCTGGCCTCGGATGCGCAGGTGGCACTGACGCTGCGTGAAGTCTGCGGTCTCGCCACGGAAGAAATCGCCGCCGCCTTCCTCACGCCGGCGCCCACGCTGGCGCAACGCATCGTGCGCGCCAAGGCGAAGATCCGCGACGCCAACATTCCCTACCAGGTGCCGAACCGCGACGAACTGCCCGACCGGCTCGACAGCGTGCTGCGCGTGGTCTACCTGGTGTTCAACGAAGGCTATTCCGCCAGCAGCGGAGAATCCGCCACGCGCGCGGATCTGTCGGGCGAAGCCATCCGTCTCGGCCGGTTGATCCTGCAGCTGCTGCCCGAGTCCGAAGTGCGCGGCCTGCTGGCGCTGATGCTCCTGCACGAGTCCCGGCGCGAGACCCGCACCAACGCCGACGGCGACCTGGTGCTGCTCGACGAGCAGGACCGCTCACGATGGAATCGCGCGCTCATCGACGAAGGCTCGGCGCTGGTGCGCGCGGCGTTCAGCAGTCCGGAGATCGGTCCGTACGCCGTGCAGGCCGCGATTGCCGCCGTACATGCCGAGGCGCCGAGCGCGGCCGACACCGACTGGCGCGAGATCGTCGGCCTCTACGACCTGCTGCTGCGGATCACGCCCTCGCCCATCATCGGCCTGAACCGCAGCGTGGCCCTGGCCATGCGCGACGGTCCCGAGGTGGGTCTCGCCGACCTCGACCGCCTGCTGGCCGACGGCGAGCTGGACAAGTACCAGCTGGCCCATGCCGCGCGCGCGGACTTCTGCCGGCGGCTCGGCCGCCACGCCGAGGCGCGAAAGTCCTATCAACGCGCCGTCAATCTCACCAGCCAGGGCCCGGCCCGGCGTTTTCTGGAAAAGCGGCTGGCCGAGCTTCCGGAACAATGACTTGAATGATGTCGAAACGGGCTCCGCCCGTTCGGCTATTCCGTGACGCGGACATCCGCGAGGAGCCCCCGATGAAGTACCTCTGCCTGGTTTACCTCTCGCCCGAACACTGGAGCTCGGCTCCGGACGAAGCCTGCTTCGCCTGCTCCCAGGAGCTGGCCGCCAGCGGCCATTTCATCAGCGGCATGCCGCTGCATCCGGTGCACTCGGCCACCACGGTGCGCGTGCGCAATGGACGGCCCACGGTGACCGATGGTCCGTTCGCGGAAACCAAGGAAGCCCTGGCCGGCTTCTACCTGCTGGAGGCGCGCGACCTCAACGAAGCCATCCAGCTGGCTTCGCGCATTCCGCCGGCGCAGTTCGGCAGCATCGAGATCCGCCCCACGCGCGAGCTGCAGGTGGATCCACAGTTGCTGGCCGCCGCCGCCGCGCCCTGAACCCAGGCGTGATCTGACGCGTGCGGTAAGCGCCTGATTCCGTGACAGGTTCCCGCGCGGTGGCCAGCTCTTGCCGCGGCGCTTCAGGGAGTGGAAACGCGGCCGTTAACGGTTCGGGTCAATCTCCCGGACCGGTCCAGACGCGCCATGAACAATCCCGCCCGAGTGCAAGAACAGGAAGTCGATCGTGTGCTGCATGCCGCCATGGCCGACGACTCGCTCGAACTGCCTCCGCCGCCGCAGGTGGCCGTGGAAGTCCAGCGGCTGACCCGCGCCGAATTCGAGGACGACTCCAAGGTCGCCGCCAACTCCGCCGAGCTGGCCAATCTCATCCAGCGCGACGTGGCGCTGGCCGGCCAGGTGATGCGCGTGGCGAACTCGGCGCTGTACGCGCGCCGCTCGCCGGTGGTCACGCTGCCGCAGGCCATCGCCTGGCTGGGCATGCGCGAGATCCGCACCATCACCTTCTCGGCCGCCGTGCAGAGCCAGGTATTCGCGACTACCTACTTCCGCAAGGAGATGGCCGATCTGTGGCGTGAGTCGGTGATCACCGCGCTGTTCGCCCAGGAAGTCGCTCGGCTCAAGCGCCGCAATGTCGAGTCCGCCTATCTCTGCGGCCTGCTGCACCGGGTGGGCCATGCCGTGGTGCTGGCGCGCGTGGGTTCCGCCGCGCTGAAGCATCGTCTGACGCCCGAGGAGTCGCAGATCCTGCCGTTCGCGCATCAGCACGAAGCACGCGTGGGTTCGCTGCTGGCCGCCTGCTGGAACCTGCCGCCGGCCGTGAGCGCAGCGATCACGCACTGGCGCGAACCGCAGGAAGCCAACGAATACCGCACCGAGGTCATGGAAGTGGCGCTGGCCCGCCAGATCTCGGATGAGCTACGCACGCCCGGCGCCGGCGGCGAACTGCCCGACTCCATGCTCGGTCCCGTGTCGCGCTGGATGGACGAGCTGTCCATCTACCCCGACGAACTGTTCAGCATCATGGCGCAGCGCGCCGCCATCTACGCCACGGCCGAAAGCTTCCTGTGATCGGTGACCATCTCATCGATGTCGTGGTCATCGGCTCCGGACCCGCGGGCCAGAAGGCCGCGATCCAGGCCGCCAAGGCCGGCAAGCGCGTCGCCATCATCGAGCGCGAGCGCCAGGTGGGCGGCAACTGCGTGCACACCGGAACCATCCCGAGCAAGTCGCTGCGCGAGCATGCGCTGCGCCAGCGCGTGCGCCGGGTGGATCTGTCCGCCGAGCCGATGCGCTCGCTGCTGGACGGCGTGGGCAAGACCATCGCCGCGCACGACGCCTACATGGCGGCGCAGCTGGAACGCAATCACGTCACGCTGCTGCGCGGCCGCGCCAGCTTCATCGACCGGCGCACCCTGCTCCTGCGCCGCATCGACGGCTCGGCCAGCCGCGTCATCGCGCCCATCATCATCGTCGCCACGGGTTCGCGGCCGCGCACGCCGCCGCACCTGGCGGTGGATCACGAGCACGTGCTGGACAGCGACTCCATCCTGTCCCTGGCCTATCTACCGCGCACGTTGCTGGTGCTCGGTGGCGGCGTGATCGCCAGCGAGTACGCCGCCATGTTCGCGGCGCTGGGCTGCCAGGTCACGCAGGCCGATCAATACGAGCGGCCGCTGGGATTCCTGGATCCCGAGCTCACCAGTTTCTACGTGGACGAACTGCACGCGGCCGGTGGCGAGTACCTGCCCCGCTGCGACGCCGTCTCCGCCCAGTGGGATGGCATCTCGCAGGTGCGCACGGAATTCTCCAACGGCAAGCTGCTCTCCGCGGACAAGGTGCTGGTGGCGCTGGGCCGCGTCGCCAATGTCGACGGCCTGCACCTGCACAACGCCGGCATCCAGCTCACCAGCCGCGGCCACATCCAGGTGGACGATCACCTCATGACCACGGCGCCGGGCGTGTATGCCGCCGGCGACGTCATCGGTCCGCCCGCGCTGGCGTCGGTGTCCATGGAACAGGGCCGCCGTGCGGCCTGTCACGCGCTCGGCCTGCTGGTGCCCGCGGACCCGGTGTCGCGGCTGCCATCCGGCGTGTACACGATTCCCGAGATCGCCACCGTGGGCCTCGACGAGGCCGAAGCTTTCCAGCACAGTGGGATCCGAAGCTTGGAATTCACGTGACTTGAAGTCGCGG
>JADMIO011618425.1_pt1 | contig 33206 bp, 30 predicted proteins | sample 8958161 | NCBI WGS metagenome assembly JADMIO01 (sample SAMN16585339, study PRJNA669376) | soil metagenome | isolation source: Crop rotation soil | place: USA: Cullars Rotation, Alabama | collected 2011 | reverse complement strand
CAGCCGGCAGGTCCTGCTGATCGAGCCGCGCCGAGGCGGCGTAGTAGCGCGCCACGAGCGCCATCGGGCTGCCGGCCTGCGCGAACAGGGCGGCCGCGCGGCGCAGCTCCGGCTCGGCCGCCCGCGGCTCGCCGCGGCTGTACGCGATGCGCGCGCGGCGATAGACGTCATGGGCCACGGCGAGCGTATGCCTGCCCGTGGCATCGGCCGCATCGATGGCCGCCACGGCGTCGCGCAGCAGCTGCTCGCCGGAGCTCGCCGCGAGCGCTTCCCCGGTGGCGCGGGCAAGGGCCAGCGGCCGCGCCGCCGCGTCGGCCGCGCCGTGCAGCGTGGCCTCCCCCCATTGGCCGAGCCACTCCGCCTCGCCATAGGCGCGGGCCTGCTGGCGATAGCGGTCGACGAACTGCCGCACCTGGTCCGCGTCGCGCGCGGCGACCGCCGCCTCGAGCCGCGGCAGCTCGCGCTTGAACAGCGACTCGCCTGTCTCGCGCGGCAGCCGGCGGAGCCGATCCCGCGCCTCGACCGCCCAGGGCGACGACGGGTCGACCTCCAGGTAGCGCTCCCACGCCGCGCGCGCCTCGGCGGTGAGGGCGAGCCGTTCCAGGATCAGGGCGCGGTTGAAGAGGGCCTCGGGGAGGCGCGGCTCGATGCGCAGCGCGCGGTCGGCCGAGGCCAGGGCCTCGGGGTAGATCGACGGCCGGCCGAGGCTGACCGCTTCCGCGTACTGCGCGGCGGCCAGATCGCTCCACGCGCGGCTGTCGCCGGGTGCGCTCGCGGCGGCCTCCCGCAGGCGCTGCACCGCGGCGGACGGCTTGTCGACGATCAGCATGGCCACGCCGGCGTCGTGCTGGAGCCCGGCGGAGCGCTCCCGGTCCGCGCGCGCGGCGACGTCGCCCGCCTCGCCGATCCGTTTCATGGCCGCCGGGTCGTCGGCAGCGTCGTTCCCCGCCGCGCGCATCGGCCCGCGATACGGCGCCCAGCCGAGGCGGCCGATGGCCAGCCGCGGCTCGACCGGGCGGCGGTCGGCGGGGAGAGTGGCGATGAGCCGCGCGATGGGAGAGCGCCGCTGCATCGCGAACGGGATGGCCAGCGCGATCGCGGCCAGGAGCGCAGCCACCGCGCCGATCCACCAGCGGTTTGCGCCGGGCGGCTCGGCGCGATCTTCGTTCAGCGTCTCGGTGGCCGCCCTGAGCTCCTCGCGGCATGCCGCGCAGCCGTCGAGATGATCGGTCAGCGGCGGCAGGTCGGCGCGGCGCACCCGCCCCTCGGCCAGCGCGGCGATCGTCTCGGGTGCCGGATGGGGAGAGATCGGATTCATCGCTGCTCCCCCGCCTGCCGAAGGCCGAAGTCCACCTCGTCGTCCAGCGCGGCGACGACGTCGGGGAGCGACGAGGCATCGACGCCGCTCCCCTGGAGCGCCTTTCGCAGCTCGTCCAGCAGCGCCTCCTGGCGGCGATAGAGGGGACGCTGGGGAAGGCGGAGGATGCGCGCGACATCGGCCACGCTCAGCCCCGAGCCGAAGCGCAGGCGGATCAGCAGGCGATCCTCGCTTTTCCAGCCGCGCATCGTGTCGCGGACCACCGCCGCGGCGCGGCCGGCGATGCGCCGGGCATCGGCGGCCAGCGTGCGGTCGTCGGCGCTGTCGCGCGCGACCAGCCGCATCGACGGCACGCTCTCGATCTCCACCGAGCGCGGCCGCGGCGAGCGGTCCGGCAGGCGGGCCAGGATGGACTCGATCCCCTCCCGCGTCATGGCCGGATCGATGCCGCGCACGATGGGGAGGACGTCCTCGATCGGCCGGCGATCGCGAAGGACGAGCCTCTCGATCATCACCGCGGCCTGACCGAGGCGGCGCGCCTCGGCCGAGGGCCGCCAGCGGCCGATGGTGCGCATCAGCTCATCGGCCAGCATGCGCTGGAGAATGACGGTGAGGAACGTGGCCAGCGACGAGCGCCCTTCGAATCCGCGCAGGACCTCGTAATCGTTCTCCATCAGGGCGAGCTTCGCATGGGAGGCGAAGTCTTCCGCGTCCGCCCCGACCACGCCGGCCCGAAGGCAGAGGCGCGCGGCGATCCGATTGACGAGAGGCAGGTTTTCGCGAAGGAGCTCCTGGGGCGACATGGGGACGTCATCAGGATACCCGGATGGGGGGAAGGAAGTCAGCAGGCTTTGGGCGCTTAGTGCGGATTGGATCAGAACGTCCGGCTGCCCCATAGGCGGTTGGTCTGGCACGGAGAGCGGCTTTTCCCTCAGAGCCGCCGAAACGCGCTGATCACGCGGTCGCGAATCCCCTTCAGCACCCGCTCCAGCGACGTGCCGAAGGGGTTGTCGGTGACGAGATAGGTCCAGGTCGAGGCCGGCGCGCCGAGGCCGGCCTGCTCGAGGTCGATACCCCGTTCGTCGATGTGCGCGGCGAGGAAGGTCTCGATCAGCTCCCGGTCCAGGTGATCGAAGAGCTGGTTGAAGCGCTCGAAGATGAGGAGGTTGAACTCGCGGAACGGATCGCCGGCCATGGAGCGGAGGTGGATGCCTTCCCGGATCTCCGCCACCTCGGCCAAGTGATCGGACCACAGCCGGTCGAGGAGGGCGAGGGTGAGGCGCCGCTCGACGTCGCGCAGGAGCGGCTCGCCGTACTTCGCGGTCAGCTCGTTCCAGCGCTCCGCCGTCTCCGCCGCGTCCGCCAGGATGCCTTCGTCCTCGCCGAAGAGGATCTCTTCGCGCTTGCCGTAGACGATCGTCCGCTGCCGGTCGAGGAGGACGTCGTACCGGAGGAGGTCGCCGCGGATGTCGAAGTTCTGCCCCTCGATGATGCGCTGGGCGCGGGCGATCTCCCGCGACACGATGCGCTCGTCCTCGGCGTCGAGGAGCTCGGTGAGGCCGTAGCGGACCATGAGGTCGTCGTCGACGGCCAGGAAGAACCGCGTCTCGCCCGGATCGCCCTGCCGTCCGGCGCGGCCGCGCAACTGGTGATCGATGCGCCGGCTCTCATGGCGGTTCGTGCCGAGGACGAAGAGGCCGCCCAGCGCGTGGACGGCATCGGCGCGCGCCTCGTTCGCGCCGCCGAGGCGGATGTCGGTGCCGCGGCCGGCCATGTTGGTGGAGATCGTCACCGCGCCGACGTCGCCCGCCTCGGCGATGATGGCCGCCTCCAGCTCGTCGTTGCGCGCGTTCAGGACGTTGCAGGCGACGCCCGCCGCGGCCAGGCGCGCGGCGAGCTGCTCCGACTCCTCCACCGTGCGCGTGCCGACGAGCACCGGACGGCCGACCGCGTGCAGCTCGGCGATCTTGCCCGCCACGGCGCGCCACTTCTCTTCTTGATTGGCGAAGACGAGATCGGGCTGATCGACGCGGATGGACGGCTTGTTCGGCGGGATGACCGCGACCTCGAGGCCGTACGTCTCCCGCAGCTCGCGCGCCTCGGTCTCCGCGGTGCCGGTCATCCCGCAGACGCGCGGATAGAGCGCGACGAGAGCGCGGATGGTGATCGAACCGAGGACCTTCCCTTCCATCGTGAGCGGCAACCCTTCCTTGGCCTCCAGCGCGGTGTGGATGCCGTCCGGCCAGCGACGCTTGTCGGCGACGCGGCCCTTGAACTCGTCGACGAGCTGGATCCCGCGGTCCTTGATGACGTAGTCGACGTCGCGCCGCAGCAGGGCCTCGGCGTGCAGCGCGACGTTGATCGCGGCGTGCACGCCCTCGGACGCGGGGGCGAAGAGGTTGCGCACGCCGAAGAAGGCCTCGGCGCGCGCGATCCCCTGGTCGGTGAGCGCGACGTTGCGGAAGTTCTCGTCGAAGGTGTAGTCGATGCCGCGCCGAAGACGGCGGACGAGCTGCGCCGCCGCCGGCGCGTGACCGCCGCTCCCGCGCACGCCGCCGGCGATGACGAGCGGGATGCGGGCCTCGTCGAGGAGGATGGAGTCGACTTCGTCGATGAGGGCGAAGTGGAAGGGGCGGTGGACGACGTCGTCCGGGTCCATGGCCTGGTGATCGCGCAGGAAGTCGAAGCCGGTCTCGTTCGCCGTGACGTACGTGACGTCGGAGTCGTAGGCGCGGCGGCGCTCCTCCTTCGTCATCCGCTGATGGATGGCGCCGACCGAGAGGCCGAAGAAGTCGTAGAGAGGTCCCATCCAGCGTGCGTCGCGGCCGGCGAGGTAGTCGTTGACGGTGAGCACGTGCACGCCCCGGCCGGCGAGGGCGTGGACGATGGCCGGGAAGACGGCGACGAGGGTCTTCCCCTCGCCGGTGGCCATCTCGATGATGCCGCCCTCGAAGAGGCGCGCGGCGCCGATGATCTGGACGTCGAAGGGGGCGAGCCCGAGGACGCGGCGCGACGCCTCGCGCGCGATGCGGAAGGTGTCGACGGCGAGATTGGCTGGCTCGGCGCCGTCGCGCGCGCGGGCGCGCAGCGCGAGCGCGGCGGCGCGCAGGTCGGCGTCGCGCATCGCCGCGAGGTCGTTCGCGGGGGCGAGGAGCCGCGCGACGAAGTCGGGTGACGCGCCGCTCGCCGTGCTGCCGCCGAGGACCTGCCGCAGGCGATCGAGGATGCCCACGATTCCGATGATATGGCCTCCCGCTTGCGCTATGTCATGGCAGCAGTGAATTGGTTCAAGGAGAAAAACATGAACAGAATCAGCAAGTTGGCAGTTCGCACGGCAGGGACGGCGGCCCTCGCTATCCTCCTCACATCGTCCACATTCGCGGATTCCCGTCCGCTGCGGCAGACGAATTCGGATCAGTCGTGGCGCTCCGGCGAGGCGCAACGTAGCGATGACTACGACTGGCGCGGTGACAATCGCGTGACGGCCGACCGCTACGACCGCAACTATGACCGCAACGTGCTGCGCGGCACGGTCGAGCGCATCGACTTCCGCCGTGGCTTCGTCACCGTGCGCGATGCGCGCAGCGGCCGATACGTGACGGCCAGCCTGCGCCGGACGTCCGGCAACGGCCGCCGCGGCCTCGGCCTCGACGATCTGCGCCGCGGCGACCGCGTCACGTTCCTCGGCGGCTGGTCGCGCGGCGACATCTTCCAGGTCGATCGCATCGACAGCGTGCGGACGCGGTAGTGATGCTTGGCGACCCCTCATCCGCCTTCGGCACCTTCTCCCCACTCACGTGGGGAGAAGGACGCTCGCGGCAAAAGTCCCTCGCCCGCGAAGCGGGAGAGGGTGGCCGAAGGCCGGGTGAGGGCGTGGCGAGCCATGTGCACGCCTTCTCCCGCGGAGGAATACGCCAATGCCGGAGAAGACCACGCTAAAGCGAGCCAGAGAGGACAAGCGGGAGGGGAAGGCGCCGTCGACGCAGGCGGGGGAGTTCGTGCGGGAGGAGATCGAGCACGTGCGGCACGGCAAGCACGGCGCGCGCTCGACGAAGCAGGCCATCGCCATCGGGCTGTCGAAGGCCCGCCGCGCGGGAGTGAAGCTCCCCCCGCCGGAGAAAGGGCAGGCCAGCGAGGCGACGCGCAAGCAGGCGGCGCGCGACGTGCGCAAGGCGAAATCGCACCGCAAGCCGTCCGCGAAGCGATCGAAGGCGGTCCGCACGGCGCTGAAGCACGAGGGACACTCGGCCGCGTCGCATGATGCACTCTCCCGGCAGGCCCGCACCGCCGCCCGCAAACGCGGCGCCGCGTCGCGCAAGCGCGCCGCCCGGAAGGCGGCGGCGACTAGGCGAAAGTCGCATTGACAGTGTTGCTACCACCACCGTACGCTCGCTTCGATGGCGCTCGACGGTGACAGCACCCAAACCTCGCGAGGCCGGATTCTCGCTGCCGGCAAGTCCTTATTCGGCCGCCTCGGATACGAGCAGACCTCGACGGCGACCATCGCCCGCGAGTCGGGGAGCTCGGAATCGCAGCTGATCCGCTACTTCGGCGGAAAGGCCGGCCTGCTGGAAGCGATCTTCAACGAGTCGTGGAGCGGCCTGAATGACGCGATCCGCACCGGCGTGGCCGCGGCGGAGCACGGCGGCGACGCCATCCTGCACGTCCTCGGCCTGTTCATCGACGCCTTCAGCCGCGACCACGAAGTGGCGTTCCTCTTCCTCTTCGAGGGGCGCCGCATCCGCGGCAACGACGTCGTCCTCTCCAAGGGCTTCCTGCAGTTCTACGAGCTGGTGCGCGCGCTGGTGAAGCGCGGTCAGGAGGACGGCTCGTTCCGCCGCGACGTGAGCGACGTGGTGATCGGCTCGGCCCTCCTCGGCGCCGCGGAGGGGATGATCCGCGACCGCATGATCGCCGAACGCATGGGCCGCCCGAACCCGCTCACCGACGACGACATCCGCAAGACGTTCGCCTCGCTGGTGAGGGGACTGCGGGGGGCGTGATTACCCCAGCGCTTTCCGCACTTCGGGACCGCTCATGCCGGTGTTGTACGTCTTCGTGCCCGGCTCGAAGTCCTTCCCGCGGGCGAGCGGTCCGACGATCACCGGATCGAAGCCGGCGTCGCGGACGAGCTGCGCGGCGACATCGAGCGCCGCGCGGTCGTCGCTCGCCAGCGGGATGCCAACCCGGTCGCCGTCGCGGTGCGCCTCGTTCTCCAGCGTCTTGAAGTAGACCGTGTTGAACGCCTTGACCCAGCGCGCGCCGGGAAACTGCTCCGCGGCCCAGGCGCCGCCACGAGCGGCTGCAGCTCCTCCGGATGACGCGAGGCGAAGAGCACCTCGTGGCCGGCGTCGACCCACAGTTGCCCCACCGTCGAGCCGATCATCCCCGCGCCAATGATGCCGATCTTCATGGCTCACTCCTCCAGCAGCGCCGCGTCGGCGAAGTTGCCGATCACGGCGGGCTTGATCTTCCAGATCTCGTCCGCGTACTGGCGGATGGTGCGGTCGGAGGAGAACTTCCCCATCCGGGCGATGTTGAGCAGCGCGCGGCGGCTCCATGCCTGGCGGTCGCGGTAGGCGGCGTCGACCTCGGCCTGCTTGTCGATGTACGGCTGGAGGTCGGCCAGGTGCACGTATTCGTCGCGGGCGCTGAGGAGCCTGGCGATGATCGGCTTGAAGAGGTCCTTGTCGCCGCGCGAGAAGTGCCCCGAGGCGATGGAGTCGACGATCCGCCGCAGCTGGCGGTTCGCGCCGAGGTACGCCTCCGGGGCGTAGCCGCCGGCCAGCAGCGCGCGCACCTCGTTCGCCCGCAGGCCGAAGATGAAGATGTTCTCCTCCCCCACCTCGTCGCGGATCTCGATGTTCGCCCCGTCGAGCGTGCCGATGGTCAGCGCGCCGTTGAGGGCGAGCTTCATGTTGCCCGTCCCCGAGGCCTCCGTGCCCGCGGTGGAGATCTGCTCCGACAGCTCGGCGGCCGGCATGATGGCCTCGGCCAGGGTGACGCGATAGTCGGGGAGGAAGACCACGCGCAGCAGGTCGCGGGTGCGCGGCTCGGAGTTGACCACCTCGGCGATGGAGTGGATCAGCTTGATGATCAGCTTGGCCATGAAGTAGCCCGGCGCGGCCTTGCCGGCGAAGAAGAACGTGCGGGCCTGCAGCGGCGTCCGGCCGTCCTCGACGATCTCCCAGTAGCGATGCACGACGTGCAGCGCGTTGAGGAGCTGGCGCTTGTATTCATGGATGCGCTTGACCTGCACGTCGAAGAGCGTCAGCGGGTCGACGGCGATGCCGGTCACCTCGCGCGCCAGCCGGGTCAGGGCCACCTTGTTCCGGAGCTTGACCGCGTCGAGGCGGTCGAGCAGGCCGGCGTCGTCGGCGAAGAGCTCGAGCCGGCGCAGGGCGTCGAGGTCGCGCACCCAGTCGTCGCCGATCGACCTGGTGATCAGCGCGGCGAGCGGGCGGTTGGCGTGCAGCAGCCAGCGGCGGGGCGTCACGCCGTTCGTCTTGTTGTTGAAGCGGTCGGGGTAGAGGCGATGGAGCTCGGGGGCGAGCGAGGTCTTGACCAGCTCGGAGTGCAGCGCGGCGACGCCATTGACGGAGTGGCTGCCGACCATGGCCAGGTTGGCCATGCGCACGTCGCGCTCGCCGATGATGGAGACGCGGGCCAGCAGCTGCGGCTCGCCGGGGAAGCGGCGCTCGGCCTCGGCCAGGACGCGGCGGTTGATCTCCCCGATGATCTGCAGGTGGCGCGGCACGACGCGCTCCAGCATCTCGATCGGCCAGCGCTCCAGCGCCTCCGGCAGGAGCGTGTGATTCGTGTAACCGAGGGTCTGCACGGTGATGGCCCAGGCCTGCTCCCACGGCAGCCGCTCCTCGTCGACCAGGACGCGCATCAGCTCGGCCACGGTGAGCGCCGGATGGGTGTCGTTCATCTGGATGGCCGTCTTGCGGGCGAAGTCGTCGATCGACTCGTGCGTCTCCTTGTAGCGGCGGACGACGTCGCGCACGGAGCAGGCCACGAGGAAGTACTCCTGCAGCAGGCGCAGCTCGCGCCCGGAGGCGACGGCGTCCGAGGGATAGAGGATCTTGGAGATGGCCTCGGTGGAGATCTTCTGCTGCACGGCGCGGATGTAGTCGCCGGAGTTGAAGATGCCGATGTCGAACTCGTCGGAGGCGCGCGCGGCGAAGAGGCGGAGGACGTTCACCGTCCGCCCGCCGTAGCCGATGATCGGCATATCGTGCGGGATGCCGATCAGCTCCTTCCAGTCCACCCACTCCGGCGCGTAGGCGCCGCTCTTGTCGTAGCGGTGGGCGATCGTCCCGTAGACCGGCACGCGCACCGTCTCGTCGATGCGCTCGATCAGCCAGGGCGAGCCGCCTTCCAGCCAGTGGTCGGGACGCTCGACCTGCCGCCCGTCGAGAAAGGACTGGCGGAAGAGGCCGAACTCGTAACAGATCCCGTAGCCGAAGCCGGGATAGTCGAGGGTGGCCAGGGAGTCGAGGAAGCAGGCGGCGAGGCGGCCGAGGCCGCCGTTGCCGAGGGCCGCGTCATGCTCCAGGGCCTGCAGCTCTTCGAGGTCGGCGCCAAGCTCGGAGAGCACGCCCTTCGCCTCGTCGTACAGGCCGAGGTTCGTGAGGTTGTTGCCCAGCGAGCGGCCCATGAGGAACTCCATGGAGAGGTAGTAGAGCCGCTTGGCGTTCTGCTCGCGGTAGCGGCGCTCGCTGCTGCGCATGGCGTCGAGGGCCGGACGGCGGATGGCCACGCAGAGCGACTGCAGCCGCTCGCGCGGCGCCGCCTCGCGCCACACCTTGCCGCGGGCGACGCGGAGGAAAGCCTCGATCCCGTCGCGGAGAGAAACCCCGAATTCAGTTACCGGAGAGGTCGACATCAGTTCACAATGGCTGCCGAAGCGGGGTAATTCTAACGGTACGGCCCTCTAATCGGGTTACAGGAGACGCTCACCATGGATTTCGACAACTCGTGGCAGGCACTGTTCGTTCCAGGCAATGGGAGGACCTACTTCGAGACGCATCGGACGCACCCGTTCGATACGGGCGCGAGCGGGTACAGCGCCATCGATGCCTGGTGGCTGGCGGAGATCAGCCGGCTGATCTACCGCGTGGACAAGGTGACGCGGGCGCAGATTTTTGCCGACGTGGGTCTGCTGGAGCGTGCGTTCTTCGATGAGGCGGGGACGCAGTGCGCGTTCCTGGAGACGGCGCCGGGCTCGTTCCATCCGCCGTTCGCCGTGCTGGTTTTCCGCGGTACGGAAGAGTTCCGCGACTGGCTTCAAAACATCAACGCGTTCTCGGAACGGTGGGAAGGCGCGGGACGCGTGCACGAGGGATTCCATGCCGCGCTGGAAGCGGTATGGGACAAGGTGATCGGGCTACTGACCACGACGGACAAGCCGCTCTACTACACCGGCCACAGCCTCGGCGCGGCGCTGGCGCTGCTGGCCGCGGCGCTCAAGCCGCCGCGCGCGACGTACGCGTTCGGATGCCCGCTGGTCGGCAACGGCGACTTCGCCCGGTCGTTCGACGGCAAGCCGCTCTTCCGCATCGTGAACAATCGGGACGTGGTGCCGACGCTGCCTCCGGAGACGCTGCAATACGTCCACGCCGGCGAGGAGCAGTACATCGCGTCGGACGGAACGCTGCACGCCAACCCGGCAAAGGACTTCGTCGAGCGCGACAAGGAGCGCCCCGACCCGACCTACAACGACCACCGCATCCTCCTCCAGCCGCCGCAGTTCCTGGCGGACCACGCGCCGGTCAACTACGTGGCGCACATGGAGCGGCTGGTGTAGGGGGCGGTAGAGAGGCAGCGAAACCGTTCTGCTATTCTTTCCGGGATGGCGATGCTCTCCGAGAGGGTAATTGAGCGTTCGTTGCCGATTGCGATGGCGTTTCTCGGCAGTCTCGCCATTGCGCTAGCGGTGTTCGGCACACTGGAACCAGCATTCCGAACGCCGTTGATGGCAGGCGGCATCCTGTGCTTATTTCTGGCCATCTCGTTTGTGACCCGTGACTGGTTCCGTGAAGGGTTGATCCCACTCCACGATCGGATGAATGAAGTCAGAAACACCCTGCGATTCGTGTTGGAGAAGGACCGCGAGCCCCTCGCCGGGATCACACGCGTCTACTCCTACCATCGCGAGGCGATCGAGGAATTTTGGGAACATCTCGAGTCCCATGGACGTCGAGCCGACCTGCTCGTCGTCAGCATGTTCGATCCCACAGCTGGCATTTCAATCAGGCAGTTGGAACGCGCGCTCCAGCAGGGAAGCCGAATTCGAATTCTGTTCCTTGATCCCGCCTCACCATTCGTCGAAGCCCTTTCGTCCACGGATTCCATTCCTCGGCTGCAACCCGAGCTTCTCGAGTCGGTGGAGCTCTGCAAATCGCTCAGCAAGAAAAACGGGCTGGAGTTTCGACTCTTGCGAGAGCCGCAACCTTTTCACTTGTACTTCCTCGAAGAGCTCGCCGTGATGATTCCTCGGCTTCCGCTGCAGACTCATCGCGGCCTGGCCATTCGTGTCGATCGCGGACGCATGTTCGACGACCTGCAAGAGGTCTTCGATTCCCTGTGGCTTACCTCGAATAGAATCCCCGATTCCCTGCCGCAGCGGGCCACCGTGTGATCGACACCGAGACTCTCGCCTCGCGCTGGGGATTCATCGCCAATCCATTCCGTGAGCCGGTCGCCGAGCGGGAGCAGAACCGCGAGAAGTTCTTCGTGCAGCCGCCGTACTTCACGGAGATCCTCGGTGACCTGAAGAAACCGAGCTCCACGTTCGTCTTCGGCCACCGCGGCGACGGAAAGAGCACGCTCCGGCTCGCGGTGCAGAACGCGCTGCAAGTGGCGGCCCGCCGGTACCTGGTCGTGGATTACACGGCATTCTCCGGCATCAATGCCGACGACGCCAGGAACGCCACCCTCAAAACGCATCTCGAAGCGATCTTCAGCGCGGTCGTTGACCGGCTTCTCAAAGAAGCGGCTTCGGATTCCACTCTGGTCGCGTCCTACACCGCCGACGAACTGAACAGCCTGCGCTGGTTCGCGCTGCGATTCGCCCCCAAGGGCGACTGGCGCGCCGCGGAACGGCGGCTGATCGAAGTCCTCTCGAAGGGAGGGAAAGACCGCGACCTGAAGCGCCTGGGGCTGCGCGGTTCCCGGCACGTCGTCTCCTATCTCCGGCAGAAGAGACAGGAGATGGAGAAGAAGGCATCGACCGGCGAACGGGGACTCATCTCCGACGTTGCTTCGCTGGTTCTCACGCTGATCGCTCCCGAGATTCCGGGCGCCGCGGCGTTCGCGGCGAAGGACGCCGAGAGCCTGCTGGCCGAGCTGCTGGGCATCGTGCGCAGGACGTTTCTCGGCATCGTTGTCCTCGTGGACCGCGTCGACGAAGCGCCATCGTTCGGATCGAGGCCGGCCATCGCCAGCGATTTCATCCGGCCGCTCGCGACGGCGCTTACCATCCTGGAGGCGGATGGGTTTGCCGTGAAGTTTTTCCTCCCGTGGGAAATCTACGATCTGCTGAAGCACGACATCCGAAGCGACAGATTGACCACGCGGACCATCGAGTGGCAGGACTCGGCATTGCGAGAGCTTCTTCGCCGCCGCCTGCTCGCGTTCAGCGTGGAGCGCGTATCTTCACTCGACGATCGTATTGACCCCACCATCAAGGACAGCTTTTACCAGGCGATCTTTCACTACTCCGCGGAGAATCCGCGCAACATGCTCCGTTTGCTCGACTCGATCCTGACCGAATTGGCGGACATGGAAGAGAGCCCGGAACTGATCACCCAGCGCGCCGCGCGGCTGGGCATTGACAAGTTCGTCGCCGTTCGAAGCAATGAAAGCGACGGCGACGCATACGTGGCGCGCCTCCGAAAGCGCGGTACGCCGCCCGCTTGGACAGTATCGGTATAAGCCCTTATGCCCCCGTCACCACTTCCGCGATCGCCGCGATCGCCCGGTCGAGGTGCTCGCGCGTGTGCGCGGCGCTGATCTGGCAGCGCAGGCGGGCCTGACCCTGCGGAACGACCGGGAAGCCGAAGCCGGAGACGTAGATGCCGCGGCTGAGGAGCTCGGCGGACATGGAGATGGCCTTGGCCGTGTCGCCGATGAGGATGGGCACGATGGGGTGGATGCCCTCCCGCACCTTGACGCCCCGCGCGGTGAGCTCGCGGCGGAAGTAGGCCGTGTTCTCGCGCAGGCGGCGCACGAGCCGATCGTCCTTCTGCAGGAGATCGAGCGCGGCGAGCGAGCCGAGAACGACGGCGGGCGGGAGGGTATTGGAAAAGAGATAAGGCCGCGACTTCTGGCGGAGGTACTCGACCAGCACCTTGGGGCCGGTGGTGAAGCCGCCGTGCGAGCCGCCGAGGGCCTTGCCGAGCGTGGAGGTGTAGGCGTCGATGCGGCCGAAGACGCCCAGCTCCTCCGCCGTCCCGCGGCCGGTCGCGCCGAGGACGCCGGTGCCGTGCGAGTCGTCGACGACCAGGAACGCGCCGTATTCGCGGGCCAGCTCGACCATCTCCGGCAGCGGGGCGAGCGAGCCCTCCATGGAGAAGACGCCGTCCGTGATGAGCACCTTGTTGCGCGCGTCGCCCACCGCCTCCAGAGCGCGGCGCAGGTCGGCCATGTCGCGGTTGCGGAAGCGCTCCTTGCGCGCCTTCGCCAGGCGAACGCCGTCGATGATCGAGGCGTGGTTGAGCTCATCGGAGATGATGGCGTCCTGCTCGAGGGCGATGGTCTGGAACAGCCCCTCGTTCGCATTCCAGCACGAGCCGTAGAGGATGGTGTCCTCGGTGCCGAAGAACTCGGCGATCCGCTCCTCCAGCTGGCGGTGGATGGTCTGCGTGCCGCAGATGAAGCGCACCGAGGCCAGGCCGTAGCCGTAGTCGCGCTCCCCCCGCTCCGCCGCCTCGACGATGGCCGGATGGTCGGCCAGCCCGAGGTAATTGTTCGAGGTCAGCATCACGACCTCGCCCTTCCCCTCCACCTCGACCACCGGTCCCTGGGGGGATTTGAGGGGGAGCTCGCGCTTCAGAGTGCCGGCCTGGGCCATCTGATCGAGCTCGGCGGATAGCGTGGACAGCAGGGTCATTCGTTGTCGTACTTCAGATCGCGGCGAAAACATCGCTGCGCCTGGACGTCGAAGACGACGCAGGAGTCGATGGGGCGTGAGTATACGTGCAGCGACACGGCGCGCTCATTCCATTCGGCGAGGTTGCGGATGCGGTGGATGGTCTGCGTCTTGTCCACCGTGTTGAGCGGACCGCCGGGGACGGCCAGCTCGTCCTCCAAGTGCTGCATCTCGATCTCCGTCGCCCCGGCCAGGCAGTCGATGCCCACCACCTGCTCGTTCTCCGCGGCGTTGCAACGGACCTTGCGGTAGTTCTCGACGATCAGCTTTCCCTCGATCATGGTCATCCAGCCAAGCTGCCCGTTGTGCGTATGCAGCGGCGTGACGGCGCCGATCGGCCAGCAGATGAGCATCACCTCGATCATGTCGTTGCGAAAGATCTTGTTCCGCGTGTGCCGATCGGGCAGCCACTGCTTGTAGCGCTCCAGGTCCTCCGAGCGGATCTCGTAGCTGACGAGAAAGTCGTAGATCTTCTGCTTGGTGATCAGTCCCTGGGAGAGCTCCTCGATCCCCCGGACGAACTGCTCGGCCGGGACGGGGGTGGGATTGTAGGCGGCGGGTGGCGAGGCGGCGGTGTTCTGGAGGTCCATGCGGTCTCTCTCGATCCAGGGAAATATACCGCACGATTCACGATGCGCGCCCGGCCGGCGGGCGGCGCCTTGTGCTAGTCTCCGCCGGGCTCAATGAAGGAAGAAATCCGAAACGTCGCCGTGATCGGCGCCCAGTGGGGCGACGAGGGAAAGGGAAAGATCGTCGATCTCCTGTGCGAGGAGTTCGACGTGGTGGCCCGCTACCAGGGCGGCCACAACGCCGGGCACACGGTGAAGTTCGCCGATCAGCACTTCGCCCTGCGCCTCATCCCCTCCGGCATCATGCATCCGGGCAAGCTCTGCCTCCTCGGCAACGGCATGGTCATCGACCCGGAGGCGCTGCTCGACGAGATCGAGCGCCTGCGCGGGGCCGGCGTGCACATCAATGGCAACCTGAAGATCAGCGACTCGGCGCACGTCATCCTCCCCTATCACCGCGCGCTCGACCTGGCCCGGGAAGAGGCCGCGGGGCGGGCGAAGATCGGTACCACGGGCCGCGGCATCGGGCCGGCGTACGAGACGAAGGTCAGCCGCTACGGCATCCGGGTGGCGGACCTCCTCGATCCCGACGTCCTGCGCGACAAGATCGCCTTCGCCTGCGCGGAGAAGAACGCGGTGCTGGAGACGCTGTACGGGAAGGAGACGTACGACGCCGCGCAGCTGTGCGACGCGTACCTGAAGTACGGCGAGGTGCTGGCCGACCGGATCACGAACGTGACGGTGCTGATCAATCAGCAGATCCGGGAGAGGAAGCGGGTGATGTTCGAGGGGGCGCAGGGGACGATGCTGGACGTCGATCACGGGACGTACCCGTTCGTCACTTCGTCGAGCACGGTGGTGGGGGGCGTCTGCACGGGGCTGGGGGTGGCGCCGAAGCACATCCACCAGGTGATCGGGGTGGTGAAGGCGTACACGACGCGCGTCGGCGGCGGGGCGTTCCCCACGGAGCTGGAGGACGCGCACGGCGAGCACCTGCGCACGCGTGGCAACGAGTACGGCACGGTGACGGGCCGCCCGCGCCGCACGGGATGGCTGGACCTCCCGGTGGTCCGCACCTCGGCCATGCTGAACGGCTTGGGCGCCATCGCCGTGACGAAGCTCGACGTCCTCGACGAGTTCGAGGAGATCCCGGTGTGTGTGGAGTACAACGTCCACGGGGAGCGGTGGAAGACCTTCCCCGCCTTCGCCGTCGACCATCACGACTACAAGCCGGTCTACCGCACGCTGAAGGGATGGCGGAAGTCGACGGTTGGCATCACGTCGTTCGACGATTTGCCGCCGGAGGCGAAGGACTACGTCCGCTTCCTGGAGGAAGAGGTCGAGGCGCCGGCAACGCTGATCTCGACGGGGCCTAGGCGGGAGGAGACGATCGTAAGGCGGGGGTCAACGCCGGCCGCGTTGGTGGGGTGAGATTTCACCTGGATGCGGTTCGCGATCAGGTCGGGCTGGTCCGCGACCAGGTCGAAGTGGTCCGCGACTAGGTCGATGTGGTCCGCGACCAGGTCGATGTGGTCCGCGACCAGGTCGAGGTGGTCCGGGACCAGGTCGAGGTGGTCCGGGACCAGGTCGAGGTGGTCCGCGATCAGGTCGAGGTAGTCCGCGATCAGGTCGAGGTAGTCCGCGACCAGGTCGAGGTAGTCCGCGATCAGGTCGAGGTAGTCCGCGACCAGGTCGAGGTGGTCCGCGATCAGGTCCGGGTGGTCCGCGACCACCTCGATGTGGTCCTTTGTCACAAAAAGGTGACGGTCCGCCGGCGCGTCGCTATCGGTCTCGCGCCATCAGCCGATAGAACAGGGCCGTCCCCAGCCCCCACGCACCGTTGACGATCAGGCCCGTGGCGACGTTCGCGGGCGTCGCCGGCAGCTTGATCCCCTTCAGCGGCGCGACGACCAGCGCGGCGACAAGCGTGGGAAGGATCGCGCCGAAGACGATGGCCGCGATCCAGTACCAAGCACCCTTCACCCGTGCGATGGCCGGAATCATGATGATCCCCCACACCCCTCCCCAGAAGGCGAGGGAGATGACGCTCGGCACCCCGAACGGCGGCACCGGCTTCATGTCGAACGGCCCGCGCCCGGCGATGCCCGCCGCGTGCAGCGCCCACAGCGCCAGCTGGTGAAAGACGAGCGTGGCGAGGAAGCCGGCGATAAAGGCGAGGAGGATGCGGCGCATCCTACGGATTGTAGTCCCGCCTACACCACTCCCCGGAAATACCCGATCGTCCGCTTCAGCCCCTCTTCCAGCGGCACCTTCGGCTCCCACCCTAGGAGCTGGCGGGCCTTGGTGATGTCGGGGCGGCGGATCTTCGGGTCGTCCTCGGGGAGGGGGCGGAACTCGATGGGGGCGCTGGTGCCGGTGAGGCGCTTGATCTCCTGGGCGAACTGGAGGACGGTCATCTCGGTGGGGTTGCCGATGTTCGTGGGGTTGACCTCGTCGGACATGAGGAGCCGGTAGATGCCTTCCACCAGGTCGGACGCATAGCAGAACGAGCGCGTCTGCGAGCCGTCGCCGAAGACGGTCAGCGGCTCGTTCTTGAGGGCCTGGGAGATGAAGGCCGGCACGACGCGGCCGTCGCGGATGCGCATCCGCTCGCCGTAGGTGTTGAAGATGCGCACGATGCGCGTCTGGACGCCATGGAAGCGGTGATAGGCCATGGTCATGGCCTCGGCGAAGCGCTTCGCCTCGTCGTACACGCCGCGGGGGCCGACCGGATTGACGTTCCCCCAGTAGTCTTCCCGCTGCGGGTGGACGAGCGGATCGCCGTAGACCTCGGAGGTGGAGGCGAGGAGGTAGCGCGCCCCCTTGTCCTTCGCCACGCCGAGGGTCTTGTGCGTGCCGAGCGAGCCGACCTTCAGCGTCTGGATCGGCTTCTCCAGGTAGTCGATCGGGCTGGCGGGGGAGGCGAAGTGCAGCACGTAGTCGAGCGGGCCGTCGACATGGATGTAGTTCGTGACGTCGTGCTTGATGAGGGTGAAGCCGTCGCGGCCGAAGAGATGCTTCACGTTGGCCGGCGTGCCGGTGATGAAGTTGTCCATGCAGATGACTTCATGGCCGCGGGCCAGGAAGAGCTCGCAGAGATGGGAGCCGAGGAAGCCGGCCCCGCCGGTGATGAGCGCGCGCCCCACGCTCACACCTTCTTCCGCCCGTCGGCCGAGCGGCCGACCGAGTAGTATTCGAATCCTTCGCTGCGCATGCGGTTCGGCTCGTAGACGTTGCGCAGGTCGATGACCACCGGCTTGCGCAGCGCGCCCTTGATGCGCGTGAGGTTGAGGGCGCGGAAGGCGTTCCACTCCGTGGCGATGACCAGCGCATCGGCGCCGTCCGCGGTCTCGTACGGGTCTTCGCAGTACGTCACGCCGTCGAAGATGGCCTTGGAGTTCGCGACGGCCTGCGGGTCGTAGGCGCGGATCGTCGCTCCCTTTTCCTGCAGGCCCTTGATGATGGGGATGGTGGGCGAGTCGCGCATGTCGTCGGTCTCGGGCTTGAAGGCCAGGCCGAGGATGGCCACCGTCTTGCCCAGCACCTCGCCGCCCAGCGCGTCGACGATCTTCACCACCATCCGCTGCTTGATGTCGTCGTTGACGCGCAGCACGGCTTCCATGATCTGGAACTCGTAGCCGTGGCGGCGGGAGATGTCGGCCATGGCGGAGGTGTCCTTGGGGAAGCAGGAGCCGCCGAAGCCGGGGCCGGCCTGGAGGAACTTGGGGCCGATGCGGGTGTCGAGGCCCATGCCGAGGGCCACGTCCTGCACGTTCGCGCCGACCTCTTCGCAGATGACGGCGATCTCGTTGATGAAGGTGATCTTGGTGGCCAGGAAGCCGTTCGCGGCGTACTTGATCAGCTCCGCCGACTCGACGTTCGTGACCACGAAGGGGATCTCCAACGAGTGCAGCGGCGCGTAGATCTCCTTCATCATCTCCGCCGACTGGGGGTCGGAGGCGCCGATGACCACGCGGTCGGGCTTCATGAAGTCCTCGATGGCCGAGCCCTCGCGGAGGAACTCGGGATTGGAGACCACCGCGGCCTTGTGGCCGTTGCCGGTGGCGTGGAGGATCTCGTCGATCAGGCGGCCGGTGCCGATCGGCACGGTGGACTTGGTGATGACCAGCTTCGGGCCATTCATGTGTTTGGCGATCTGCCGGGCGACCTCTTCGACGAAGCGGAGGTCGGCCGAGCCGTCCGGCCGCGGCGGCGTGCCGACCGCGATGAAGATGGCCCGCGCGGAGCGGATGGCGTCCGGCAGGTCGGTGGTGAAGCGGAGACGCCCCTCGGCGACGTTCTTGCTGACGATCTTGTCCAGGCCGGGCTCGTAGATGGGGATGACGCCCTTCCGCAGCGCCTCGATCTTGTTCACGTCGATGTCGACGCAGATGACGTCGTTGCCGAAATCGGCGAGGCCGGCACCGGTGACCAGGCCGACGTAGCCCGTTCCGATGACTGCAATGTCCACGCGGGGCTCCTCCGGAAGAAAGCGATGCCCGCCGCGGACGGCGGGCGCGGCGCGCATCGTAACACGGCAACTTCGTCACCCATGCGCGTGACGCTGTACGCGCAAACGGCACCCCCAACGTCGAAACGGGGAAAGAAAGGAGCTTCCGATGAAACGTTGGGTCTTGATGGTAATCGTAGTGATGCTCACGGCCGCGGTGGCGGTCGCGCAGCCCCGTGGGCCGCGGGATTCCGAAAAGGCGGTGGCTGACTACCTGCAGCTCACGCCCGATCAGGCGACGGCGTGGCAGCAGATTCAGAAGGACACGGCGGCGGCCGTGCAGCCGCTGCGGGATAACGCCCGCAGCCTGCGCGAGCAGCTGCGCACCGCGCTGGACGCCGCGTCGCCCGATGCGGCGGCGGTGGGAGCGCTCTCCATCCAGCTGGCGTCGGTGCGCAAGCAGATCCGCGCCGCGCACGAGGAGGCCAAGGCGAAACGGATGGCCGTGCTCACCGCCGACCAGAAGACGAAATTCGAGGCCTTCGAGGCGGCCAGGGGACATCGCCGCGAGCGGAACTGACCCCTCATCCGGCGCTTCGCGCCACCTTCTCCCCTCTGCCGAGGGGAGAAGGCCCTCGCCCCGCGTCAGCGGGGAGAGGGTGCCCGAAGGGCGGGTGAGGGCCTACGGCTTCGGCGGGGCGGGGGGCGGCGTGCCGTCGTTGGCCACAGTGGTCGTCGTTGTGGTCGTCGTGGTTACCGGCGGCACGACCGGCACCGCGGGAGGCTCCGCGGGCGCGATGTTCGTTTTCACCGGCGCCGTCTTCCGCTCCTCGTTGTAGCGCTTCTCGATCCCCGACTGCTGGCGGTTGCGGATGATCCAGCGCAGGAGCTTCGACTCGTTGATGCCGATGAGGATGTCGTTGATCGACTCGTACACCGAGGGATCGGCGATCAGCTTGCCGGCCGTCCCCTGGCCGTTGTTGACCTTGGCCACCGTCTGGTTGAGCTGATTCAGGAGCGTGGTGAACTCGTTCAGCGCCTGGTCGCCGTAAGCCTTGTCGTTCAGCACGCGGGGCAGGATGCCCTGGCCGGTCTGCAGGGTCTGGCTGAACGCGGCGAGGTTGGCGGACGTGGTCTGGAGGTTGGTCACCAGGTCGTAGACCTTCTTCTTCCCTTCCGGATCGTTGAGTAGCGCGGGGATCATGCCGTTGCCGCTCTCGAATCCCTTCTGCACGTTGTTGGTGATCGCCTGCAGCGACTGGGCGGCCGAGCCGAGGGAGGCGGTGAGCTGCTCGCCGTACTGGTCGTCGTAGACCAGCCTGCCGACCAGCCCCTTGCCGCTCTCCACGTGGGAGAGGAGCGCGTTGGTCTTGTTGAGCGTGGTGAGGAAGGTGTCGGTGAGGCGCTGCTTGGTCTCGGGAGCGCTGGTCAGCTCGCCGAGGAGCCCTTCGCCGCGGTCGACGCGGGCCAGGACGTTCTTGAGCGAGTAGGAGATCTGCACGAAGTTGTCGACCAGGTCCTCGCCGGAGGAGATGAGCTGATCGACGTTGGTCTGGCGCTGGGCGGGGATGATCGACCCCGGCTCGACGGAGTCGAAGCGGGGGCTGCCGGGCGTGACGTCGACGTAGCTGTCGCCGGCCAGGAGGCCGAGCTTCTTGAGGCGGGCCCGCGAGTCGGCGCGGATGCGCTCGGCGTACTTGCGGTCGATCATCAGGGAGATCTGCACGTCCTTCTGCTTGGGATCGCGGGGCAGGCGGATGTCGCGCACGACGCCGACCGTGACGCCGCTGATCTTGACCGGGTTGCCCTCGGCCAGGCCCGTCACGCTGTCGAAGCGGACTTCATACTCGTTCTTGCGGGCGAAGATCTTCTGCTCCGATCCGATGAAGAAGAGGAAGACCATCAGCACGATCAGCGAGGCCGAGACGAGCAGGCCGACGCGGAGGGTTTTGTCTTTTGCAGTAGGTGCCATGATTGGATTGACTCACTTGGTTGGCTGCGCGGCCGTCACGGCCGAGGCCTTGAAGAAATCGCGGAGCAGGGGATGGTCGGCGTCGCGGGCCTGGTCGATCGAGCCGACCCACTCGAAGACGCCCCGGTTGAGGAAGGCGATGCGGTCGCCCACGGAGAACGCGGACTGGATGTCGTGCGTCACCACGACGGAGGTGACGTTCAGCTTCGATTGCAGGTCGATGATCAGCTCGTTGATCTTCTGCGAGGTGATCGGATCGAGCCCCGTGGTCGGCTCGTCGTAGAGGATCATCTTCGGATCGAGGACGATGGAGCGGGCCAGGCCGACGCGCTTGCGCATGCCGCCGGAGAGGTCGACCGGCATGAGGTGCTCGGTGTTGGGGAGGTTGACCAGCTCCAGCCGCTCGCGCACGGCGCGGGCGATCTCCTCCTCGCTCATGTCGGTGTGCTCGCGCAGGGGGAAGGCGATGTTCTCGAAGACGGTCATGGAGTCGAACAGCGCGCCGCTCTGGAAGAGCATCCCGAATTTCTTGCGCACGCGGTACAGCTCCTCCTCCGGGAGGTCGGTGATGTCCTCGTCCTCGACCAGCACGCGGCCGGCGTCGGGCGCCTCGAGGCCGAGCATGTGGCGCAGGGTGACGGACTTGCCGCTGCCTGACCCGCCGAGGATGACCAGCACCTCGCCGCGATAGACGGTGAGGTCCACGCCGCACAGAACCTCCTTCGGACCGTACGACTTGTAGACGTCGCGGAACTCGACGAACGGCTCGCGCGGAATCCGGCGCCGGTCGGGAGTCTCGCGCGGCGTGGCGCGCCGGTCGGTGAGGAGATCGGTCATCAGAAGAGGAACAGAAACAGCTTAGTCAGAAAGAAGTCCATGATCAAAACGGTGATCGCCCCGGTGACGACGGTGCGTGTGGTGGAGCGGCCGACGCCGTCCGCTCCTCCCTCGGTGCGCAGCCCGTTGTAGCAGGCAATCAGGCCGATGGCGAAGCCGAAGAAGAAGGTCTTGCCGATCCCGGAGGCGAGATCGTTGTAGTGCACGGTGTGGATGACGCTGCGGATGTAGTAGTTGGCGTCGAGGTGCAGGTTGCCGACCGCGATCAGGAGGCCGCCGCCGATGCCAATGGCGCAGGAGATGATGGTCAGCAGGGGGAACATCACCGTGGTGGCGAAGACACGGGGGAAGACGAGCTTGCTCACGGGGTTGGTGGCCAGGGCGCGCAAGGCGTCGATCTGCTCGGTGACCTTCATCGTGCCGAGCTCCGCCGCCATGCCCGCCCCCACCCGCCCGCCGACCATGAGCGACATCAAGACCGGCGCGAGCTCGCGCACGAGGGAGAGGGAGACGACCGTGCCGACGAAGAGCTTCCCCCCGAACTCGGCCAGCGAGTAGGCGGTCTGCAGCGCCAGCACCATGCCGATGAAGAGGGAGGTGATGGCCACGATGGAGAGCGACCGCACCCCGACCTGCTCCATCTGCGCGAGGAGGATGCTCCCCTCGTACGGCCCACGAAAGGCCTGCCGCAGGGCCTGCCCGGCGAGGTCGGTGATGCCCCCCACGTAGAGGAAGGCGCCGGTGGCCTTCTGCCGGGCGCGTCCGAACACGCTGGGCTCGGCAACAGGCTGGTCGATGGCGGCTTCGGTCATGTCTGAATTAAAGGAAAGGGCCTGAAAGTATAATTCGGAGGCCGCTATTTAAACGTGAGTATATGAACGCGAACTCCTTCACGGCACCAGAAGCGGGTCGGCTTGTCAGAACGGCCCAGGGAGCCGCCGCATTCGTGCCGAGGCCGCTTCCACCGCAACTGGAGCCGAGCTGGCAGCTGCTCGACCGACTGGCGCAGGCCGAACGGGCCGTGGGCACGCTGAACGGAATCGGTCGCACACTGCCCAATACGAACCTGCTCGTGCATCCGTTCATCCGTCGCGAGGCAGTGCTCTCCAGCCGCATCGAGGGCACGGAGGCGTCGATCGATGACCTGGTGGTCTTCGAGGCGGCCGGCAGTCCGGAAACGGACCGATCGGATGTTCGCGAGGTGGCCAACTACGTCTCTGCCCTCGAGTATGGCATCGAACGCCTCGCCTCGCTGCCGATCAGTCTTCGCTTCATTCGCGAGGTCCATGAACGGCTCATGCGCGGCGTGCGCGGCGGCACACGCGGACCAGGAGAATTCCGGCGCATCCAGAACTGGATCGGACCCACGGGGGCGGACATTCAGGATGCGTCGTACGTCCCGCCTCCGGTGGAGGAGATGAACGGAGCCCTCGATCTGCTGGAGAAGTTTCTCCATGCGCCGGCCGCCCTGCCGTTCCTCATCCGCTGCGCGCTCGTTCACTATCAATTCGAAGCGATCCACCCCTTTCTCGATGGGAACGGCCGCGTGGGCCGCCTGCTGATCGTTTTCATGTTGCACGTGGAGGGCCTGCTCGATCAGCCGCTTCTCTACCTCAGCGCCTTTTTCGAACGGAATCGCGAGGAGTACTACACGCGGCTGCGGGAAGTCAGTCAGCATGGGCGATGGAGCAAGTGGATCGACTACTTCCTCCGCGGAGTGATCGAGCAGTCACGCGACGCGGCCGAACGGTCGAAGCAGCTTCAGGAGCTTTCCCGGCAGTACCGCAATCGCCTGCTCGGAGCGCGCAGCTCGGCGGCGTTGATGGCCATTGTCGACCAGCTCTTCGTCTTGCCGGCCGTGACGATTACCGGCGCGGCACGGATGCTCCACATCACCTACCCGGCGGCAAAGAGGAACGTGGAGAAGCTGGTCGATGCCGGAATCCTGGCAATGCCCGCAGGAGAGGGACGCAACCGGATCTACGTCGCGCGCGAGATCATCGCGGCCATCGAGTAATTCCTGCCCGACACTCCGTTCGCGAACGATAGAATGCTCGCGCATGAGCGTCGCGCTCCTGTTCCTGTTGCCGGCCTTGTTTTCTGCTGGCAGCAGCGGCGCGTCGGAGCGGTGCTCGGTACCGGACCGCTGGAACGCGGCCATTCGAGCGTTGCCTTCCCGCTACAAAGCGACGAGACGCGTTCAGCCTTGCTTCTTGACCGGAGACTTTGACGGTGACCACTCCGTGGATCTCGCCATCACGGTCAAGCACACCGCCTCGGGAAAGGCAGGCATCGCCGTATGGCACTCCGGCGAGCATGCGTGGCACGTCGTCGGCGCAGGCCACAAGCTGCCGCCCGACGGAGATGACGACTTTTCCTGGTTGGATGCGTGGAGCGTGTACCCACGAAAGGAAAACGTGGAGCCCGGTGTCGGCGAAGAAGGTGAGCCGCCCAAGCTGCGCGGCGACGCGATTCTTGCAGAAAAGCAGGAGGCCGCGAGTGGCCTGATCTTCTGGACAGGCAAGAGTTATCGTTGGTATCAGCAGGGAGACTGAGCTCCCTCGCGGCCGAAGCCGCGAAGCCGAGCAGGCCCGGGCGGGGGATCCGAGGACGCACGACGTCCTGGATCAGGGGGAGCAGCAACGCGGGCGCGAATGCGATGACGGCCGGGATGACGTTCTTTCGCACCACCACATGGTACGGCTGATGCTCCGAGGTCGCGCTGATGATCATCAACCTCTTGTTGGCTGCCCTCGTTTCCACGGCGAACCAGGGGAGCGCGGTTGCGCTGAAGGTTCCGAACGAGCCGCACGTGAGATCCGTGCAGGTGCATTGGCAGAAGAAGACGGTCCCCGCATTCCGCGCAGGCGACGGGTGGACCACGATCCTGGGCGTCGATCTGGATGCCAGGCCGGGTGAGCACCGGGCCGAGGCTGTGCTGACCATGGACGACGGCCACGTCGACCGCCGTGAGATCACGGTGAACGTCCTGGCGAAGAAGTTTCCCACCAGCCAGCTGAACGTCGATGAGCGGTTCATCCAATTGAGCAAAGCGGACCAGAAGCGCGCCAGCCGCGAGTCGAAGGAGATCGGAGCGATCTACGGACGCATCACGAGCGACGTCGTTCCCGACGAGCCTTTCACCGTCCCCATTCCGGGCGGCGTCGGCACGAATTTCGGAGAACGGCGCGTCTTCAACGGCGAGCCCCGCGCGCCGCACTCCGGGGCCGATCTGCGCGCCACCACCGGCACGCCCGTCCATGCGACGAATCGCGGACGCGTCGTGCTCGCGAAGAACCTCTTCTTCACCGGCAATACCGTGATCCTGGACCACGGGTTGGGCATCTATTCGCTCTATGCGCACCTCTCCCGCATCGACGTGACGCGCGGCGGCATGGTGAAGAACGGCCAGATCATCGGACTGGCCGGCGCAACCGGCCGCGTCACGGCCCCTCACCTGCATTGGGGAATGCGGGTGCAAGGAGCGCGCGTCGATCCGTTTTCGCTGGTGAAATAGCGCTCCTACTGCCCGAAAATCCGGCGCAGCAGCCGCTCGATGGCGGTGCCGCGCCGGCGTGGGTTGGGGGCCGGAGTCTGCCGCGGCTGGCCCTCGGCGCCGCGCGGCTGGAGGTCGGGGCCAGTGGCTCCCTCGGCGTAGAACGGGGGCTCGCCGCTGCCGGCGTGCAGGGGGCAGACCGAGGCCGGCTCAGTGCCGGCCACGAAGATCTCGGAGCGCGCCGTGGGGCAGTACGGCGTGGCCAGCATGCCGGACTCGGGATCGATCTCCCGCTCCACCACGTCCTCCGGCTTGCGCCAGTTGACCTCCGGGATGAGGCCGGCGATGCGGTTCATGTACGAGGTCCAGATCGGCACGCAGGCGTCGCCGCCGGCCAGGCGGACGCTGTGCCCGTCGTCGAAGCCGATCCACACCAGCGACAGGATGCGCGGCGAGTAGCCGATGAACCAGGCGTCGCGGTAGTTGCTCGTCGTTCCCGTCTTGCCGGCGAAGCCCTCCCGCTCGAAGCCGAGGGAGCGCGCCTTGACCGCCGTGCCGTAGTCGAAGACGTCCTTGAGGATGTCGTTCATCACGTAGCACACCGAGGCGGGGGCCACGCGTTTCATCTTCACCTCGCGGCTCTCCAGCAGCTTCCCGCTGCCGTCCGAGACGGCCAGGATGGAGATGGGCTCCGCCTTCACGCCGAGGTTCGCGAACGCGGAGTAGGCGTAGGCGATCTCCAGCGGCGTGACTTCGAACGAGCCGAGGGAGACGGAGGGGTAGGGCTGGAGGCGGCTCTCGATGCCGATCGTCGAGGCGGTCTTGATCACGTTCCGCACGTCGGCGTTGATGGCCGCGCGCACGGCGGGGATGTTGTACGAGTGGGCCAGCGCCTGGCGCACCGTGACCCGGCCGTGGAAGCGGAGGTCGTAGTTCTGCGGCTGCCAGATCGTGTTGCCGGTGCGGACGGTGATCGGCGAGTCGTCGAGGACCGTGGCCGCGGTGAAGGCCTGCTCGCCGCGCGCCGGGTCCATGGCCGTGATGTAGACGAACGGCTTGAAGAGCGATCCCGGCTGGCGGCGGGCCTGCAGGGCGCGGTTGAACTGCGTCCGGGAGTAGTCGCGGCCGCCGACCAACGCCTTGACGTAGCCGGTGCCGGGCTGGATGGTGAGGATGACTCCCTCCAGCGGCACGGGCGAGCGGCGCAGGTACGAATAGGTGCGGTTGAGGTTGGCGATGCCGGCGTCGAGCGACTGCTCGGCGGAGCGCTGCATGATGGTATCGAGGGTGGTGAAGATGCGCAGCCCCTCGGTCTTGAGCTGGGTCTCCGGATAGGTCTCCCGCAGCTGCTTCATCACCAGGTCGACGAAGAACGGCGCGCTGCGCGACGTCCGCGGGAAGCGGGTCACGGACAACGGCGTGGCCACCGCCTTCTCGTACTCCTCGGGGGTGATCTTCCCCTGGTCCTTCATCAGCCCGAGGACCGTGTCTCGGCGCGGCTTGGCCCGCTCCGGGTACTTGAGCGGGGAGAGGACGTTCGGGGAGCGGATGATGCCGGCCAGCGTGGCGGCCTCGGGGAGGGTCAAGTACGTGACGTGCTTGCCGAAGTAGACCTGCGAGGCCTGCTCCACGCCGGCGATCTGCACCGCGCCGTTCTGCCCGAGGTAGATCTCGTTGAGGTAGGCCTGCAGGATCTCCTTCTTGTCGTAGCGGATCTCCAGCAGCACGGCCATCAGCATTTCAACCACCTTGCGCCGCCAGGTCCGTTCGGGGTTGAGGTAGAGGTTCTTGACCAGCTGCTGGGTGAGGGTCGAGCCGCCCGTGGAGAGCGACTTGCTGCGCAGATCGACCCACGCCGCGCGGGCGATGCCGCGGAAGGAGATGCCTTCGTGGGAGTAGAAGCCTTTGTCCTCGGTGGCGATGATGGCGTCGGTGAGGACTTTCGGCACGGCGCTGAGAGCGACCGGCAGGCGGTCCTCCATCTCGTTGTTGTAGATCGAGGTGATGAGCTCCGGCTCGATGCGCACGCCGCGCATGGCCACGCCGTCGTCGAGGCGGCGGACGGCGCTGACCCGCGCCCCGTCGAAGTCGACGAGCACCGGCATGGCCCGGAACTCCATGTCGGGGTACTCGAAGTTCTGGAGGTAGATCTCCAGGTCGTCACCGACGTAGCGATACTCGCCCGGGTTGGCCACGCGCATCTTCGACTCGTGATAGCCGACGTGGTTGAGCTTCGGCTCGAGGAGGGCGCGGGGGTAGGACATGCCGGGGACGATCGGCGTGGCGTCGGAGTAGACGCGGCTGGGCAGGTCCCAGCGCCGGCTGGAGTCGAATTTCTTGGTGACGACGGCGTAGGTGTACCCGACGAAGCCGATGAGGGCGACGAAGAGGACCATCACCGAGAAGGCGATTCCCGCCGCATGCCGCCAGAGGAACGCCTTGATTTTCGAGGCGAAGCCGGAGCGTTTTGCCATTCTGTCCAGAGTACCAACAAAAGGGAGAGGCGCCCTCATCCTGGCGGGGGGCCGGTGGGAGAACCGGCCCTACGTTTCGACCGCACGTAGGGCCTGGAGCTGGTCGCGTTGCTCGGGGGTGAGCGCGGCGGTGGGAACGGCTCCGAAGGCCATGGCATCCTCCTCCACGCGCCGGGCGGCGTGCGGCAGGCTGTCGGGGCCGCTCAGGCGGAACGACATCGGCGTGAGGGGACCGAAAAGGAGGGCGCCGGCGAGCTCCGGCCACTGATCGAGGTCGGGCTCGACACCCGCCTCGCGGGCAAACAGCAGCGCGAGGGCGTGCATGGGGAAGTGCTGCAACGATCCGCGGCGGGCGCGATAGACAGCCAGCCCTTTCTCCATCTCCTCGCGCGACGGCGCGGGGCGGACGCCGCTCCAGGCGTACGCGATCCAGCGCGCCTGCAGCTCGAGCACCGGGAAGTAGGCCCCTTTCAGACCGAAGAGGCCGAGGAATGCCAGGCCGTGCATCTCGGGATGGAAGGTGAACTTGTAGAGGTCGAGGTGGTGCCCGTCGACGCCGAGCGCCTCACGCAAGTCGGCGCTCAGGAAAGGGAGATGGATCTCGTAGCCGGTGCCGAAGATGATGGCGTCGACCGGCTCGCGGCTTCCATCGGTGAAGCGCACCGTCTCTCCCTCGATCGCGTCGATCCACGGCCTGGGCACGATGCGCCCCTCGGCCACGAGCGGGAGGAAGTGCTGGCACAAGGTGATGCCGGCTTCGAACACGTCCTCCACGGGCTTCCGCGCGCCGCATTGTTCGGGGCTTCCGCTCGTGCGGAGGAGCAGCTCCTTGAATCTGCGGGCCACGACGTCTCTCGGCAAGGCCCGATCGGCCAGAGCGCTGTACCGGGTGAACGTCAGGTGATCGGCCGGCACGCCGCCGAGGAGCTTGTGCATGACGTAGCGCTGCCGCCGGCTGCTGGAGATCACGCGGGCGGCGCCGAGCATGGCCAGGTCGCTGGCGATCTCCAGCGCGCTGATCCCGCATCCGGCCACGAGCACGCGCAGGCCGCGATACCGTTCCGGATGTTTGTAGTCGAACGAGTGCGCCACGCCGCCGGCCCCGGTGAACGAATCGAGACCGGGGACGTCGGGGAGCGCCGGCTTGCGGAAACGCCCCGTGGCGACGACGACGCGCGAATAGACGGCCGTCTCGGACCTTCCATCCTCGCCTTGGAAACGGATCTCCCAGTTCGGGCCGGAGGGCTCGCGGCGGATCTCCTCGATGCGCATCCCCAGCCGCACGTGCCGGAGGAGATCGAGCTCCTCGGCATAGCGCCGCAGATAGGCGCCCATGTCCTGGTTGGTGGGGAAGACGGAGGTGTGCGGGGCGTGCGGCAGATCGCTGAAGGCGGTCATCACGCGGCTGGTGCTGGTGGACATCGACGGCCAGACGCCGCTGTAGCGCGCATCGCCGCCCCACTGCCCTCCGATCGCATTGCCCTGCTCGAAGAGGACGGGCTCGAAGCCCTCGTTCTTCAGATACCGTGCGGCAACCAGTCCCCCCGGTCCCGCGCCGACGATGGCCACGGTTCGCATCAGTCGCCTCTCCGCAGCTCGAGCAGCCCTTCCTCGAACAGGCGCAGGACGGTGTCCGGCGCGACCTCGCGCGCGATCTCGGCCATCGTCCTCCGGCCGTCGCAGGAGCGGAGCACGGTCGACAGCTCTTGATCGACGAACACCAGGCGGGGCGGGATCCCGGGGATCGCCACGACCGCACAATCGCCCGGAGCGGGCAGGGCCGCCTCCCGGTTCCCCAGCCATTGCCGGAAGTCGTGCGCATACTCCTCGACCGATACGGCGGAACTGACCGCGGGCACGCTGGTCATGAGCTCCCCATGAGACCGAAAGCAGAGGGCCAGGCGGCGTTCCCGAGTCAGGCTCGCCGAGAGCTGGGCGCCGAAGCGTAGCGCGTCGCGAGCCGCGGGTTGGGGCGGAGCGGCCCGCAGACGGTCCGCGAACCAGTCGGGCGACGCTCCCACGGCGGCTCCCGCACCGTCCTTCGGGTCGAGGACGCTGCGCACCAGGCGGGTGATGGTGCTCCTCGTCCGCTGCTCGGCATCCTCCTCCGGCTCGTCGCCCTTCCCTTCCACGGCGCGGCGCAATCCGCACTCCACGTCGTCCAGCACGTCGCTCGCGTTGTAAGCCGCTTCGGCGAAGCGGCGCGCCCGCCGGCCGATGGCCGCGCGGTCGCCGCGCAGGGCCTGCTCCAGCGCGGCGGCCACGGCGCGCGGATCCTGCGCGTCGCGGAGGAGGAAGCAGTTGTAGCCGTCGATCAGGCGCTCCGCGCTCGGCTGTTTGAGGGCCACCTCGGTCGAGGCGACGACGCAGCGCCCCACGGCCATCCCCTCGGAGAAGATCGCCGGGGCGTGGCCGCGGATGGGGAAGTCCTGCTCCAGGCTGCAAACGATCGCGCAGCCGCGGAGGAACGACGGGACGCGCCACGGCGGCAGCAGCGGCAGGCGCAGGACGGAATCGGAGAGCCCCAGGGCCTCCACTTGCGCGTCGAACTGCCGCGTGTTCTCGGACTGCCCGCCGCACATGACCAGCAGCACGGCCGCGATGCCCCGATCCTTCAGCTCCCGGAGCGCCCGCAGAAGCGTCCCGACGCCTTTGCTCCGGTGGAGCTTGCCGTAGATGCCGATGCGGGGATCGGGCGGCAGCGCGGCGAGAGCCGCATCATCGAGCGTTTCTCCCTCCGGGGTGAACTCCTCCGTCTCGACCATCACCGGCCAGATGGGCTGCAGGCGCTCGGGGGCCACGCCGGCCGCCTGGAGCCGGCGCGCCAGCGGGCCGCTCGTGAAGACGGCCGCGGCCTGGCCGATGACCGCGTCGTAGACGGGCCGCATGTCCGGCTGGAGCCACAGCCGCCCCCGGTCGCTGCCGGCGAGCTTCACCAGATGCGGCGTGCCGGTGATGGAAGCGGCGAGGTGACCGGCCACGCCATACGGCTCCAGGTAGAAGGAGAAGATGCATTCGGCGCGGATCTCGCGCACGACGTCGACCGCGGTGGAGGCAAGGCGGGTGACGAAGGCCGGATCCATCGGCACGTGCGCGTGCTCGGATCGCAGCGAGGTCCAGTGCACCACCACCCGCCCCCCCGTGGGGTAGACCGCCTGGCAGCGGTCCCAGTCGGCCTCGCGCATGTGCACGCGGTAGCCGCTCTCCACCTCCCGAGCGTTGGTCACGACGTGGACGTCGTGTCCGCGCCGGGCGAGGCCGTGCGCGATGCGATACGTCCGCGCGCTCACCCCTCCCTCGATGGGGGGAAACTTGCCGATGACGCAGATCCTCACGCGCGCGTCAGAACGCCGGCTGGCGCTTCCGGGTTTTGGCGAAGAGGTCCGCCGGGGAGTAGCGCCGCGGGTACTCGCGGTACCAGCGCACGAACGTCTCGTCGCCGAGCTTCTCGCAGATGTAGTGGCACTGCCGGCGCAGCTCCTCGGCGCGCACCTTCAGGTACTCCGCGCGCTGCTGCACCATCGTTTCCCGCCGCGCGCTCTTCTCGGCGCGGGTGGTGGGGCGATGGTGGACGTAGCGGCCGAGGTATTGCCGGCAGAAGTCGTCGTACGGCTCGGTGAAGAGGAGGAAGGTGTGCCACATCTCGTCGAGCCAGAAGAGCGAGCCGGTGATCAGCAGCTCGGGAGGGCTCTGCCCGCACGCCTGCTCGTGCAGGTTCGTGGCGCACAACCAGAGCCATCGCTTCACTTCGATGAAAAACGCCTCCGCCTCGCTCTCCTCGACGTCGTAGTACTCGACGAACTTGTAGACGGCCTCCGGAAACTGGAACGACTCGACGAGCTTCAGCGGCGCCGGAGGGGCGGCAAGCAAAGCAGGACTCGTGGCCGCATCGGCGCGGTCGGCGGAGATGATCATCGGATTGGGAATGGGGGCATGACCGGTTCGATCATGCCCCGTGGTCGGGGGATCGCCTTCCGTTACGGGAGCTCTTCCATCGGGAGGCAGCCGCCACAACCGCAGCTGTCCGCCAGATCGCCCGCCTGGGACATGACTTCGTTGACGATCTCGTTGACCAGGACCTCACGCGTCTCGTCCATGTGAGTACTCCTTAATTTTTGATGTACTTCGACACTATCACACATCAGTCTGGCCGATCATCATAAAATGTGTATCTATGGTTAACCTTCTATGACAGGAATCGTTGGCGCGTTCGGAAGCGGTCCGGTCGAGGCCCGGCTCGTCCAGGAGATGGCCGGGCTGCTGACCCATCGGGGAACGGCGGAGATTCGCACGACCTCCCGGTCCGTCGTGGCCGGACTGCGGCGCGACCCGGCCACGGGCGCCGGCGCGGTGATCCATGGTGAGGGCGATCTCGTCGTGCTCTTCGACGGAGAACTCCTCACCGGCGATCCGGCGCCGGCGGCCGAGCGGGTGGCTCGCCTCTACCGGCAGCACGGACCCGCGTTTCTCGACCTCTTGGACGGTCCGTTTGCCGCGGTCGTCATCGACGGCGACCGCATCCTGCTCGCCCGCGATGCGGTCGGCGTCCGCCCTCTGTTCGTTCGGCACAGCGGCGACCTGCTCCTCTTCGCATCGGAGGCGAAGGCGCTGCTGCGGGAACCGTCGACCGTGGACCTGGACACGCTGCTCGAGCGCTACGTCTTCGGCGATCACGCGCTCGGGAGATCGACGCTCTTTCGCGGCGTGCAGTCGGTAGCTCCGTATCAGCCGACACCGGAGTCCGATCACGCGGAGATCCGCGAGATCGTGGAGCAGAACGTCCGCTACTACCTGGAGCGCTACCGCATGGTCGGCGTCCTCCTCTCGGGCGGCTTCGACTCCAGCGTCCTGGCCTGCCTGGCGCAGAAGCTCAGCCCGCGGCCGATCCGGACCTTCACCATCGGAGACAGCGAGGCGTTCCCCGACGTGCAGGCGGCGCGTCAGGTGGCGCGCCATCTCGGCACCGAGCACCACGAATTCCTCGTCGACGCCGATCCCGATCCTCGCGACCTCGTGCATGGCATCCACGCCTACGAGGACCTGAGCTACCGCGACACGCTCTTCCTCCTCGCCCGGCGCGTGGCCGGCCTGGCGGACGTCCTCCTGAGCGGCTCGGGAGCGGACCTCCTGGGAACGCCGGTGCTGCTCCGGCCGGGCCGGCTGCAACGCGTGCTGGACAACTGGCGCCGGCTGTCGGTCTCGCTGCGGGAACCGGCCGAGCGAAGGATCGCGGCGTACATGCCGGCGCTGCTGCACGACCTGGAGCAGGACCGCGACGCCGCCGTGCTGCGGCACTTCCTGGACGACTACATCCCCAACCAGCTCATCCCCTCCACCGAGCGGGCCTTCAGCTATTGGGGGATGGAGGCCGCCTTCCCGTTCGCTGATCGGCGGCTGATGCGGCTGGCGCGGCAGGTGAAGACCGACGAGGAGCGCACGGCCCTGCTGCGCGGCGCCTTTGCGGACCTCGATCTGCCGGAGAACATCAAGACGCGCCCGAAGCTCTGCACGAAGCGCGGACTGATCCAGGTGAAGACGATGCTCCGCGACCGCGCCGCGTCGGCCTCGCCCGGCAATCGGCTCGGCGGCCTCCTGCGGTCGGAGTTCGAGGCGCGCTGCTACGAGCTCGTCGAGGCGATGTTCCTCGAGCATCGCGGGGAGCTCTCCCCTGACCTCCTGGACGAGCTGTCGGGAGGCTACGCGGCCGCGGCCACGCACTCGACGAGCCGCCGCACTTCGTCCTCCGTCGTGTAGCACGCGCAGCCGACGCGGATGACTTCCGGCACGCCGAGGCGCTCGACGCAGGTCGCGGCGTAGAAGTCGCCGTGGCTGACGAAGAGGCCGGCCTCGGCGAGCTTGCGGACGATCGGCTCGCACGCAAGGCCGTCGATGGTGAAGGCGACGGTAGGCGTGCGCGGCTGGCCGGGCGGCGG
>JADMIO011011129.1_pt1 | contig 33206 bp, 33 predicted proteins | sample 8958161 | NCBI WGS metagenome assembly JADMIO01 (sample SAMN16585339, study PRJNA669376) | soil metagenome | isolation source: Crop rotation soil | place: USA: Cullars Rotation, Alabama | collected 2011 | reverse complement strand
CGCGACAACTTGTCCACGTGGAATTCTAAGCTTAGGATCCCAATGTGCTGGAAAGGCCGCTTTTATTGCCAAATGGAACGGTACAAAGTGGGTACGCGTGGGCACACAGGGCTTTTTTGATAATGAAGTATTGGCCCTTGCCGTGTACAATGGTGAACTATATGCCGGTGGATATTTCGACTTTATGGGCACAGAAAAAACAAAGTACATAGCCCGCTGGGATGGCACCACCTGGCACGATGTGAAGAACGAGTTTAACGGTATAGTTAATTGCCTGGCCACCTATAATGGCAAACTGTATGCAGGGGGCGATTTTGATTATGGCAGCGATACCAATTATATAGCCGCATGGGATGGAATGAACTGGAGCCCCCTGGGCAATGGTACGGATAATGATGTGTATGCACTGGCAGTGTATAATGGTGAATTGTACGTAGGTGGCTACTTTTTCGATGCTTCTAATGTAAAAGATGCCAATTCTATTGCCCGCTGGAATGGTACCACCTGGGATTCATGTGGCCCGGGGGTAGAATATGATGAAGCCGTTTACTCCCTTTGCGTGTACAATGGCGAGTTGTATGTAGGTGGCTCGTTTGAATCGGCGGGAGGTGTACCGGCCCGTAATATTGCCCGCTGGAGCCTGCCCACAGGTATTAACAACATAACCAAAAAAACAATTGAAGTATATCCTAACCCTACGGGTGGTAAGTTCACTTTTACTGCACCGGGGCAAGGTGCTGTAACTATTTATAACCCGTTAGGTGAAGAAGTGTATGCAGCACAATCCCACACCGGCAGCAATTCCGTTGATTTAACCGGCAAGCCCGGGGGAGTTTTTATTATGCAGCTGAATAGCGGAAAAGAAATATTTACGCAACGTATTGTAATGGCTGAACCACATCAACGCTAAACATTAAATTGAACAGGATTAAAGAAAAATTAACTATGAAACGAGTAACAGGCATTGGAGGCATCTTTTTTAAATGCAAAGACCCTGAGAAAATGAATGAGTGGTATAAAACCCACCTTGGTTTAGATACCAGCCCATGGGGCGCAAAGGTTGAGTGGCAACAAAAAACAGATGCTAAAGAGAAAGGATATACATTATGGACTCCTTTTGCTGAAAAGACAAAATATTTTGAACCTTCCTCAAAGGACTTTATGATTAATTTCCGGGTGGATAACCTGGAAGCATTAGTGGAAGAGTTAAAAAAGGAAGGCGTAACCATACTGGATAACCTGGAAGCATCCGAGTTTGGAAAGTTCATTCACATACTTGATATAGAAGGGAATAAGGTTGAGTTGTGGGAGCCCGCAGAGTAGTTACCTGAGCCCCGGGGATAACGTTAAGCTATTCTTTCACTACCTTAAACACTTGTTTCTTTTTATTACCTGCCTGCAGCACATAAATACCCGCAGCCAGGCCATCTACTTGAATGGTTGTTGACAAACCGTTAAGTATACCTTCCTTTACCGTGCGGCCTGTTACATCAAAAAGGATGTATCGTTCATTCTGTAAAGCCACTGTTGTTTTAAACGTAAACGTATTGTTTGCCGGGTTTGGATAAATGAATGTGCCGGAATAATTGCCGATATCTTTTATGCCTGAAAAAACCGGTTCAAACACAAACATGTTGGGCAACCCGTATTGGCACATGCCGCTTGTTAAAGCAAAGCCTGTATCATAAAAGTCACAATTTATGCCTGCTCCATTAGGGTTTCTAATTACGCCCACTGTTGGCGCATTAGCATAAGCTATATAAATTTTCCCATCGGGGGCCAGTTGCATGCCCCCCAAAAAACCCTGTGAACTGTAAATTTTTACAGCCGATGCTTCAATATTACTGGCAGTAAGGTCAAACTGGAAAAGTTTTCCGTGGCCGCCTGTGTTGCCATACAGGTATTTGCCGTTAGGTGAAAACTCAACCCCGTAAGCATCAACAAATTGCGCGTCGTTAATAATAACAGGGTTGGAAATCATGCCCGTTGCCCTGTCGAAATCCATAATGTCAAATTCCTGGGTGTGCAGGGCCTGGGCCAGTTTAGAACCATCGGGCGAGAATTTCATGCAGGCGCTGAAGTACCCGTTTACAATAGGGATAGTGGAAACAATAGGAATAGTATCCACACCGGAAGTAGTAAGCCTAAAGGCATCTATCTCCGCACCGCTTTGGCTGGTTGTAACCACCCATAATCCCTGGCCATTGGCAAAAGGAGTAGCCGCAATGCGTTCGTCACAATGGTCAAGCAGGTGCTTATCTTTTTTACCGGCCATTACATCCCCCAGGCCTCCCTGCAATGTCATATCCACTATAGAGTAATTAAAACCATGCCCACCATAAAGTCCATCAAATCCCTCAGTAGTAAAAACATAGTATTGGTTTTTGTTGGAGGGACTGTTTACAATAAGTGCCGCCTGGGCGCTGGATGTATTACCATACAGGCCCGTGCCGTTAGGCATAACTACATTGTTCTTATTCCATACGGTATCCCCATCAGTATAAAATAGCAGGTTGCCGTTTGAATCGGCAATGCTGGCTGAGCCTTCCAGCTGATGAGTGGCGGCACCGGAAAAAGAAACAGGTGCGCCGTTTTTAAAATCCATGCCGCACCTGATGCCAAAGCACCACACATTATTTTGCTTTTGTGCTATTGAAGCCTGCGCCATCATAAAAAAGAAGCCAGCCAATAATAAGTTTTTCATCTGCATAAAGTTTTATGCAAGTTAATAAATGTTTTTGCCTGCACATAGGAGGCTGAAACAAATTGTCTGAATCAGAATTTTAGAATGAGCAAAATAACTCAGCCAAAAAATTCTGATAATCCCTTAATTCTGTAAATCCTGGCTCAGCCAGTAAGTGAAGTAAACTTATTCGCGTAAAGTCTGAAAGAATTTGTTTAGCGCCCCCGTTGGCGCGCGCTTGTAGCGCGTGTCTTAAAAATTAGCGCGGTTTTGCCGCGCACCTCTATAATTACATTTTTAATAGTTCGGGACGCAAACACGAGAAACAATTGAAGCAGCACGCGCCAAAAAGCGCGCGCTAACTGGTCCTATTTAGTATCAATAAATTTAAATTTTTCTACAGGAACTTTATATATAAAGCCATCCATGCCTTCAATGATTGCAATCGTTTTTGCAAAATATCCCTGATGTGCTCGGATTCCTATCCGAGCTGCAATAAGTTCTTCGGGCTCCAGTCCGGAAAACAAGGAATTTCCAAGCCTTGCTCAAATACCATTGATTATCAACCCCTTTTTCGCCCACCTTTTAAAATATCTTTGCCAAAAGCTTGGTTATATGGGTTTGTAGGGTTACTTTTGCCGTCCCAAATTTTAACAACGAAAATACTTTAAAACAGTGGATACATTAAGTTACAGAACCAAAAGCGCCAACGATAAAACCGTTAAACGTGAGTGGCTGATTGTGGATGCCGAAGGGCAAACCCTGGGCCGCATGGCCACCAAAATTGCTACGGCACTGATGGGCAAGCGCAAAACCTACTACACCCCTCATGTTGATTGTGGCGACTTTGTTATTGTTATAAACGCCAAAAAAGTGAAACTAACCGGCAAAAAAATGGACGATAGCGAGGTAATTACCTTTACCGGCTACCCCGGCGGCCAAAAAATTGAAAGCCCCCGCAACGTGCTCGACCGCAGGCCTGAGCTGTTAATTGAAAACGCCGTGAAAGACATGCTGCCTCACACCAAGCTGGGTAATGCCATGTTTAAAAAACTGCACGTGTATGCCGGCGAAAAGCACCCGCATACTGCTCAAAATCCAAAACCTCTTAAATAATATAAATGGAAAAGACCAACGCATTAGGAAGAAGAAAAGAAGCCAGCGCAAGGGTAAACTTTATCCACGGCGCAAGCAGTGGTAAAATAACCATTAACGGGTTGGATCATAAAACCTATTTCCCACAGGGCATTTACCAGCTGATTGTTGAGCAGCCTTTTAAACTGCTGGATATTGCCGGCAAGTTTGAAGTAGCTGTAACTGCCTTAGGTGGTGGTGTTAAAGGCCAGGCCGAAGCTATCCGCCTGGGCATCTCCCGTGGCCTGCTGAAAATAAATCCTGAATACCGCTCAGCATTAAAGGCTGCCGGTTTTCTTACCCGCGACCCACGCGCTGTTGAGCGTAAAAAGCCCGGTAAGAAAAAGGCAAGAAAGAGCTTTCAGTTCAGCAAGCGTTAATTTGATTGGCGCCTTTGAAAAAAATAAACCTAAGCTAATCATCCCGCAAACTTGCGGGATAATAACCAGGTGTAAACAAGTTTTTAAAACTACAATTTCAATTTACCATAAATGGAAAAAATCAATCACCAGGAGTTACTGGAAGCAGGCGTACACTTTGGCCACCTCCGTAAAAAGTGGAACCCTAAAATGCTTCCTAACATCTTTACTGAGAAGAAAGGAATACACATTATAGATTTAAACAGGACACTGGAGTCGCTGGAAGAAAGCGCTGCTGCCCTTCGCAGCATTGCCCGCAGCGGAAAAAAGATTCTGTTTGTAGCCACTAAAAAGCAGGCTAAAGAAATTGTGTCAAACGCTGCTGCAAAGGTTAACATGCCTTTTGTTACTGAGCGCTGGTTGGGTGGTATGTTAACCAACTTTGCCACCATCCGCAAGTCAGTTAAAAAAATGCAGAGCATTGAGCGTATGATGACTGACGGCACTTTCGACAGCATTACCAAAAAGGAACGCCTGCAACTTACCCGTGAAAAAGCGAAACTGGAGAAAGTATTAGGTGGTATATCGCAGCTTACCCGCATTCCGTCTGCTATTTACTTAGTGGATATTGGTCATGAGCATATTGCCTTGGCAGAAGCCAAGAAGCTGAACATACAAACCTTTGGCATGGTAGATACCAATTGCGACCCTACTACGGTTGACTTTGCTATACCTGCCAACGACGACGCTACTAAATCTATCGCCATTATCACTGAATACCTCACCAACTCCATTATTGAAGGGTTGGAAGGGCGTAAGAAAGATAAAGACGAAGCCGATGCAGCTGCTGCTGAAGAAGATGATACAACATCTGAAAACAGGGCCGTATTTGCCGATGTGGAAGATGGCGACGATAGCGAAGGTGGTAAAAAGAAAGCACCTGCCGGTGCCCAAAGGCGTGGTGGTGCAAGAGGCACTGGTGGCCGCCCGGGTGGTAACCGCCCAAGCCGCCCAGGTGGTGGTGGTGGTAACCGCGGTGGAGGTGGCGGAAGCCGTCCATCTGGCCCACGCCCACCAATGAAAAAGGGATAAGGGAAGTGAATCTCCTAAGGCTTATCGAAGAGTGTAGTAGGGCAATCGCACATAGTTCGATATACTCCTTGAACCCTGCAGAACAGGAAGTGAACTTCCTGCTATGATTAATTGTACACAGTTAAATTCAATTTACTAAAATGGAAATTACAGCATCAGCCGTTAACCAGCTTCGCCAAAAGACAGGCGCCGGTTTAATGGATTGTAAAAAAGCGCTTACCGAAGCTAATGGAGACTTTGAAGCGGCTATAGATATCTTAAGAAAGAAAGGACAGAAGGTTTCTGCCCTGCGCTCTGACCGCGAAGCCAGGGAAGGTGTAGTTTATGCTATTACTTCTGCCGATAATAAAGTAGGCGTGGTAGTTAACCTGGGTTGCGAAACGGATTTTGTGGCTAAAGGCCCTGAGTTTATTGACTTTGCCAAAACAGCTGCTGAAATAGCGCTGAAGAATAATGTAAAGTCGCTGGAAGAATTGCAGCAGCAGCCTTTAAATGGCCGCCCCCTGGCTGACCACGTTACTGACATGGTTGGTAAAATTGGGGAAAAGATTGAGCTGAAAAAATTTGAACGCCTGGAAGGCGCTTCTGTTATACCATACATACATGCAGGGTATAAAATTGGTGTGCTTATTTCCTTGAACCAACCCAAGAACGATAAAATTGAAGCTACCGGTAAAGATTTGGCTATGCAAATTGCTGCCATGAACCCGGTATCTGTGGATAAAGACGGTGTGCCACAAGCTGTGATTGACCGTGAACTGGATATTGCCCGCGAACAAATACGCGCCGAAGGAAAACCGGAAAACATGCTGGATAAAATTGCTGCCGGCAAACTGCAGAAGTTCTTTAAAGAGAACACTTTGCTTAACCAGCAGTTTGTAAAGAATAATGATAAAACAATAGCCGACGTACTGAAAGATGTTGACCCGAATTTAAAAGTCAACTCATTTGTACGAATCACTTTAAGCTAATTCGTTAAAAAAGTCCCGAAGATTCGGGACTTTTTTTTGTCCATAAAGTTGAGTTACCTTCAAGCCTCCGAACTTTAAACCCTCAAACCGAAATATACATGGCCATTAAATACAAACGCATTCTTCTTAAGCTTTCCGGTGAATCTTTAATGGGTAAACAGGCTTTTGGCATTGACCCTGCCATGACAGCCCTTTATGCCAAAGAAATTAAAAGCGCAGTGGATGCAGGTGTGCAAGTAGCCATTGTAATTGGTGGTGGCAATATTTTCAGGGGTATGGATGGCAGCGGTAGTGGCATTGACCGCGCTCAGGGCGATTATATGGGCATGCTGGCCACCCTGATGAATGGCATTGCGCTGCAAAGTATTATTGAAAAAACAGGCTTAAAAACACGTCTGCAATCTGCTATTAAAGTAGAGCAGGTTTGCGAACCTTACATACGTCGTCGCGCTATACGCCACCTGGAAAAAGGCCGCGTGGTAATATTTGCCGCGGGCACCGGCAACCCTTATTTTACCACGGATACAGCTGCATCGCTTCGTTCTATTGAAATTGAAGCAAATGTGTTATTAAAAGGTACGCGCGTAGATGGTATTTACACCGCTGATCCTGAGAAAAACAAGAATGCTAAAAGATACGATACCCTTACGTTTAACGAAGCCTACAGCAAAAACCTGAATGTGATGGACATGACAGCCTTTACTTTATGCCAGGAGAACAAGATGCCTATTATTGTATTTGATGCCAATAAACCCGGCAACCTTTTAAAAGTATTAGAGGGAAAAAAGATTGGTACGCTGGTGAATAATTAATTATTCACCGCACCCTTTTCAGTATTAGTTAACCTTCTCTACTATTACCGCTGTGCCATAAACCAGCACTTCTGTAACGCCGGCCATAATTTCGTTGGCATCATAGCGAAGGCCTATAACAGCATTGGCGCCCATTTGGTCAGCATGTTGCACTAACAAGTCAAGGGCTTCCTGCCTTGTTTTTTCACATAGTTCAGAATAAATAGTAATGTTGCCGCCAAACAATGTTTGAAAACCTGCGCCAATATTGGCAAATACATTGCGCGAACGTACAGTAATGCCTCTTACAAGGCCAAGGTTTCTGGTAATTTTATACCCGCCCAATTCAAAAGCGGTAGTAATGTTAGCTGTCTGCATAGTGTTTTTTCTTTACAAAATACATAATAGCTAATTGTATTTACCGTTTCTTCAATACAGTTTTTAAATTATTTTTGTTGTCCATAAAAAAAACGAGTTAAATGAGCATTAGTAATTTTATCGGCGAGGCAAGCAAGCAAATGGAAAAAGTTATCCAGCACCTTGAAGTGGAACTATCTAAGGTAAGAGCCGGAAAAATAAGCCCCAATATTGTAGACGGCATTATGGTAGATTACTATGGCACCCCCACTCCTATTAACCAGGTAGCCAACATCAGTACCGCTGATGCCCGTACCCTTGTTATTCAGCCCTGGGAGAAAAAGATGGTGGAACAAATTGAAAAAGCAATTCTTGCTGCTAACATTGGCATTAACCCGCATAACGATGGGGCTGCTATAAAGCTATTTCAGCCACCCTTAACGGAGGAGAGAAGAAAAGAGTATGTGAAAAAAGCACACACTTTTGCTGAAGCCGGAAGGGTTAGCATTCGTAACATACGCCGCGACACCAATGAGCATATCCGCAAGTTTGGTAAAGACCAACATATAGGCGAAGATGAATTGAAATCAGGCGAAGGCTCCGTACAAGGCCTTACAGATAAATATATCGGCATGATTGAAAAACATATTGAGGTGAAGGAGAAGGAGATAATGACGGTGTAATTAATTTGAAGATTAGCTAATTCGGAAATTTGAAAATGATTTTGCCACGACATTTTCAAATCATCGAATTTTAAAATTGAATTCATCCCCACACCTTCGTACCTTCAGTACAGTTTTTACAAATATCAATCTCATTACGTGATTTAAGAATAGATTGCCGGAAGCGGTAATAACCTTCCCCTTGCCATAGCGTAGCAAATTTTTCTTCCTGCAAATTGCCCAGCCGGTGCGTAGCATCTTTATCAAAACAGCAAGGCACTACTTTTCCATCCCAGGTTATCACACAACTGTGCCATAGTTTCCAGCAGCTGTTATCCATAGCGTTTTTTATATGGTAAGTGCCGTCAGCTTGTTTGGCATAGCGGGAGTAGTTTTCATTCTCAGGAATAAGTGAGCTGCCATGCTCATAATCATATATCTGCGCCGTTTTAAACCGCACCTCATCTACGCCAATTTCTTTGCCCAGCTTTTTTACTTCTTCCATCTGGTGCTCATTAGGCCCCACTACTAAAAACTGGAATATAATATTGGGTGTTCGCGATTTTAATTGCTTTTTCCACTTCACCACATTGCGTGCACCTTCCAATACTTTATCCAGTTTACCACCTATGCGATAAGACTGGTAGGTTTCCTGCGTAGTGCCATCAATGGAAATAATCAACCTGTCTAATCCTGACTCAATGGTTTTGCGCGCATTTTCATCACTCAGGTAATGTGCATTGGTGGATGTTGCGGTATAAATTTTTTTTGATGAAGCATATTTTACCATCTCCAGAAACTTCGGGTTCAGGTAGGGCTCCCCTTGAAAATAAAATATCAGGTAAAGCAATTCTTTATGAATCTCATCAATTGTCTGCTTAAAGAAATCTTCCTTCAGCATACCCGTTTCGCGGGTAAAGGAGCGCAACCCGCTTGGGCATTCCGGGCAGCGCAGGTTACAGGATGTGGTAGGCTCAAAAGAAATGCTTAATGGCATTCCCCATTGGGTAGCATTCTTCGTCCATTTAGATACATAGTATGAACTTAACACCCTAGCTCCGTTCCACGCGCGGCGCGGAGTGAGTTTAGATAAAAGATTAAGGGTGTCGGATGGGTTAAAAATCACAAGTTTATTCTTCTAAAATCTTTTTTAATTGCTGAATCAACACAGGAATATTGTGCTGAGCAATATTCCAAAGAATTGAATAGTCAATACCAATATAATCATGTATAATGCGATTACGGGTTCCGGTTAATTTTTTCCATTCTATTTCCGGATACTTATCTTTAAATGCTATTGATAATTTAGATGCTGCCTCGCCTATTATTCCAAAATTTCTGGCAACAGCATCTTCTGTTTTTTCATCTGCGAGAAATTCTTGCAGAGACATTTTATTCGTGTAACGAGAAATTCTCTCTGCAGCTTCAATAATATCTTCTACTAATATTTTCTCATCCCGCTTAGACATATATTAAGTCCTCCTCAATATATCTTAATAGACTCGGCTTAATCGCGTTTTTAGAAACCAGGTCAACTTTATGATTTAAAAGCCTTTCCAGTTCTTCTGCCAAATCAATAAATTCATATCCAACCGGTTTCTGAAATTCAACCAGTATATCAATATCGCTATCCGGGTTTTCTTCTTTTCGGGTAAATGATCCGAACAACCCTATATTCTTCAGTTGATATTTTTTTTGAAGAATCGGTTTATTTGAAGCAAGAATGCTTTTTATCGAATCGAGGTTTATCATAAATCTACCTTTACAAAGATAACATATAACCCTAAAGGTTAATCAATATTTATAAAATCCTTCCCCCGATTTTTTACCCCATTTACCCTCATCCACTAATTTTTGCTGAGTTTCGCTGGGTTTAAACTTAGGGTCGTTATTCATTAAGGCATATAAAGACTTAGTTACATTCAAATTAGCGTCAACTCCAATTAAATCAATCAGCTTAAATGGCCCCATTTTAAAACCAGACGACTCAAGCAAGGCATCAATAGCTACAACCGGAGCAATTCCTTCTTCCAGAATTTTAATTGGTTCAGTATGGTATAGTTTGCCAATTCGATTTACAATAAAGCCGGGGCGGTCTTTTGCCATTACAGGCTCTTTGCCAAATTTTAACACCAAATCATAAATGGTTTGTGCATTTTCTTTGGCTGTTTCATCTCCTGAAATAACTTCTACCAGTTTCATTAAATGAGCCGGGTTAAAAAAGTGCATGCCCACTATTCGTTCAGGGTTAGGAATGCCCTTAGCAATAGTTGAAATAGGTATGGAGGAAGTATTGGTGGCAAAAATACTGTAGCTATCATTAATGGCTGCCAGCTTATTAAACAAGGCTTGTTTTACTTCCAGCTTTTCTACAATGGCTTCTACAATCACATCGGCTTTCAGGTCATCAAAATTGGTGGAAGTTTTTAACCGCGAAAGCGTTTGGTTCTTTTCTTCCTCTGTAGATTTTTTTTTCTCAACAGCTACTGTTAGGTTTTTCTGTATTCCCTGTAAGCCTTTGATAACGGCTACTTCAGCAATATCATATAGCACCGTTTCAAACCCAGCCGCAGCAGCCACCTGCGCAATACCCGCACCCATAGTGCCTGCACCAACAATAGCTATTCGCTTAATGTCTTTTAATTGTTTCATATTTTACCGCAAAGGCGCGAAGACGCAAAGATTAGAATTTTAAGACAAGATTTTTACAGCAAAAGCAATAAGGCGCAAAGAAAAAATTAAGGGTAAAATAAAAATCAAATTGTGAGGGTTCAAAGAGATAACACTCCTATCTCTCTTAATTTTAAACTTAAAACATAACTCTTTGCGTCTTCGCGCCTTTGCGGTTATTTATATTGCTGAACTAAACTGCTTCAGAAACCTTATATCATTTTCAAACAGCAGGCGGATGTCAGTAATTTCATACTTCAACAACGCCAAACGCTCCACACCCATACCGAAAGCAAAGCCCGTATATTTACTTGAATCAATATTACAATTCTCCAGCACCTTTGGGTGAACCATGCCACAACCTAAAATTTCCATCCAGCGTTCCTTACCTTTTTGGCGGATATCCATTTCGGCAGAAGGCTCAGTAAATGGGAAGTACGAAGGGCGAAAACGTATTTCAAAATCGTCACCAAAAAATTCCTTCACGAAATAATAAAGCGTTTGCTTTAAGCCAGCAAAAGAAACTTTCTCATTTATATATAAACCTTCCACCTGGTGAAAGATTACGTGGTGCTTGTAAGAAATGGTCTCGTTGCGATACACACGCCCCGGCGAAATAATGCGGATAGGCGGCTTAGTAGTTTCCATTACTCTTACCTGCACTGTTGAGGTTTGTGAACGCAATACTACAGCCGGGTCCTGCTGCAGGTAAAAGGTATCCGTCATATCCCGGGCCGGGTGGTCTTCGGGTGTATTGAGCGCAGTAAAGTTATGCCATTCATCTTCAATTTCCGGCCCTTCAGCTACGGTAAAACCAATGCGGGCAAAAATATCAATCACCTGATTTTTAACTATAGAAACCGGGTGGCGCGAGCCCAATACATTTGGGTTGCCCGGCATGGTTAAGTCAAGCGCTTCAGCGGCAGAAGATTTTTTACTTCCACCTAACGAATCTTTAACTGAGTTATATTTTCCTTCGGCTTTTTCCTTCAGAGCATTAACTACCTGGCCAAATTCTTTCTTTCGGTCGCTGGCCACATCCTTTATCTCGCCAAATAAATCTTTAATCACATTTTTACTTCCTAAAAAGCGAATGCGGAATTTCTCCAGTGAATCTGCATTCTCCGGAACGGAAGAGTTTATTTCCTCCAGTAATTGTTTTGCTTTATCGAATAAATCCATTGTCAAATTTAAACCAATATTATTAGCACATCAGCACATCTTCTCATCAATACATCATCAAATTACCTGCTATAATTCGGCGCCTCTTTAGTAATCACCACGTCATGCACATGGCTTTCTTTTACACCGGCAGCAGTAATTCGCACAAACTTAGCTTTCTGTAAAGTCTTAATATTTTTTGAACCTGTATAGCCCATACCGGCGCGCAGGCCACCAACATATTGTGTCATTACTTCGGCTAACGTGCCTTTAAAGGGCACACGGCCTACAATGCCTTCAGGTACCAATTTCTTTATATCGTCCTCGGCATCCTGAAAGTATCGGTCCTTGCTGCCTTCGGCCATGGCCTCCAGCGAACCCATACCGCGGTATGATTTGAATTTTCTTCCTTCAAAAATGATTGTTTCACCCGGCGATTCTTCCACACCGGCAAATAAGCTACCTGCCATTACACAATCAGCGCCACCGGCAATAGCTTTTACAATATCGCCGGTGTAGCGGATACCACCATCGGCAATAATAGGCACCCGGCCTTTCAGCGCGTTGTACGCCTCATTAACAGCCGTAAGCTGCGGTACGCCTGCACCCGTTACAATACGAGTGGTGCATATGGAACCCGGCCCTACGCCCACCTTCACCCCATCCACACCGGCATCAGCCAATGCTTTGGCACCGGCACCAGTTGCCACGTTGCCGCCAATCAGCTCTATGTTTTTAAAATTCTTTTTTATCCGCTTCACCATTTCCAGCACACCTAGTGAATGGCCATGCGCTGTATCAATTATCACCACATCGCAACCTACATTTATTAATGCCGATACGCGGTCAAGCGTATCGCCGGTAACACCTACAGCAGCACCGGCCAGCAGGTGTCCCTTTTTATCTTTTAATGAGTTGGGAGAACTTTTTAGTTTTAAAATGTCCTTATAGGTAAACAATCCAACCAGCTTTCCTTTTTTATTTACAACCGGTAACTTTTTTACCTTCTGTGATTGTAAAATGGTTTCCGCTTTTCTTAAATCTGTTCCTTCAGGCGCTGTAACCAGATTGTCTTTGGTCATCACTTCACGAATCAACCGCTTGCCGTTTTTTTCAAAACGTAAATCGCGGTTTGTTAAAATGCCCACCAGCCCATTATTATCATTTATAATGGGTATGCCGCCAATGCGATTATCCTGCATAATTTGCTGGGCATGCCCAATCGTTTCATTTCCTTTAAGGGTAATAGGGTCAAGAATAAGGGCGCTTTCTGAGCGTTTTACTTTACGCACTTCTTCGGCCTGTTTTTCAATGCTCATATTTTTATGCAGAATACCTATTCCACCCTCGCGTGCCATAGCAATAGCCAGGGTTGAATTGGTTACCGTATCCATGGCTGCCGATATAATGGGCACATTTAACCAGATATTACGGGTTAATTGGGTAGAAATGTCTGTTTCGCGGGGTAGAACCTCAGAATATGCGGGCAAAAGCAGGACATCGTCGTAAGTAAGGCCCTGCAGGGCAAATTTATCGTTGGCAAGCGCCATAGTGCAATCAGTTTAGATTGCGCGCAAATATAGGGAATTAGTAGTTAGTATTTAATAGTAAGTGTTACTCCGGAAACTAAAAAGCCCTCCCGGTTCGTGGGAAGGCTTTCAGCAAAAAAAGACTTAATGTTTATGCCAACTTTACATTGATTGCATTTAAACCTCTTTTTCCTTCTGTAACTTCAAACGTAACTTCGTCACCCTCACGGATGTCTTCCGTTAAACCGGTTACATGGACAAATATATCTTGCCCAGTTTGTTCGTCTTTAATAAAACCAAATCCTTTGGTTGTATTGAAGAACTTTACTTTACCTTTTTTCATTAGTACTTTAAATTTTTAATTATTGAATGTCCAAATGTATAAGAAATATCAATTCCCACCTAATTTACCTTCGTTTTTTAGAAAAATCGATTACTACTATTTTTTGAACAAAATATTTTATTAGCTGTTTCGTCTATCAGGTTACCTAAAATCAACTGTTTAAGCCCTTGGCACGACCCAATTACAATAGCAACGGCGGCACAAAAGCCGATATTCCTAAAGCAAGAATTAATGTTTCTAATCTAAAAGAGGCACTTGACCTTTTTCAATATGTAAAACCTTATCGCGGTTTTTTCTTTGGTGGGTTGCTCTTTTTATTTTTCAGTAACCTTACCACTATGGCGTTTCCATATGCCATTGGTAAATTGATTGATGCCGCTTTGCTGGAAGGGCATGGCACAGGTCTGTTCTCCAACATTAACCAAGTGGCTTTAGTGCTAATAACGGTGGTAGCCTTTGGCGCGCTGTTCTCTTTCATGCGCGTACTGTTTTTTTCTATCGTAGGTGAAAAAACGCTGGCCGATATGCGCCGCTCAACCTATGGCCGGATTATTTCATTACCGATGAGTTTTTTTTCTAGCCGGAGGGTAGGCGAATTAACCAGCCGCCTGTCAGCCGACCTATCCCAAATCCAGGATACGATTACCACAACGCTGGCTGAATTTTTGCGGCAAATTTTATTATTCATTATTGGCTTCGTTTTAATATTCAGTATCTCTGTTAAGCTTACATGGATTATGCTGTCCGTTGTGCCGGGTATAATTGTGGCTGCTATTATTTTTGGCCGGGCCATTCGTGGCTTGTCGCGTAAAACGCAGGACCAACTGGCCGAATCCGGCACCATAGTGGAAGAAACATTGCAGGGCATCACCAATGTAAAAGCATTTACTAATGAGCGTTACGAAATTGGTCGTTACCGTGGCGCCATGAATAAGGTTGTTTCGCTAGCCTTAAAAAATGCGCGCTTTCGTGGTGCTTTTTCTTCCTTCATTATTTTTTCTTTGTTTGGGGCCATCGTATTAGTTATGTGGTACGGCTCAACATTAATCCAACAGGGTGAATTAACCGTTGGCGGGTTAACCTCCTTCATCATTTACACCACGTTTGTTGGCGGTTCCATGGCAGGCTTTGCAGAAGTATACAGCCAGATACAAAAAACGATTGGCGCTACGCAACGCGTGCGCGAACTGATGCGTGAAACACCCGAACCTATTGACATACATAACGAACCTATTGAACCCGAAAATAAAATTACCGGGCAGGTGGAGTTTAAAAACGTTGGCTTTAATTACCCCAGCCGTAAAGAGGTTGACGTGTTAAAGGATATTTCTTTTTACGTAAAGCCCTGGCAAAAGGTGGCATTGGTGGGGCCCAGCGGTGCCGGCAAATCAACAATTGCTTCTTTATTATTACACTTTTATCCAACTGATAAGGGCGGGATTTTAATAGACAATAAATCCGCCTCCGCTTTTCCCCTAACGCAATTGCGCAACCAAATGGCCTATGTACCACAGGATGTAATTTTATTTGGCGGAAGTATAAAAGAAAATATCGCTTACGGAAAACCAGACGCTACCTTAGAAGAAATTAAAGAAGCTGCCCGAAAAGCCAATGCCCATAACTTTATTGAATCGTTTCCTGAAAAATATGAAACCATAGTGGGTGAACGCGGTATAAAACTTTCAGGCGGGCAGCGTCAGCGTATAGCCATTGCCAGGGCCGTATTAAAAAACCCGGCCATATTAATCCTGGACGAAGCTACCAGTTCGCTCGACTCTGAATCAGAAAAATTGGTACAGGAAGCACTGGAAGAGTTGATGAAAAACAGAACTTCATTTATCATTGCTCACCGTTTATCCACCATTCGAAAAGCCGATAAAATCCTGGTATTGGATAAGGGTACCATTGTGGAACAAGGCGCACACGACGAATTAATCAGGACGGAAGATGGATTGTACAGAAAACTGAGTGAACTGCAGTTTGAAGGTGGTAAGTATGAAGTAGTGAGTGAATAACCATTATTTTATTTTTCTTTGCCGCTTATAATATGCAAAGCCATTTTATTTACCGGGATGCTGCTTTAACTGATGTTGAACAGCTAAGACAACTTGGCCTGATAGCCTATGGCCAATACGGCAACGAGTTAACGCCGGAAAATTTAGAAAAACTAAAAAGCAATATTGGTAAGGATGATACCTGGAAGAACATTCTTGCTGTATCGAAAGGTTTTGTTTGCCTGCTAAATAATAAAGTTGTGGGCATGGCCTTCTTAACTCCGCATGGCAACCCCTGGGATATTTTTAAAGCCGAATGGTGTTACATACGCATGGTGGGTGTTAACCCTGCCTGCCAGGTTAATGGTATTGCCAAAGCACTTACTAAAATGTGTATTGACTATGCCAAAGAAACAAATGAAAAAACCATTGCACTGCATACATCAGAAATGATGGGGGCTGCCCGGCATATTTATGAAAGCTTTGGCTTTAAGATTCTTCTGGAAATTGAACCCCGCTATGGCAAAAAATACTGGCTATATACTTTAAGTTTACAATAAAACACGGTTAAGCGCCCCTAACAGCACATTCAGTATTATGCCTTTAATTAAGTCAAATTATACCTCACCTTTTTATTTATTTAACGGGCACCTGCAAACAATTGTACCGGCTATTTTTTATTGGGGAAAGAAAAGTCCTTATACCCGCGAAAGAATAAACACGAAGGATGATGACTTTTTAGATATTGACTGGATACAGAATGGGCATAAGCGTCTGGCTTTAATCAGCCACGGACTAGAGGGAAGTTCTTCGGCACCTTATATGCGGAGGCTGGCTGATTCGCTAAGCGCTAATAATTGGGATGTGCTTTGCTGGAATTTTCGCGGGTGCAGTGGTGAGCTAAACCGGCAGCCAACATTTTATCATAGTGGTTTTACATCTGATTTAGATGATGTGGTGCATCATGCCGCCAAAACAAAAGCATATAATTCCATTTTTTTAATAGGTAATAGCGTAGGTGGAAATATTACACTGAAATACCTGGGTGAACAATCAGCTAATATTTTACCGGAGGTAAAAAAGGCCGTCGTGTTTTCCGTGCCCTGCGATTTAGAAAGCTGTGCTATTGAATTGGCAAAGCGAAGCAACTATGTTTATATGCGCCGTTTCCTAGTGTCGCTTAAGCATAAAATTAGAGAGAAAGCAAAATTATTTCCAGTGTATTTTGACCTGGCTCCTCTTAGTAGTATTACTAATTTCTTTTCGTTCGATGCTGTTTACACCGCACCTATGTTTGGCTTTAAAGATGTACACGACTATTACAACCGCGCCAGCTCAAAACCATTTTTGAACGATATAAAAGTTCCCACGCTAATGGTAACTGCCATTAACGATCCCTTTTTAGGCAAGGCCTGTTTCCCTTACGACGTTGCGAGGCAGCATCAAATGCTTTACTTAGAAACGCCAAAAACAGGAGGGCACAATGGCTTTCCTTCACTTAAGCAAGGATACTGGCCGGCAAAACGGGCGATGGCATTTTGGGAAGAGAGTTAACTTGCTGATTTGATAATATGCTAATGTAAATTAGCCGGTGAGTTATTAATTTTAATAATAAAATCTATCACATGAAAATTAATGAAGCCAACGTTACCTTAATGGTTAAGAATATGGATAAATCCATACAGTTTTATGAAATGCTGGGACTGAAACTGAAACACCGATGGGAAAACCATTATGCCATGATGGAAGCGCCCGGAGTTGTAATAGGCCTGCACCCTGCTGATGGTGAGCCTGAGGGCAGCGGTGATACTTCCATCGGTTTTATGATTGATGACATTAAAGAAGCGAAAAACCTGCTAAAGAAAAATGAAATTAAATTTAAGGAAGAGGATGGCAAATCAGGTGCTTACCTGCACTTTAAAGACCCAAACAAAAACCAACTGTACTTTAGCCAGCCAAAGTGGAAATATGAATAAATGACTTTCAGAGAAGCTGAACTAAGGGATATAAAAGGATTAATGGATGTGCGCATGTCGGTTAAAGAGAATATGCTGAACACGCCGGCATTGGTTACCGATGAAATATGCGCCGATTACTTAACCGGCCGCGGCAAGGGGTGGCTTTGCGAAACCGATAACCGGGTAGTGGGCTTTGCTATTGCCGATTTAGTTGATAACAGTATCTGGGCTTTATTTGTTCGCCCTGAGTATGAAGGAAAAGGAATAGGTAAAGCACTACAAACCATTATGCTCAACTGGTATTTTAAACAGGGCAAGCAATCTGTTTGGCTTACTACAGCACTCAATACGAGGGCAGAAAAATTTTACCGGATGACCGGTTGGAAGGAAACCGGCTATACCAAAACCGGGGAAATAAGATTTGAGATGAATGTCACTGATTGGATAAAATAATTATTCTACCAGGTACCACCTGCTTTCTTCATCAATACTATATGAACTGCCATTGCTCATTTCATGCACAGGCTTGCCGGTAGTGGGATGTGTATAGGTCTTCTTCTCATATACTTTAATGCCATTGTTTTCCCTTGTTAAATAATTAACCAGGGCATTCATGGTTGGGTCAATATCATGCAACCATTGGTCATCGGATTCTTTTACAAAAGCGGAGCTCATAGATTAAAAATATTTAAGCAAATCGAATATTCTTTAAAATCATAAATGAAAATAGTTGTTCTTCTTAAGAAGGAGCTCTATACACGCCCTTTGCTTGAAGAATATACGCAGATATTCCTGCCATTTCCCATCCATCAACTTCTTCTGCTTCCCATATAGGGTCAAAAAGTTTTTCAAAATTCCTTTTTTCTCCAAATTCCTTCACCTTAATAATTTCTGATTTTACTTTTTCCTGTGTATGTTTATTTGCCCACGACCACATCCAAGTGTTGCTTTTAAGTGAAAAGGAGCCAACGGATTCAAAGTTAATTATTAGTTTTTTCACTTCAGCATCGCTAAATGTAAGTTCTCCTGTAAGTTGGTCATAAAACCAACTTTGATATGATTCAATTTTATATACTGATCTGCAAATCTCCTGTTGCTCAACTAAATAATCGTAAGCCTTACTTGAAAGGTCTTCAAAGCTAATGGTTTCTAATTTATCCATACCTATGAAGATAAATATTCTTATATCCTCTTAATCTTCGCCCCCAATTTATTTAACCGCACATCAATATTCTGATAGCCGCGGTCAATCTGGTTAATGTTGTTAATTACACTTTTGCCTTCGGCGCTCATAGCGGCAATCAGCAGGGCCACACCGGCGCGTATATCGGGGCTGGTCATGCTGATGCCGCGCATTTTATGCTGGTGGTTCAGCCCTATTACAACGGCGCGGTGCGGGTCGCATAACACAATTTGTGCGCCCATATCAATCAGCTTATCTACAAAGAACAGGCGGCTCTCAAACATCTTCTGATGAATAAGTACAGTACCCTTTGCCTGCGTAGCGGTTACTAGCAGCACAGATAATAAATCAGGTGTTAATCCCGGCCAAATAGCATCGGCAATGGTCATAATACTGCCATCAATAAATGTTTGAATGCCATAACTTTTCTGTTCAGGTACAAAAATATCCTCACCCTTTACTTCAAACTGAATACCCAAGCGGCGGAAAGCATCGGGTATAATACCCAAATGCTGCGGCTGCGCATCTTTAATCAGTAACTCCGATTGTGTCATAGCAGCCAGCCCGATAAAGCTGCCCACTTCAATCATGTCACTCAGCATTTTGTGCTCGCAACCACCCAACGAATCCACCCCATGAATGGTTAACAGGTTACTGCCTATGCCTTCAATCTTACCGCCCATGCGCACAATCATGCGGCATAATTGCTGCACATAAGGCTCACAGGCTGCATTAAAAATAGTAGTAGTGCCTTTGGCCAACGATGCGGCCATTACAATGTTGGCCGTACCGGTTACAGATGCTTCATCCAGCAGCATGTAAACACCGCGCAATTCGCTGGCATCAATGGTAAATGAATTGTCCTTGGTATCAAAATGAAATTTGGCGCCCAGATTTTGGAAACCAATAAAGTGAGTGTCCAATCTTCTCCGGCCAATTTTATCACCGCCGGGCTTAGGGATATATGCCTTTTTAAAGCGCGCCAACAATGGGCCAATCATCATTACCGAGCCACGCAAGCGGGCAGCTTTTTTAGCATACTGCTCGGTTTGCATATAATCCAGGTTAATTTCATTGGCGCGGAATGAATACGTGTCTTCTGAGTGTTTTTTTATCTCCACACCAAAGTCCCGCAGTAACTCTATTAATGCATTAACATCGGCAATGTTGGGTATATTGGAAATAGTAACAGTTTGGTCGGTCAATAACACCGCACATAAAATCTGCAAGGCCTCATTCTTGGCTCCCTGCGGTTGTATTTCTCCTTTTAATTTAAATCCGCCGGTTACTTCAAATGCGTCTGGCATTGTTTGGTTATTGGTTAATAGTTATTAGTTATTTGGCTAAACCTCACCCTAAATCCCTCTCCAAAGGAGAGGGACTCGTGGTAAGTTGATTATCTCTTTTTGCGGAAAGGCCTGCCGCCATTACTTCCGTTACCCTGCCTGCCACCTTTTTGAAATTTCTTTTTGTAGCCACCTGCTCCCTTGTCGCGGTAAGAAGTGGTTGGGGCAGGGCGGCCTTTAATATTATCCAGGTTATAATCGCCATCCAGCTCAAAAGCGCCATCGGTAATCATCTTCAAATCACTTTTAATCTGCTCGTCGCTGGGGTTTTCATTGTTCCACTGCAAATGCACCAGCTTCATATAATAAGCCAGCGTTTCAGAAGCGCCCTTTCTTTTTTCAGGATCCTGAATCTCTTTTATTTTTTCAATTACACGCTCCAGGTTTTTACCGTAATTTTTAAAACGAATTTTCTGGCGTGGATATGGCAATGGTTCCGGCCTTACCTGTCCTTCAGTAGGGCGTTCGGGTTTAGGATAAGGTGAATCTACATCCAGTTTATAATCGGTAATAATATACAGGTGATCCCATAGTTTGTGGCGGTATTCTTCAATCTGCTTAAACTGCGGATTAAACATGGTCATCACCTCAATTAGCTGGCGTGCAGCTGCATTGCGTTTTTCTTTTTCAGGAATAGTGCAGATATATTCTGCCATCTTTTGCGTAATACGCCCGTATTCGGGTATAATCAGCTTGCTTCGTTGTGAATTGTAATCCATAGGTAACGGATGAAAAGTAAATATAGCATTAATTAGTTGTTGCTGATGCTCATTTCGTTAATCAGGCGCTGTGCGCCGGCGTATTTATCAATAACAAAAAGTACGTAGCGAATGTCGACACAAATAGTTCTTTTCAGTTTCGGGTCGTAGTTATAGTCGCCGGTCATGGCTTCTGAGTTGCCATCAAAGGCAAGGCCCAATAATTCGCCATTGGCATTCATTACAGGGCTACCTGAGTTGCCGCCGGTAATATCATTGTTAGTTAAAAAGGCAACCGGCATTTCGCCGTTTACACCATAGCGTCCAAAATCTTTTTTGTTGTAAAGGTCTTTCAACTTAGCCGGTACAATAAATTCATCGTTATCAGGATTTTCTTTTTGCATAACCCCGGCAAGTGTAGTATAGTAGTTATAATGCACGGCATCGCGTGGGTCATAATCTTCCACACGGCCGTATGAAAGACGTATGGTACTGTTAGCGTCAGGATAGTAGTTACTATTACCATTCATCTGGCGAAGCCCCTGTATATAAAGCCGGTTGTCGGCTTTTACCGCCGCAGCTAAAGAGTAGCCGGATGGAAATTGCCCGTTAAACCTTACAGCATTGGCGGCAAACAAATAACCCGGGTCTTTATCGAGCGTTTTAGCTGAAGGCTTAGCTAAAAAAGCGTTCAATTTTTCTTCGGAGATAAAAATGCTCTTCGTAAAAATATCATTGGCGTATTTTGCAAATGATTCTTCAGCAGTGGGCGCTTTGTACTTAGCCAGGATATCGGCAATAAATGTTCCCTGTTTTTCTTTTGGAACCCCATTGTTAAACGCTGTTAAATACGCAACGGTAACTTCTTTATCAGTCGGTAAAAAGTACGTGATAAAATGGTCGTGTGTTGTTTCTTTTAGCTTGCCAACCATGTCATCCCTTTTTGCAGCATCAACGGGTTCAGCAGCTAATACATCATGCAACGGAATAAAATCTTCTGCTAATCCGGCAAAGCCTAATGTTAGAAGCATGTTAGAATAAACAGCTGGTAAATTACTCGGGCGGTATTCATCATATTTCTTCTTCAGATCGGGTAAAATTTTTGAATAAGCTTTTTTCAAACTATCATTTGTCAACGCAGCCACCCATGCAGTAAATTTTGCCTCCTCATCTGCTTTTATTTTTAACAAATTATCGGCCATGCCATAGCTGGTTTGCCCCTGGAACAACTTCCATGCATTGGCTGTTTGCGCATATTCTGTTGCCAGTAATATTTTTATTTTCTGGTCAGCATCCATATACTTTTTCATTATCTCCAATTCTTTTTGCCACATGTTAACCAGTGCCGGATAGCTTTCCTTCAGCGTTAAGTCAACACTATAGCTGGTAAGGTAGCGGTTAGTGCGGCCCGGGAAGCCGATAATCATGGCAAAGTCATCTTTCTTAACCCCGTTAAGTGAAATGTTCAGGAATTTTTTAGGTTTATATGGAACATTATCGGCGCTGTAGGCTGCGGGCTTATTGTCTTTATTAGCATAAATGCGGAATATGGAAAAATCGCCGGTGTGGCGCGGCCACATCCAGTTATCCGTATCACCCCCAAATTTTCCAATGCTGGATGGCGGAGCTCCAACCAGGCGGATATCTTTAAACGTTTCAAAAACAAATAAATAATATTCAGAACCACGGAACATTTCTTTTACGTCGGCATTATAATCGGTGCCTTCAGTAGCCTTAGCAATAATTTCTTTTGATGCTTTTGCCGCTGCTGCATCCCTGGCCTGGCCATCCAGGCCTTTGCATGCCTCTAATACCTTGTTACTTACATCTTCCATTCTTACTAAAACTGAAACTGTCAGGTCCGGATTGGATAATTCGTCCTTTAATGATGGGGCCCAGAAACCGTCTTTTAAATAATCATGATCAACACTACTGTGGTTAGTTATAGCGCCATAACCGCAGTGGTGGTTGGTTAATACCAATCCCTGCGCTGAAACAATCTCACCGGTACATCCCCCGTCAAACCAAACAATAGCATCTTTTAACGAAGGGTTTTGCTCGTCATAAATTTGTTCGGGAGTTAATTGTAACCCTTCCTGGCGCATGGCATCATAATTATATTTTTTAACCAGCGATAGCAGCCACATGCCTTCGTCAGCATGAAGAAAACCAAAAGAAGAAACAGTAATTAAAAAAGCGGTGAGAATGAATTTTTTCATCAGGCAGTCCAGGGTTAAGGTTTAAGGTGTGAAAGTAGTGGTTGAAACAGAATAGTGTTTATTTCTGTTTTAAATTTTATAAACGGCTGGCAGTTGAATTAAGATGGGTTCCCGTTTTCTTCAGCGGGCTTACCATCACCCGGTATTTCAATATTGGGCGTTTCTTTTTTTGGTTCAGCAAAAAATGTTTTTTGAAACAGCACAATCAGCAACACGCCTGATGTAATGGAAGCATCAGCAATATTAAACACAGGACGAAAAAAGATAAAGTAATCGCCGCCATAGCCGGGTATCCAGCTAGGTAAAAACCCCTCAAAGATGGGAAAGTAAAGCATATCTACAACCCTGCCATGCAATAAACCAGCATAACCCCCACCTGCAGGAAACAAGGTAGCCACTACCCCATTTTGAAGGCTGCTGGAAAATATCATTCCGTAAAAAACCGAATCAATGATATTGCCCACAGCACCGGCAAAAATTAATGAAACAGCTACAACCAGGCCTTTATGTGCATTGCGTTTTACCAATGTGCTCAGCCAATACCAGATAAAGCAGGCTGCAATGACGCGAAAAAGTGTTAAAATAATTTTACCGGTGTCGCCACCCCACTTCATGCCAAAGGCCATGCCTTCGTTTTCAATAAAGTACAAATAAAACCACTTAAATACCTGGTGGTTTTCAGCATACGTGTAATGCAACTTAATCCAGAACTTCAGGCACTGGTCAATAAATAGTATAGAAAAAATTATAAGTGCTGGTCTGAGAAATTTCAAGAGCAAGCTTATTTCTGCATCATCATCTTAGCTTCCATGCTTAGTGTAGCATGAGGAACAGCGCGTAAACGGTCTTTGTCTATTAACTTACCGGTTACACGGCAAACGCCATATGTTTTATTTTGAATGCGTACCAATGCTTTTTCCAGGTGGTCGATGTACTGGGCCTGGCGGGCAGCCATTTGTGTTAAGTACTCACGCTCCATAGCAACTGTGCCATCTTCCATTGTGGCAAACTTGTTTTCCGTATCATCAGTACCGTTATCGTCCTTGCGTTTTATCTGGTCGTTCAGGTATTTTAATTCATTACGGGCAGCTTCTAATTTTTCTTCTATTAGTGTTTTAAATTCCTGCAAGTCGCGGTCACTGTAACGGATTCTGTTTGATTCTTCTTTCAACACAGTTGGCGCTTTAACGGGAGCAGGTTTATGAACTACTTTAGAAGCAGGCTTTGTCGTTTTCTTCACTTCTACTTTCTTACTCACTGGTTTAGACTTTGGTTTTGATTTGGCAACAACTTTTTTAGCAGGCTTTTTTGCAACTGGTTTAGCCGCTTTTTTAGCAGGTTTTTTTGCAGCTGGTTTGGATGCTTTTTTTGTAGCCGGTTTCTTAGAAACGGCCTTTTTTGATGGCTTAGAGACTTTTTTTGATTTTGTTGCCATAATAAGATGTTTTTATTTTTTTGTGATAATCATTTTGACGGGTAATTCGTTCACTTCCATTGTTTCCCCATCTACAAGATTGTCAATTAGTTGAAGGTCGTCCGCTAAAATTTCGGCGCAAATATAGTCTTTATAGTTAATTATGGTAGAATCTATTTGAGGCTGTTTCTCAATGGAAACCGCTATGCGGTCAGTAACGTTAAAATTGCTGTCTTTTCTGAATTTTTGAATGCGATTTACGATTTCGCGCGCATTTCCTTCTTCCTGTAAGTCCTTAGAAATAGAAATATCCAAAGCAACGGTTAATTCTCCCTTATTGGCTACCTGCCAGCCGGGTATGTCTTCGCTTATAACCTCAATTTCACTTAATGCTATATTAAATACTTCGTTATCTATAGATAGGTCATAAGAGCCTTTTTTCTCCATTTCCTGGATTTGGCGGGTGTCAAAGGCAGCAATCAGGTCAGCAGCCATTTTCATCTTTTTACCCAATTTTTGGCCTAAAAGTTTAAAATTGGCTTTAGCTTTTTTCTTAATTACCCCTTCTGTTTCGGTAATAAACTCGATTTCCTTCACATTTACTTCAGAAAGAATAAGGTTACTTACCTTTTCCACCTGCTTTTTAAAGTCCTCGTTTAAAACAGGGATAAGAATTTTATTAAGCGGCTGGCGCACTTTAATATTTACCTTTTTGCGCAACGACAAAACAAGAGAAGAAATATCCTGCGCTAATTGCATGCGTTCTTCCAGTGCTTTATCCACCACTGATTCATTTACCTTAGGAAAATCGGATAAATGAATAGAAGATGCTTTATCCTTTTGAGTTGCATTATTCAGGTTACGGAAAAGAAAATCGGAAAAGAACGGTGATATGGGTGACATCAATTTCGCGATTGTATCCAGGCAAGTATAAAGCGTTTGGTAGGCAGCAATTTTATCTTCACTATAATCGCCTTTCCAAAACCTGCGGCGGCATAAGCGAACATACCAGTTGCTTAAATGCTCATCTACAAATTCCTGGATGTTGCGTGTTGCCTTGGTAGGTTCGTAATCATCCAAATCCTTCTGAACCGATTGGGTTAACGTATTTAACAATGAGATTATCCAGAGGTCAATCTCCGGGCGTTGCGCCAAAGGAATTTCCTTTTCCTTATAGTTAAACTTATCGATGTTAGCATACAAAGCAAAGAAGGAATAAGTGTTGTAAAGAGTGCCGAAAAATTTGCGTCTTACTTCATCAATACCTGCCAGGTCAAATTTTAAATTATCCCAGGGCTGTGCATTGGAAATCATATACCAGCGGGTAGCATCGGCACCGTTTTTCTCAATGGTGTCAAACGGATCAACGGCATTGCCTAAACGTTTTGACATTTTATTGCCTGCCTTATCCAATACCAACCCATTTGATACTACATTTTTATACGCTACCGAATCAAACAATAAAGTGGAGAGAGCATGCAGTGTAAAAAACCATCCGCGCGTTTGGTCAACACCTTCAGCAATAAAATCGGCCGGGAAATTTTTTGCAAAAATATCTTTATTCTCAAACGGGTAGTGCCACTGCGCATAAGGCATGGCGCCGCTGTCAAACCATACGTCAACCAAATCAGGCACGCGTGTCATCTTCTTCCCGGTAGCAGAAATAAACCAGATGCGGTCGATATGCGGGCGGTGTAAATCTTTTAACTCAGGCTCCAAAGCCGCTGCGCTGTAAGTAATATTAAATTTCTTAGCGTTGGCCTCTGATTGCTTTATCATATCCTTTAACTCAGCAATAGAACCGATGCATTCCTGCTCCGTTTTATCTTCACTCTTCCATATAGGCAATGGCGTTCCCCAAAAGCGAGAGCGGCTCAGGTTCCAGTCCTGCAAATTTTCGAGCCAGTTGCCAAAGCGGCCGGTACCGGTGCTTTCGGGTTTCCAATTTATGCTTTTGTTTAATTCAACCAGCCTGTCCTTCGCTGCCGTAGTTTTAATAAACCAGGAATCAAGCGGGTAATAAATAACGGGTTTATCGGTGCGCCAGCAGTGCGGATAGTTATGTACAAAGTTATTATCAATTTTAAACGCCTTGCCTTCATTCTTTAACTTAATGGCTATGCGCTTATCAACGGATAAATATTTCTCTAAACCTAAACGAACACGTTCACTTTCTTTTTGCTCATCGGTCAGGTAATCTTCTTTTACAAACTCGCCACTAAATTCGCCAACGCCCTCTACAAATTTGCCGCGGGTATCCACCAGCGTTAATGAGCCGAGGCCGTATTTTTTAGCCATGCGAAAATCATCAGCGCCAAAGCTTGGTGCAGTGTGCACTATTCCCGTACCATCTTCAGTGGTAACAAAATCGCCCAGCACTACTTTAAAGGCCTCGCCATCTTTAGGTTGCTGGTAAGGCAATAATTGCTCGTAACGTATGCCTTCCAGTTCTGCGCCTTTAAAGTTTTTTATAATGCGGTACCGGCTAATCTTTTTGGGGTTAGCGGCATTGGTTACATCCGCACCGTCTACCAATTCATTATCATCGTCCACATTAAAATATTCCTTCACCAAACTTTTAGCGAGTACAACGTTGCACTTATTGTTGTACGAATCGCGGGTGCGGATTAGTACATAATCAATATCCTTACCAACAGTTAATGCCGTGTTGGATGGAAGTGTCCACGGAGTCGTCGTCCATGCAAGAAAATATGTATCAACGTCCGTAAACCAATCCGGGTAGCCAATCTTTGATTCCTTAACCAGGAACTCTGACTTCGCATCTTCTATGATTTTAAACTTGGCTACAATGGTAGTATCCTTTACCAGTTTGTAAGTGCCCGGTTGGTTAAGCTCGTGTGTGCTTAAACCTGTACCCGCTGCCGGCGAATATGGTTGAATAGTGTAGCCTTCATACAACAACCCTTTATCGTACAGGGTTTTTAATGCCCACCAAAGGGTTTCAATATATTCATTGTCGTAAGTAACATATGGATGCTCCAGGTCAACCCAATAACCCATTTTGTTGGTCAGGCCTTCCCAGGCATTTTTATATTGCATTACCTCGCGGCGGCATTCTTTGTTATAATCGTCAATAGAAATCTTCTTGCCGATATCTTCCTTGGTAATGCCTAAATTTTTCTCCACGCTTAATTCCACCGGCAGTCCATGGGTATCCCAGCCGCTTTTGCGGTTTACCTGGTAACCCTGCAGGGTTTTGTAGCGGCAAAACAAATCTTTAATGGTACGCGCCATTACATGGTGAATACCCGGCATGCCATTGGCCGATGGAGGGCCCTCATAAAAAACAAATGGTGTTTTGCCTTCACGGTTGCTAATGCTTTGCTCAAATATCTTGTTGTCTTTCCAAAACTGCAGTACTTCCTTTTCAATTTCAGGAAGGTTAAGTGATTTATATTCTTTGTATGTACTCATGTATAAAAAGCCCGCCTTTACCTACTGGGGCTTAGGGCGGGGAGTGCAAATATCGGAAAGTTGGGGAGTTTTACCACTATGCCAATTCTATTTGTCAGTAGACATATAGGTGTTTAACTGCTTTAAATAGTTGATTTATATTAAATTATGCATAATAATATTTAATATATGTATAATGGATTTCTTCATGTGTTTAAGGTTAAAGTTTAATGAAAATAGTGCGGGGTTCTCTTTTAGAACCCCGCACTTAAATGCTGCCTTAAATTATTAACCTGAAATCATAAATCCCACCCTACTTCTGCACGGCCATCTTCTTGCTGTCAATCAGCTTGCCATCGGCTATTAAACTATAGGTATAAATACCACTGCTTAAGTTAGAAGCATATACCAATAACGAGCCTGCGCCGCGGGTGGTTATTTCCACTGTTTTAATAACATGGCCGCCATTATCATAAAAAATAATTTGCGCATGGCCTACGCTTTCAGGTATGGTGTAGGTAATAGTAGTTTGCTCGGCAAAGGGGTTAGGCGAGTTCTGGTCTAATATTATCGCATCGCTTGATAATACCACTGACTGGCTTGGCACTCCATTATCCAGGCGGCTTTGGCTGCAGCAGTTTTGCAGCTGCTGAAGGGTTAATTTAACTTCTGCTAACTGTGCTGCAAGGGCCTTGTTGGTTGAATCAAGTTGCTTGGTAGCTGCAATTAAAATAGGCACAAGGCCGGTATAGTTAAGCGCTTTAAAATCAACGGACGGGGCAGTTATTTTGCCAAGCGAATCTGTTTGCGGAATTGTTTTAGAGTTTTTTACCAGCGTAGGCAACACTTGCTCCACCTCTTCTGATATAAGCCCGTATTGTTTTGATTCAGGCAATACCATAGAGGGGTATTCCTTTGTTTTATAACTGTAGGTTTTGGGCTTTAACTGGTCAATAATGTTTAATGCCTCTGTTCCGCTGTAATCCTTCACATCATTTTTTAATTTTAAATCAGAAGGCAGGTAACTACCGGTGCTGTATACATCACCATCAAAATAACCGGCATAGCCGCCCGGGGATGAAACACCATATACACCAACGTTACCAAGCGAGGCGCTGCCGCTGGCATCGCCCCACACACCTATATGCATGGTACCCTCGCCGCTGTTAACTATGCCTTTAACCCCCACATTAAAATTAACTGCACCGCTGGCATTAAACAGGCCGCCTATGTTATGGTAGGCATTATCTGCATAGCTGCCGGCAGTTACGCCTGTTAAAATATCCGCGCCAATATTGCTGCCGGTGGTGTTAAAATTACCCGCGCTAAGCCTGGGGATAAAATAGCCGTAGTCCACTACATTCTTTACATCTAACTTACCCGGTAATACGTCCCCGTAATCGTGCCCTACTCCTACTTGCGCCCCCCTCTGTGCCTGGCCTGTGAAATAAACATTATAAGCACTATCTCCATTCACCATCGGCACCTCTGTGTTATGCAGCAATGGCGCACCACCCCATTGTATATGGTTGTTGGTAGGGTCAAGGGATAAGCCATTATCTACCGTATCGGGGCGGGCGGTTTGTATAGAATCGAGTTGCTTAACAGCACCTACTAAAATGGGGATAAGGCCGGTGTAGTTAAGGCCAAGGTAAGCTACTGAATCATGAATCATGGTGCCGGTTGTATCATAGGCGGCCGGGAAAGTGTTCCGTTTAACTAAATCGGGTAAAACATCCTGAACATCCTGTGCGATTAGGCCATATTGATTTCCGGGGGATAAATTCATAAAACTATACGTTGAAGTATCAAATTCGTACGTTTTTGGCTTTAGATTTTTAATACACTTTAATGCAGAATCTCCGGAATAGGTTTGAACATTTAGCTTTAAGATAGAATCAGAACTTCCGGTAAAAGCCCCTGTATAGTGAAGGTCGCCCGCAAAATACCCGGCATAATTATTTCCGCCACCACTCGGATTGGATGGGGCTAAACCGTAAACGCCATAATTATGTAAACCATCCTTTGCACTACCATATACACCATAACTATCTACACCACCTTTTCCGCTGCCATATATGCCGGTGTTAAAGGTTGTTCCCAAATATGCGTCTGCGTAAACTCCGTGATTTCCCATACTCGGATCGCCATATGCCCTGGTAAACATACCATAATTTATACCGCTACTGCCTGTAGGGGCATTAGCGCGTGAAATTATGCCATAGTTAATATCAGTACCATTATCTGACTGGACATATAAACCTGCATTGCCGGGAAATGGGTCGCTGGTATAAACCGTTAGCTTCCTGCCAAATATCGGGGTGCTTACGCCAATGCCAACATGGCCAAGCGAAGGAGTTCCATCCATCGTTAAATCAAACCCGGCTAAAGGAATATCGGTGTTATGCAGCAATGGGTTTAAGCCCAGTTCAACCTTACCTGTTACAATACTTGTTCCATTTTGTGCACCTACAACACCACCCAGTGTATTTGCCCGCCTCCATTTTACATTTCCTGCATGCTTATAATCCCATACAAGCACCCTTGCCAGGGTATCCTGATTAAGCGCCGTATCAATATTTACCTGGCCGTTTACATCCAGTGCCACATTCGGGTTAGTGCGGCCATTTAACTTGGGCCAGTCAATGCCTACTAATTTATAATCGGGATAATTGTAGGTGTTATTATTATTGTTTACAGGAGTGATAAATAAATTTCCCCCTGATGTAGTCTCAAAATCAGTATGAACTCCTTTATTAATATTTGCATCCTGTGTATAGGTTATCCTGAATTGGGGACTATCTAAATGAGCATTGCCACTGCTGTTAAGGCCATCCAGCACCTCCAGCCTGCGCATTGGCGGAATTACCGTGCTGCTGCCAAAGCCATAGTAATTGCCTATGCCCACGTTAGTTGAAATATAACTTCCGCCATGTGAGAAGGGCATTAAGCGCATTACCTCCAGGCCATCGTTAGCATCTGCATACACATCGGTAAATGCAGCACCCTGTTCATTAAATATAAACCGCAGGTTATCAGGGCCGCTGCCACTGGTCATATCGTCGCCCCAGGCAATTATGGCATCTTTCCTGTTACTGCCCTCATCCTTCATGCCCACGTATAAGTTATCCGTGTTGTAATCAAAATAACCGCCATTTATCATCCAGTTGCGCCAGCCACCGGGGTTAGTGCCGCTTATGGTGGTTCTGTCGCCTACATGCAGCAGCGATAAAGGGGCACTATTACCTATGCCTACATAGCCAGTATTATCACCGCCAATAGTGCTTATGGTATTGTTACCCTTTATTATGGCGCGAAAGGTGTTGTTGGTATAAAATTTTATATCCAACGGATTCCTCTGAATAAGATATGCATTTCCGGGGTTATCATCAATACCTACCAAAAAACCGTTTCCGGTGCTATTTCCAGTAAAGTTGTTTGTAAAGTGGGCATAGCACCCGTTATTAACCGTACTATGGCCTGTGCCGTCATCATGAATATGCAGCATATAGGTAGGTGTGGTAGTGCCGATGTTTACACCGGGGAAATTGCCATTTAAAGTTGTACCATTTTGTCGGCCAAACGAAATAGGTCGATTTTGATTTACTAATATTAAGTTTTGAGTAGGGCCTGTTCCAGTATTTCCCAATGAACCTAATACTAAAGAGCTATCACCAACATGAATTGCTCGGACCCTTATACTATCCACGTGTAGCCAATCATTAGACATGTCAATATTTGCATGAATAGTTTGGGTGGTGTCAACGCCTTGTGCAAGTGATTGGTAAGATAATCCTAATAAAATAATAATGAGGATCATCAATGATCCGATGTTAAATTTTGTTTTCATAGTAGGGTGAATTTTAAGTTAAAAGGTGTAAATGATTAGTGTACGATTAATTGCTTTTTTATGAATGAATTAGTATTTGTTTTTATTATGAAAAAGTAAAGGCCTATTGGTAGATCAGATACGTTAACATTGATATTTCGATTAATTGAAAACGATTTAACTTCTTCTCCCAGAATATTAATAATTTTAATCGATGCATTTTCTCGGGATGAGATAAAAATTTTGGTTAATGCAGGATTAGGATAAATATCAATCTCTTCATTAGTAAAATGATTTGTTACAGAATTAAACAGATTACATTCTAACGAATCATCTGACACACAAATATCATCTATATAGTAGTACGACCAACACAAGTTACCTTGACTCCACCAAAGCTCTGTAGTATCTGTTAAATCATCCTTAAAGAAGTTTCCCGCTATTAAATAATCGTAAGCTGAATCCGCTATAAAAGAACCAGAGATTATATTCCATTGAGCCGAATCTGATAAAATTGATTGAGAATAGATTTGAGCTCGATTATTAATTGGTGCAGGACTTGTCTCGCTGTAACCCTTTGTAGAAAAAAGAATTCCAATATTGTTAGTAGCACACTGAGAACGATTTGCTATACTTACTTTAATGCTAACAAAATATTTCTTCTGAGGTATTAAAGAAGATATTAATTTAGTTCCGATAAATTCCCTATATTCAGGCGGGTAATAGGTATACAATCCACAATAACCTTCACCCTTTTGCGGAATTTGGTATCCTAATAAGTTAGAAGGAACTCCAAATCCTTCTCCGTATAAAATTTTATCACAAGAATTAAAATAATCAGAGGAATTTCCATATGAAGTCCATTCTTTTACTTTGAAAATCTCATCCTGATCTGTTGGACAATCAGTGTATTCCTCGAAACTCGGATTCGGCACAAGGTTTTGAGCATATAGAATGGTTGGAAAAATAAAACAGCAGAAAGCGAGTAAAATGTATCTCATTTATAAGCAGGGTTTAAAATAAGATAAATCAAAAGTAATCAATTTTTTAACATAAGCAAATTTGCTTATTACACAATTTGCCAATATGCTGAAAATTGCATGTGGCATATTTACGGAGTAATAAGTTCTTAAAGGCATTTGGCAAACATTTAAAGGAAATTCGTTTGAGGAAGAAAGTTTCTCAGGCGCGTTTGGCTTATGATTGCGACATGGAAATTAGCCAAATAAGCCGAATAGAACGGGGATTGACCAACACGGGTATTAGTAATCTTTACCTTATTGCTAAATCGATGGATATTCATCCTAAAGAGCTTTTAGATTTCGAAGTATAACAATTATTCCGGGCTAAGCCCGAAAGTATTTATTTAGCTCGGATAGGAATCCGAGCACATCGGGGC
>JADMIO011575620.1_pt1 | contig 33207 bp, 27 predicted proteins | sample 8958161 | NCBI WGS metagenome assembly JADMIO01 (sample SAMN16585339, study PRJNA669376) | soil metagenome | isolation source: Crop rotation soil | place: USA: Cullars Rotation, Alabama | collected 2011 | reverse complement strand
AAGAATGGGGTCAATCCTGCGATTCTGCGATTCTTGCACATTCCCTTTCAACCTCACTTTTTGCATAGGCGAGTTTACTATCGTTCGCGAGGCGTTGCCTGGCGGCATCGCAGCGGCGGCTGACTGTTGAAGTATCGATGCCGGCGTGGACAATTGGGGTCAGGCCTACAATACTGACGATTCTAACGCTCATATACCTCAACAACCTTGTCGGCGGCCGCCTTTATTCTTTCGTTATCACGGAGTTTTATGATGGCAGTTTCCTAGGCGGCGACTGACGGTTTGCGACACTTAGCACAACGAGGTCGGCGAGCATCGTCACCGTGCCGCCGAGCCGACGCTCTGTCAGTATTGTAAGCTCTTTTGCTCGAACGGCACGCAACGATTTTGACTCGCCGCGAAAATCCGCGTGATAAATGCCGCAGACGGTTTCGATCGACGCGATCAATTTTTCGAGATCCAGCGGCGCGCGGCTCATCGAAACAGATGTTCCTTATTGCAGGCCTGACCCTGTTTGGGCTGTCGCTGTTTCAAGCGCAAAGCGAATCAGACAATTTTCTCGACGAGACCGGAGAAATTGACGAAGACGATGATATTGAATAGAAAACGAGAACGGCGACGACAACGCTTATTGACGAAAAACTTGTCTCAGATGCCCCTAAAAATGGCGTTTGAAAAGGGGCTTTTTGGTCACTGAAAAGGGGCTTTTTGGGGGTGGAAAAGGGACTTTTTGGCGTGGAAAAGGGGCTTTTTGTTTTGTGCCATGAAACAGCGCGTGAAACACGTAAATGCTAGGAACGCTTGACTTATGCGCTATGTGGCACGTGCCACATTGGAAAATTGCTCGCATTTGATAGTGCAATTTTTTAGAAAATACTTTTTTTAAAAAAGTGTTCCCCCAAAAATGCAAAATAAATGGAGATCACTGTGAAGTTTTTTGGGGAACGAGGCGCAGGATGCGGTCGTCGTCTTTGGCGGGTGAACCGCGTCCGTCGCGGTTGGAGGTCGAGAAGTAAATGTAGCCGTCAGGCCCTTCTGCCATCTCGCGAATGCGGCCGTAAGTTCCTTCGAGCAGGTTCTCTTGGCTCACCACTTTTCGTCCGTCCAGAACTACGCGGATGATCCGGTTCCCGCGAAGGCAGCCGAAGAAAAAGTTTCCCTTAAACGTCGGAAAAACCGAACCGTTATAGAACATTGCGCTCGCCGGAGCACACGCAGGGCTGTACTCAAGCAGCGGCGAAACCATGCCTTCGCGCGTTTGTGTATGGTGTATCTCGGGCCAGCCGTAATTTTTACCGGCTTCGAGAATATTTACCTCATCGCCGCCGCTGCCTTTGCCTTCGAAAAAACTCGGCCCGTGCTCGGTTTCAAACGCAAGCCCGCTGCCCGGTTGGAATGCAATGCCCTGCGGATTTCTGTTGCCGATAGTCCAGATTTCAGTCCTATAACCAGCCTTTCCTACAAACGGATTATCCTTCGGGGTTGTGCCGTCGTCATTCAATCGCAAAACTTTGCCGGCCAGTGAGTCCGTTTTTTGTGCCAGATTCCAATCGGTCGAGTCGCCTGCCGTCACATACAATTTTCCGTCCGGCCCAAAACGGCAACGCATTCCCGCATGATTAGGCGCGCCCGGAATACGATCTACAACGACCTTATCTTCTGTGAATTTGTTGTCCTTATAGCTGTAGCGAACGACCTTTACCTGCTTGCCGTCTTTGTTGTAAGAATATGCAAGATAGACGAAATTATTCTTTGCAAAATCAGGGTGCAGCGTGATGTCCATCAAACCGCTTTCGCTGCTTGGCTCAACGTCCGGCACAACAAATACGGGTTCTGTGCGCAGCTTGCCTTTTTCGATGATCCTCACTCTGCCGGGACGCTCGGTAACCAGCAGATCGTTATTCGGAAGCCACGCAAATGCCCACGGCACCTCGAGTCCCGTCGCGACAGTTTCGACATTGAATTTTACGCTGTCCCCGGTGGCAACAACGGCATTTTCCGCCAAACCCTTAGGCGCGCAAGCCGACACGGCAACGGTGAGGAAAAGCAAAACTGTCGCAGCCAATTTTGGCATACGATGATTATAACTCGGTATTACAAGAGCTCGCCGTTTGGAGACAGAATCTGTCTATTTCATCTTTGCCTCGATCGCCTTGATGGCGTCAAGATGCTTTTTCAACGTCGGCAGGGTCTTTGCCGCAAAGCCCTTAACATCGGGATCCGACGAACTCTCGGCCTGCTTTTCAAATTCTTTGACGTCCTTTTCGTGGTCGCTGACCATCTGATTCACATACGCTTTGTCAAAGCCATCGGTCTCTTTATTTAGGGAATCGATCATTGACTTGTGCGAACCCGCATCCGTTGGCAATGTAATGTTCTTTTTCTTCGCTAGCTCTTCGAGCTCTTTACCAGCGGCGGAGTGATCGGTGACCATCATCTGGCCAAATTTTTTGATCTCGGCATCCTTCGATCTTTGCTGGGCGAGTTTGCCCATCTCGACTTCAGCCATTCCGCCCTGGGCGGCGTCTTTCATAAAGGTTTCGGGACTTGTAGTTGTCGCTGCTGCAACGGTATTCGCAACGGAATTAGTGATATTGGCTGCGGAGTTGGCGACTTTTCCGGCTGTATTGGCCGCCGCTTTACTTGTGTTAGCGGCTGAATTGCTCATGTCGCCGCCGCACGCGCTAAAAAGGAAAACTCCCGCACAACTGATAAGCACAAAACAAAAAACACTCTTCATAACATCCTCCTGGCTGAATTCTCGTGGGACGGCGTTCTCCAAAGGATGCTAGCAAAGAGAGTCTGGAGGTTATGTTTGATGGGTTACACTCGGCCGGATGTCAGTCGAGCTTAGAACCGAGAGCTTTTAACCATTTATAAGGCTTTTTGATGACCGAAAAAGTTTTGGAAGCAAAGGATCTCGATTCTGCCGAGGCAATGCGCGCTGTCATCTGATAGTCAGCTTCGGCAACCGGTCGTATCGCCTGTGGATACCCCGGATAAGTAACTACCGTCGATTCAAAAGGACGCTCCATAGCGACGAGCTCTGGATTCACTCTGGCAGTTTTGATATACAAAGCTGCAGCCGGTCGTTTATCGGCAACGTAGTTCGGCTCAATATTCCGTAGTCTATTTGAAACGGATGCATAAGCCTTTCCTGTCCGCGAAGCAGTTCGATTACCTGTCGCGATCGAAATATCCTCCGTATCGATCGACTCACCGAATGGGCCAGCAACTGCATTCGTTCCCGTGACGACGCTTTTCACCGCCAAGACGGGTTCACGTGAGCGGTCCAGCGCATTAAAGGCGACGAATACCAATTGCAAACAAATTACGGCAATTATTCCAAGCAGCGGCCATTTCATAATTTTATGATCGAGGTGTTTATCAATGATAAACATCCGTCTGTTAGTATAGCGCGTTGTTCGAAAGGTTGTAAGCGAAAAGTCATTTTGCGAGGCGAGGTGTCTTTAACCATTTGCATTCGTAGCATACAATTAATAATGCAGTCCAGTTTTCGGGGGAGCAGAAGAGCTGAGAGTTGTTTGCTACAAACAAGACCCTAAAAACCTGATGCGGATAATACCGACGAAGGGAGAAAAACAATGAAAGAACAGTTGTCATTTGCCACTGAGCAGCCGTCATCGGAAAAGACCAGTGATGAAGTAAAATTGCCGAGTTCGCGCAAGGTTTATATCGAAACGAACGGCGACGCAGCTAACCACGCTAAGCACAATCTACGCGTTCCGTTTCGCGAGGTTACCTTGTCGCCGTCAAAGAATTTCAACGGCGTTCTCGAGGAAAATGCGCCGGTCCGCGTGTACGATGCAAGCGGCGTTTGGACCGATCCCGAAACTAAATGCAATGTCCGCGAAGGACTGCCCTGCTTGCGTCGGGATTGGATAGTCGAGCGGGGCGATGTGGAGGAGTATTCAGGCCGCGAGGTTTTACCGCAAGACAATGGTTATTTAACAAGAGGAGCTGAGGAGGTTGCTCGCGTTAAAGATCGCGGAGCTCTTGAAGAATTTCCCGGCCTTCGCCGCGCCCCGTTGCGGGCAAGAACTGGCTCTTGCGTTACACAGATGCATTATGCCCGCAAAGGCATCGTCACGCCGGAGATGGAGTATGTCGCAATTCGGGAGAATCTCGGCCGGCGCGCGGACACGGACACACTCCGCATGGAACGAAGCGACAGAAGCTCGCTGAACCACCAACACTATGGCGAGTCATTTGGAGCTTCCATTCCTCCAATTGTCACGCCTGAATTCGTTCGCGAAGAAGTAGCTCGAGGGCGTGCGATCATTCCGGCAAACATCAACCACCCGGAAAGCGAACCGATGATCATCGGTCGCAATTTTCTTGTCAAAATTAATGCGAATATAGGCAATTCGGCCATTGCCTCGTCTATTGAAGAAGAAGTCGAAAAAATGCGCTGGTCAACCCTGTGGGGCGCGGATACTGTAATGGATCTTTCCACGGGTAAGAATATTCACGCGACGCGCGAATGGATCTTGCGCAATTCGCCGGTGCCGATCGGGACGGTGCCGATCTATCAGGCACTTGAGAAAGTAAACGGCAAAGCCGAAGACCTGACATGGGAAATTTATCGCGACACGCTCATCGAACAGGCGGAGCAAGGTGTTGACTATTTTACGATCCACGCGGGCGTTCGTTTACCGTATATTCCGCTGACAGCAAAACGAACGACGGGCATAGTTTCACGCGGCGGTTCGATAATGGCTAAATGGTGCCTGGCTCATCATGAAGAGAGTTTTCTCTACACGCGCTTTCGCGAGATATGCGAAATAATGCGCACATATGATGTGAGTTTTTCACTAGGCGACGGACTGCGGCCGGGCTCAATAGCCGACGCGAATGACAAAGCTCAGTTCGCCGAGCTAGACACACTGGGCGAATTGACAAAGATCGCCTGGGAGATGGATTGCCAGACCATGATCGAAGGGCCGGGCCATGTGCCGATGCACCTCATCAAAGAAAACATGGACAAGCAGCTCGATGTTTGCGGCGAAGCGCCGTTTTACACCCTTGGGCCCCTCACGACCGACATCGCTCCTGGCTATGATCACATCACAAGCGGTATCGGTGCGGCGATGATCGGCTGGTTCGGAACGGCGATGCTTTGCTACGTCACGCCGAAGGAACATCTCGGCCTTCCGAACAAACAGGATGTAAAAGAAGGCGTGATCACATACAAACTCGCCGCCCACGCCGCCGATCTCGCAAAAGGACATCCCGGAGCGCAGTATCGCGATAATGCATTGTCTAAGGCACGATTCGAGTTTCGCTGGGAAGACCAATTTAACCTCGGCCTCGATCCCGAAAAAGCCAGGGAATTTCACGACGAAACACTTCCCGCCGAAGGTGCAAAACTCGCCCATTTCTGCTCGATGTGCGGCCCGCACTTCTGCTCAATGAAAATAACGAAGGACGTGCGTGAATACGCTGAAAAACAGGGTGTCGAAGCCGAAAAAGCCCTTGCCGTCGGCATGAGCGAAAAGGCAAAAGAATTTGTTGCCACCGGCGCCGAGATCTATCACGGCAACATTCCTGACGGCGTAGGCGATCGCCATTGAATAGATGGCTCAGCCAAAGTCCCGGTACATTCTGGTTACCTGTCTTCCAGGTTTGGCTTTTTGGATTAATCTAATCTTTTGGTTTAACGATCGTCGTCCGGGAGAGAATTACGAGTTTTTGCTCGCGGCATTTTTGATACTTGGATTGAGCATCTGCTTATTCGCCGTCAATGTGACTTCGATCTTTTTAGTATCGCAACGAAACAACCGTACTTACTGGGTAATATCGGCGGCAATCAACGCGACGCCCGGGATCTTGCTCCTTTCGTTGAGGCTTATTTATCTTATTCTTTGTACTTTTGGCTTTAATAATTGTTCCGATGGTCTCAACTCCTGAATTAACGCAATTACCCGTAAATCCAATCACGGGAAAAGATAATGTTCGTGTCGTTGATACGTATGCGGTCGACGACATTATCAGGCTTTATCACGAACAGGAGAGTGTCGATGTCGAACAGTATTTCACTCATGGCGATACTTTGTATTTGCTCGAATGTCCTGATATCGGCTACCGCTTTTACTATCCGTTTGAAACGGCAGGCGGTGCAGAATTTTATCAAGCCCTCGATCGGTCTGCGCAGGAACGCGGAATCGGGTACGACCGTGAAGTTGGCGAAGATCACGAATTGGCCCTCACCGAGATCGTGTCACACGACAGCATCCTTGAGATCGGTTGTAACACGGGAATGTTTCTTGAGAGCGCCGCAAAGATAACAAAAAATGTAGTCGGTCTTGATTTTAATTCGGCGGCGGTTGAAAAGGCCGTTTCGAAAGGAGTTACTGCCATTAACCAATCGATAGAAGAATATGCTGACAAACACAGCGGTCAATACGATGTGGTGTGTGCCTTTCAGGTATTCGAGCATTTGGCGAGAATAGGCCCAATGCTTACTGCAATGTTGAAGGCTCTAAAACCGGCCGGGAAACTGATCATGAGCGTCCCCAATAACGAACCTTACTTTCAGCGTTTCAATAAATACGACACATTGAATATGCCCCCGCACCATGCCGGACTATGGAATTTGGATGCGTTTAGGAGGCTGGCCCATGAATTCGGAATGACCTTGGTTCGACACGAGTATTACGGAACCCGAGGCCTGCTTCCGGATGCTTACCTCAGGGCCAAGCTAATGGCCGATGTCCGGACCCTTCCGACCGCGCATTCGGTTTCTGATAAGATAAGAATGCTCGTCGCGGCACCTGTTGCATGGTCGCTAAGCGTGTTTGACTTTGCGGTAAAAGGTGTCAGAAATCACGCAAACCTGTTTGTTGTTTTTCAGAAAAACGAGTAACGCCGAATTGAAGGATCGGAAATGCACGTCTGTCATTTTTGCGACACCACGCTCGAGGGGGATTACTTTAAGAACATTGCTGCGGGATTGACCCAAAACGGGATTCGCGTTTCGCTCGTCGAGCTCAGGAGTGGCTCGCCCCCAACATGGCTGAGCACTGTGCCGACTGTTTCTTATCTCAGCCTGAACGCCGACAGCAAACTACATTATCCAATGGCAGTCCGGCGTCTTGCTCGTTTTCTCAAGGACGACAAGGTCGATATCCTCCACGCACACCTTTTCTTTTCAGGATTGATCGGTGTTCTGGCAAAGCGACTGCATCGAAAAACGGCCGTCGCGCTGATGCGGCATCATACGAGCATTGTGCGCATGTTGGGGTCGCGTATTCACGTTGCCACCGACAAATGGATGGCAGAAAAGGCCGATCATGTTATGACGGTTTCGCTAGCGGCTCGCGACTACATGGTCAACGTGGATGGCATCCTACGAGACGATATCGAGATCGTTTATCTCGGGTTTGATTTTGAAAAATTGTCACCAAATGCCGATGAACGAAGGCGAATTCGGAGCGAATTCGGGTTTACCGATGAAGACTTCGTCATCGGTTACGTTGGGCAGTTTGCGAAAGGTAAAGGACACATGCAGTTGATCGAAGCATTTACAAGGATCGATGCAGTAATGCCTAATGCGAAACTTTTTTTGGTCGGAAGCGGCGTTCTCGAAGAAGTAAAGCGCGCCGCTGCGCCATTTTCCAGCGACAAGATAGTTTTTGCGGGCTGGCGTGATGATGTTGCCGCCTGTCTGAACGCGATGGATATTTTCGTTCAGCCGTCGCTCTCAGAAGCTTTCAGCCAGGTTATCATTGAAGCGATGGGCGTCGGACTTCCTGTCATTGCAACAGATGTCGGCGGCGCGGCTGAGGTCATCGATAACGACGTTAACGGAATTCTAATTCGGGCTGACGACGGGTCTGCAATTGCCGAAAAAGTACTGAAAATATACAGAGATAACGATTTTCGAGCACAGATCGGCTATGCCGCGCGAAAAAGCGTGACGGAACGCTTTACGATCGAACGGCTTGTCGATCGCCATCTGGAACTTTACCGTCAATGGGCCGCTTAGCAGGGCCTTTCGCTTTTTCAGTTCTTACATTTTAGTTTTCACTTTCTTCGGAAAGTATTACATTAGATAGTTGATGATCGCCCGCCCGAATGCCGGATCAAACCTCTATAAACTTCAAAACAAGTTTTCTGAACAGGCTCCGCTTGTTCGGCATGCGGCCTTCCGTTGAGAGAATTTTGGCCGAACTTTCTCAAAACAAAACTGCGGGCGAATTGTTTGCGAGGATCGCGCCGAACAATTATCAATATCCTAGAAATACGATGCGTGTGTGCGAACGCGGCGGCATCCGATATTCGCTTGATATCAGCGACTATATGCAATACTGCATATACTTCGGCATTGAGATCGAGCCGCGTCACACGCTTTATAGTCTGGTCAAAAACGGCACCACGGTTATCGACGTCGGCACTAACGTCGGTGAAACTTTGTTGAATTTTGCAAAGATAAATCGTGACGGCCGCAATATCGGTTTCGAGCCGGTCCCGCATCTCTATGAAAAGGCGAGGGTCAACATCGGCCTAAATGATTTCGCAAACATTGAGTTGGTAAACAAGGGTCTATCCAGCCGCAAAGAAAGTCTGACATTTAACGAGGTAGCTGAGAACAATTCGGGTGGAACTTTTTTGACGCGCGAGAATAATTCAGACGCTGTGCGTTCGGTTCAGGCCGTTCGTTTGGACGAATTTGCGGAGCAGAGTGGACTGAAGGACATTGCGCTGATCAAGATCGATGTCGAGGGCTTTGAAATGGAGGTCCTAAAAGGCGCCGAGAACGTTCTTGAGCGCTCGAACCCCATATTGTTCGTTGAGATCGACGATCGTTATCTGGCGAGACAGCAAAGCAGCTCGACAGAGATATTCGATTTTCTCGCGGCTCGCGGTTATAAAATAAGGAATGCGGCTACCGGTGAAAATGTTAGCTCGCCTTCCGCGATCTCAGGAAAACATCTCGACATCATTGCGGAATCGACGTCTTAAAAAATGCCAAAGGTCAGCGTTATCATAGCTAACTATAACTATGGCCGCTTCCTGCGCCAGTCTGTCGAGAGCGCCCTCGGCCAATCGCTAAGACCGCATGAGGTGATAGTGGTTGACGACGGATCGACGGATGACAGCATTGAGATACTGCGTTCGTTCGGCGATTCCGTGATCACCGTCGAGCAGGCGAATGCCGGTGTTGGCGCCGCGCGGAATAAGGGCGCCGAGACGGCGACCGGCGATTTTCTCGCATTCCTCGATTCGGACGATTATTGGCATGCCGAAAAACTCGAAAAGCAGCTGCGAAAATTTTCGTCCGACCCCGAATTCGGTTTTGTTCAATGCGGATTGACCAATGTCGATGAAAACGGTAACACTCTAGACGATTATCTTACCGGCGAGGAAGGATCGATCGCGGACAAGTTATTAAGATTTCAGCCAGTCGTGATCGCGAACACGATAGTGGTAAAGCGCGGCCTGTTTCACGATATTGGCGGCTACGACACAAACCGCGATCTTCATCCGTCCGAAGACTGGGACCTGTGCTATCGCCTCGCTCTCAAATCGAAAGTCGGCTTCGTTCGCGAACCGCTCCACTTTTACCGGCATCACGGACGCGGCGGGCATACGAATATTGCGCGAATGGAACGTGCAATGCTCATCGCATACCAAAAAGCGTTTTCATCGTCCTCAATGGACGTGAACGGATATCGTAATGAGGCGTACGCGAATCTCTATATGGTTCTCGCGGGATCGTATTATCATTGTGGCCAACTAGCAAAAAGCGTCGTCTGCGGTGTAAAAAGCATTGCGTACAAGCCCTCGATGGCAGGTCGCTTGTTTGCTTTTCCTTTCAGGCGGGCGGGGAATAGGGGACAGGGTCGATAATGTCCGTATCTCTCAAAATGACAGAGAAAACGGCTCCGAAAATACTGTATGTTTGCTATTTCGGGCTTCGCGAACCGCTCGTGCAGACGCAGGTTTTGCCATATTTACTGGAAGTTCTTAAGGACGGCAACGAGGTTATTTTGCTTACCTTCGAACCAGATCCCGCGCGGACTTGGACGGCTGGCGCGATAAATGCTGAACGAGAATTGTTAAAAGAAAAGGGCATCAGATGGTTGCATTTGACCTATCACAAAAGCCCGTCGGTTCCGGCGACTTTTTACGATATATTGAACGGCGCACGCTTGGTTAGTCGACTGATCGACAACGAACATATCGATCTGCTTCACTGCCGCATTCATATTCCTGCGCTGATGGCAGCGGTGGCCAGGAAGTTTAGCAGGAAAAACCCGAAGCTCCTATTCGATATACGCGGGTTTTTTCCTGAAGAATATACCGATGCCGGAATTTGGCCCGAGAACGGCTGGCTTTACCGCGCGGTAAAGCGTGTCGAAAAATGGCTGCTGAAAGAATCTGACGGTTTCGTTGTTTTAACCGAAAAGGCGCGTCAGATACTATTTCCGGAGTCCGTCGACAGCGGCCGTGACAAACTCGGGCGGCCGGTCGAAGTGATACCGTGTTGTGTCGACCTCCAGAGATTCGCGACGGCGGACGACATTTCCCGGGAGAATGTCCGGCGTGAACTAGACATTCACGACCGGTTTGTTTTTGTATATATCGGCTCATTCGGCGGCTGGTATCTTACTAATGAAATGCTTGACTTTCTTCGCGTCGCGAAGCAGCAGAATGAAAAAGCTTTTGCGCTGATCATCACTCAGCGCGAGACCGAAAAAGCTGAGAATATGCTTAGAGACGCAGGTCTACATCAAGGCGATCACTTGGTAATAAGTGTAACGCCACAACAAATTCCCCGCTTTCTTAAGGCGGCAGACGTCGCGATCTCATTCATCAAAAGTTGCTACTCCAAACAGGCCGCATCGCCCACCAAGATCGCTGAATATCTGGCTGCCGGACTACCAGTGGTTTCAAATGCCGGCGTCGGCGATCTGGACGAGCTGATCGATGGAGAAAAAGTTGGCGTTATCCTGGAAGGACTTTCCGATGAGGATTATCTAGCCGGGCTGGCAAAGATCGAACGGTATTCGCAGGACAATAGTTCGCTCCCGGAGCATTGCAAATCGGTCGCGCACAGGTATTTCGATCTAACTTCGGTGGGCGGTGAACGCTACCGTCGGCTATACAAAAGGATCTTGAACTGCAACGAATGAAGAAAATAATTGCCCTCGTTCCGAACATACTAAACGTCGCACCCGGTCAGCGCGTCCGAATAGAAACGTGGGCAAAACATCTGGGTGAATATGGCTGGACGGTAGATTTTTATCCGTTTGAAAGTGAAGAACTTAATAAGGTCCTTTATCATCCGGGGAATATTTTACCCAAAGTTTCCGGGTTGGCAGCGTGTTACGCAAGGCAGTTCAAGCGTGTCCTGAACGCTCCCAGTTGCGATGTCGTGTTCATTTATCGAGAGGCATCGCTGATCGGTCCGGCGATCTTTGAACGAATGGCTAAACGCCTCGGAGTTCCAATCGTGTACGATCTTGATGACCCGATCTTTTTGCCTTATAAGAGTCCGGTCAACAAATGGTTCAGCCTCCTCAAATTTTCGCGCAAGACACATTCTATATTCCGTTTGAGCGATCAGATCATCGCGATCAACAATATTATCGGGGATTATGCACGCGACTTTAATCCGAATGTCGAGGTCGTGCCGAATTTCGTGGATACCGAAATTTTTTGTCCTATTCCGCCGCCGCCGCAGCGTGAACCAAAATTAGTTTGGACCGGCAGCGTCAGCACTTTTCAAAACCTAAGCGCAATTGCCGAACCGCTGCGCAGACTGCAAAATAAGTATGAAATGCCCGTCCGGATCGTCACATCCGGCGAGCCCAAGCTTCCCGGCCTGAAAATAGACCTGCGGAAGTGGACTGCGGACACTGAAGTGACCAGCCTTCAGGACTGCGACATCGGGCTGGTTCCGCTTCTCGATCTCGAGTGGAATCCGTGGAAGTTCTATCTTAAAACCATCCAATATCTCGCGGTAGGTCTGCCTGTCGTCGCCCAAAAAACAGGTTCCAACAAAGACGTGATCCAGGACGGCGTAAACGGCTTCTTAGTCGAAACCGAAGAAGAATGGTTTGCCCGAATCGCCCTATTAATAGAAAATCATAGTTTGCGGCGCGAGATGGGCGAGAACGCACGCAAAACAGTTTTGCAAAATTATTCCATCTCGGTTCAAATGCCGCGGGTAGCGGAGATCTTCGATCGAGTATCGGAGAAATTTACTGTTCGGAGAAAGTAGGTTGGAAAAATACAACATTCTGGTAACAGGCGGCGCGGGTTTTATAGGATCGCACCTCGTTGACGCTCTCGTCGGGCGCGGACACAAAGTGCGCATTCTCGACTCGCTAGTCGAGCAGGTCCATGGCTCTTCCGCACCGTCGCATCTTAATACGACAGCCGAATTCATGCGCGGCGACGTTTGCGACGCAGACGCAGTTGCGGTCGCGCTTGACGGCATTGACGTCGTGTATCATCAGGCAGCCGAGGTGGGCGTCGGGCAATCGATGTATGAGATCGTCCGTTATGTTAAGGCAAACGATCTGGGCACCGCCGTGCTGCTCGAAGAGATGATAAAACGGCCGGCCCAGTTTCGAAAATTGATCGTAGCTTCATCGATGTCGATCTATGGCGAAGGCGCATATTATTGCGATCAGTGTAAGAAAACCGTATTTCCGCAGCTTCGATCGGACGAGCAGCTCGCGGCGCACGATTGGGAATTCAAGTGTGAATCGTGCGAGGGAACACTCACACCGGTTGGCACTACTGAGGACAAGACGCTTTTTCCAACCTCGGTTTATGCGGTGAGTAAACAGGACCAGGAACAATACTGTCTGGCCGTGGGCCGCGCTTACAAGATACCGACGGTCGCATTTCGATATTTTAATGTTTACGGTACGCGTCAGGCTCTTTCGAATCCTTATACCGGCGTTTGCGCGATCTTTTCATCGCGGCTGCTGAACGATCAGGCGCCGACAATTTTCGAAGATGGCGAACAGTCGCGCGATTTTGTTCATGTCAGCGACATCGTGCAAGCAAATCTTCTGGCACTTGAAACGGAAAAAGGCGATTATCAGGCGATGAATGTCGGCACAGGAAGGCCAACTTCCGTAAAGCAGATCGCCCAATTGCTTGCCAAAGGCCTGGACAAATCGATTGAACCGGTGATCGTCGGCAAATACCGCGAAGGCGACATTCGCCACTGTATTGCCGATATTTCAAAGGCAAAAAAACTGCTTGGATATGAGCCGAAAATTACGCTGGAAACCGGATTGAAGGAACTTCTTCATTGGCTAGGCGAACAGGATGCTGAAGACCGAGTCGAAGGCGCAACGGCCGAACTTGCCGAACGGAGCCTGGTAAAATAGTTGTATGTATATTTTGGGTCTAACCACGCTTGGTGATTCGGCGGCAGCGCTTATCAAAGATGGCGAGCTTGTTGCGGCTGTAGAAGAAGAGCGTTTTTCCCGCGTTAAGCATCACAGCGGTTTTCCTTACAAAGCGATCCAATTCTGTCTAGATCACGCCGGCATTACCCTTAAAGATGTCGCGCACGTCGGGCATTATTGGAAGCCGTGGATCCTTCGTCACAAGGCGATGCAAGCCGCCAAGTCTGCGTTTATTTCGCGCGATATGTTCAAGGCGCGCGCCGATCGCGGTATTGCTCAGGTTAGTGATAGTTATCTCGGCATGTTTCGACATGCTGCGAGGCTCCGCGAGCATTTTGGGCCGAGTAATTTTAAATTTCATTTTCTCGAACACCATCAGAGCCACGCTGCGTCTGCTTTCTTCGTTTCGCCGTTTGATTCCGCTGCCATACTAACTTGGGACGGAACCGGCGAGGACACGACGACCCTTTTTTCGCGCGGCCGCGGGAATAAGATGGAGATCCTCAAACGCATCAAGCTTCCGCACAGTCTTGGCCAGTTTTATTCTGCGGTCACAAATTACATCGGCTTTGACATGTTCGCCGGCGACGAATGGAAGGTGATGGGCCTCGCCGCATACGGGAAGCCGAAGCACGTTGATTTCTTTCGCAGTAAAGTTTTGACCACGAACGGCAGCGGCGATTTTCGCTTCAACATCGAAGTTTTAGACCATCATCTTGCCAAGCATTACCAATTTCCCGACGCTATAATTAATGAACTCGGCCCGCCCCGCAAACCCGGTGACGAATTGACTGATCACCATTGGGACGTAGCGTGTTCCGCACAAAAAGCGCTCGAGGACACGGCAATTTACCTTGTCAAAAAGATCAAGGAAATGACCGGCGAACAAAACCTGTGCATGGCGGGCGGAGTCGCGTTTAACTCAGTAATGAACGGCCGCATTTTCCACGAGACACCCTTCGAAAATTTCTTTGTCCAGCCTGCCGCGGGTGATGCCGGCTGCAGCGTCGGGGCCGCGATGATGGTATGGCATCAGAAGCTTGGAAATCCGCGAAAGTTTGTAATGAAACACGCCTATTGGGGTCCGGGCTTCACGAACGAGGAATGTCGAACGGCTCTCAGCGCTTCGGGTTTGAAATACGAAACCTTGGCGGATGATCAGCTCTTGCCGAAGCTCGCAAAAATTATCTCCGAGGGCGCGATCGTTGGCTGGTTTAACGGCAGGATGGAATTGGGGCCGCGTGCATTAGGTGCGAGAAGCTTTCTTGCGGACCCGCGTCGCGGCGACATGCGCGAGATATTAAATCACAAGGTGAAACTTCGGGAGTGGTTTCGTCCGCTCGCGCCGTCGATGCTTGAAGAGGACGGACGTGAAGTTTTCGGCGTAGAGCACCACGATCCGTTCATGATAACCGTTATTGAGGTCGCGGACGATTACAAACAAAAAATTCCGGCAGTGGTTCATATTGACGGGACCGCGCGGCCGCAAATGGTAAGCCGCGAGACAAATCCGAGATATTGGAATTTAATAAAGGAGTTCAAAAAGATCACGGGAATTCCGATGCTTTTGAACACTTCCTTCAATGTGCAGGAACCCATAGTCTGCACGCCGCAGGACGCCATCAATACATTTCGAAATGCCAATTTCGACGCCCTCGTGCTTGAAAATAATCTTGTTCTGCGTGAGGAAAATGCCTGATGCTGAATAAGTTTTTACTCCTGGCATCCCTTCTTATAATCGCACTTGGATCTTTTGCGGTTTCGTTCCCCGATGGGCCGGTGGCACTTTTGATGGTCGCAACGCTCGCGGCCGGTGCGGTATTCATCTTTCGCCGTTTCACGGACGATAAGCAATTTGTCACCCACGTATTCCTCGTTGCTCTGCTTTTAAGGATGGGATTTGGACTGCTGATCCAAATATATGAGCTGCGCGATTTTTTTGGCGGCGACGCCATAGCCTACGACACCCACGCGGCAAGTCTGGTAGATATTTGGATGGGCCGCTTCGTGCAAAATGACTTTCTGACATATCAAAACGATCCCGCGATCGGCGCTGGCTGGGGAATGTATTATTTTACGGGGTTCATATACTTCCTGGTCGGACGAAATATTTTTGCAGCTCAGTCATTTTGCGCTGTCGTCGGAGCAGCCACGGCGCCGATGGTATTTTTTTGCGCCCGAAAGATCTTTAATAATCTTCGTGTCGCAAAGGTCTCCGCGATCGCTATAGCGATCTTCCCTTCATTCGTGATCTGGTCGGGCCAGTTGCTGAAAGACGGCCTTATAATCTTCCTGCTGGTGCTAGCAATGACCATGGTTCTCGAGCTTCAGAAAAAATTTAATTGGGTCGCGTTGGCGCTCCTTATTTTTTCGCTCCTGGGTACGATGTCGCTCCGCTTCTATATTTTTTACATGGTAATAGTGGCGGTAGTGGGCAGCTTTTTGATCGGCATGTCTAATTCCAACAAGTCGATGTTACGCCGCATCGCCGTCATTGGTTTAATGGCCGCGGCGCTTCTCTATTTGGGCATCCGCCAAAAAGCGAGCATCGAACTGACTCGATTTGCCAACCTGGAACGCATCCAAAGCAGTCGTCGTGACTTAGCGCGCGCCGCCGATTCCGGTTTTGCCCAGGATGTTGACGTTTCCACGACGGAGGGGGCCATTTCGGCCGTGCCTATCGGTTTTGCGTATCTGATGTTCGCTCCGTTCCCATGGCAGGCGGCCAACCTACGGCAGGCCATAACGATACCTGAGGTGCTGTTCTGGTGGGCGATGATCCCGTTCCTGATCGTGGGGTTGATATATTCGGTCCGGCACCGTCTGAGGAACGCTTTTCCGGTATTGATATTCAGCCTGTTGTTGACGCTTTCGTATTCCGTTTTCCAAGGCAATGTCGGAACGGCATATCGACAACGAACGCAGATACAAGTATTTTTGTTTATCTTCATCAGTGTCGGCTGGACGATTTGGCAGGAACATCGTGAGAACCAGCGCATCCTTCGCTCTGCCGCTCAGCGACGCGTCGAAAACAGCTTACGCGCCGGACTACAACTCTCGAACAGAACTTAATGTGTGGGATCGCGGGATATGTAAACGCTAACGGCAACGAGATCGACCGCTCGGTCCTTGCGGGGATGAACCGCGCCATCATGCATCGCGGCCCCGATGACGATGGCTTCTATGTGTGCGAGAATGTCGGCCTGGCGATGCGGCGGCTTTCGATCATAGACCTCGCCGGCGGGCACCAACCTATACACAATTTCGATAAAACGAAATGGATAGTCTTTAATGGCGAGATCTACAATTATCAATCCCTGCGTGACGATCTCGAAAACCGAGGGCATCGGTTTTATACAAAGTCGGATACCGAAATTGTCATCCATCTTTACGACGCGTACGGTTCCGACTGTCTCGCATTGTTGCGCGGGATGTTCGCGTTCGCGATCTGGGATGCTGCCGATCGGTCCCTTTTTCTCGCTCGTGACCGCGTCGGAAAAAAACCGCTACTCTATTCGCATCAAAAAAATGGCGATCTGATCTTCGGTTCGGAATTCCAGGCTTTGTTAGAGCATCCTGCGGTTTCTCGTGAAGTCGATAATGATGCGATTGACGCGTATCTCTCGTATCTTTGCGTTCCTGCCCCGCAGACAGCCTTCAAACAGATCCGCAAGCTTGAGCCCGGCCATTGGCTTAGATGGAAAGGTGGAAAGACCGAAACAAATCGCTATTGGCGGCCCGACTTTGCGAACAAAATAAAGATCACTGAAGAAGAAGCGATCGAGGAAACCACGAGAATATTACGCGAGTCCACCCGGCTCCGGCTAATATCGGAGGTGCCGCTCGGAGCGTTCCTTTCTGGCGGCGTAGATTCCTCGATCGTCGTGGCTTTGATGGCGCAGGAAAGCGAGCAGCCTGTAAAGACGTTTTCGATCGGCTTTGAGGAAGAGGATTTTAGTGAACTCAAATATGCTAAAAGAGTAGCGGAACACGTCGGTGCCGAGTATAACGAGTTCGTCGTCAGGCCGAATGCGCTCGATGTAATTCCGCTGCTCGTGGAACATTATGGCGAGCCATACGCCGATTCGAGCGCGATCCCGACTTATTACGTGGCGAAAGAAACGCGAAAATTTGTGACGGTAGCACTGAACGGCGACGGCGGCGACGAGAGCTTTGCGGGTTACGAGCGTTATGCGGCGATGCGCATCGCCGAAACCTACGAACGCATTCCAAATACGCTAAGAAAAGCTATTGAAGCGCCAGTCAATCTACTGCCGACATCGGAACTAAAACGCAGCCGTTTTCGCGACGCAAAACGATTTTTGAAGGCCGCGAAACTGCCGCGTACCGAGCGTTATTTCCGTTGGATGTCGACCTTCAACAGCGAAACCAAGCCGGAGCTTTACACGCGCGATTTTGCAGCATCGATCGCCGGAAATAATGCGTCCGATCTGTTAGATCGATGGTTTGCGACAGCCAACGGAACCGGCACGCTCGACGCGACACTTTTGACCGACCAGATGACTTATCTTCCCAACGACCTTTTGGTAAAAGTCGATATCGCGTCGATGGCAAATTCGCTCGAAGCGCGTTCGCCGTTTCTCGACCACAACGTGATCGAGTTTGCCGCCAGTCTTCCGGAAAATCTCAAAATGCGGGGGGTCGAAACCAAATCGCTGCTGAAAAAAGTAGCAGCACGGCTTGTTCCAAAAGATGTTGTCTACCGGCGCAAAATGGGTTTTGGCGTTCCCATCGGAAAGTGGTTTCGTGAAGATATGAAGGACTTTGTTCGCGGCATTCTTCTCTCCGAAAGATCGTTGACACGCGGCATTATCAGGCCCGAAATCATCGAGCGCTACGTTAACGAGCATACGTCCGCAACCCGGGACCATTCATTCCAGCTTTGGACTTTGCTAATGCTTGAGCTTTGGTTTCAGCGATTTATCGACTAACAAAGCGGGGCGTGAAATAGCATTTGATGATAAAATATCTGGCGGATCGCTTTGGTAACCGGCAGCGATTTCCCCGCACTTTCGCACGACCGTTCGCCGCCCGCTGAAAAATGCCGGTCGCGATCAGGCCCGCCGGTTGCCATTTTGTCTTTCGCTGGCCTCTTGTCCGATAGCCGGACGCCGGCAACTCTTTTTATTTGACCTTCAATGGGAAATCCGTCCGTCACCAACGCTTTAACTATCGACTTTGAAGATTGGTATCAGGGTCTTGAGATCCCGTACTCGGAATGGGATCGATTTGAAGACCGAATTGAGACCGTGGGCGACAAGCTGCTTCGAATACTGAGCGACGCGGATACGAAAGCGACGTTTTTTATGCTTGGTTACGTCGCCGAGAAGCATCCCGAGATCGTTAAACGCATCGAGGCAGAGGGGCACGAGATCGGTACACATGGATTCTCGCACACGCTGATCTATACTCAGAAGCCGGAAATTTTTAAAGAAGAGCTGACTCGTGCGATAAGTTATCTTGAAAACTTAACCGGCAAAAAAGTGCTCGGCCACCGCGCGCCGTTTTTCTCGATAACCAAGGATTCGCTGTGGGCTCTGGATATTCTCGGGGATCTTGGCATCAAATACGATTCAAGTATTTTTCCTGTGCTGAATTATCGATATGGTATCGCGGATGCTCCTCGATTCCCGTACACGATCAAAGGCGAAAAACATGAGTTCGTTGAGTTTCCAATATCGACATTAAAGCTTCCTGGTTTTACCATGCCGATCTCGGGCGGCGCATATTTTCGGATCTACCCATATCAAGTGACAAAACAGGCCATTCGCTCATTGAACCGCGCGGGCAAACCGGCTACATTTTATCTGCATCCGTGGGAACTTGATCCCGACCATCCGCGGATTAACGTGCCGCGTCGGATCGCACTTACGCACTATTTTAATCTTGGCTCGACAGAGCGGCGACTGAAAAAACTGCTGCGCGATTTTAAGATGGCGCCCATGAGGGAGGTCCTCGCGATCAATTAGACTATGTCAGCAAACGGAACAAACACCGTCGAAGAAAAGGTCCGCGATCATTTTCACGATGACGCCGAGCGCTTCGACGCCATTTATGACGAAAAGAAAGATTTCATTCACAAGTTTATCGACAATTACTGGCGCGGTGTCGTCCAAAAACGTCTTGAGCTTAATGTGAAATATCTTTCACCGTTTCGCGGTAAGAAGATCCTCGACGTCGGCTGCGGCAGCGGCCGGTTTTGCATCGCGTTTGCGCTCAACGGCGCGAAAAAGGTCATCGGCATCGATTTCGCCCGGGCAATGATCGAGATCGCCGACAAACTCGCCACCGACGCCGGTGTAGAGAATAAATGCGAGTTCGTGATCGGCGGCTTTCCGGAAGGTATCTCCGACGACGAAGGACCTTTTGATGCGTGTACTGCGAACGGGTTTTTTGACTATGTTGAAAAGCCTGTGCCGATCATCACGCGTATGCGCGAGTTGACCAAAGGCAAATTGGTAATGAGCTTTCCAAAAGCCGTCGAGTGGCGCGTTCCGCTCCGCCGTTTTCGTTTTTGGCTAAAAGGAACCCCGCTTTTTCTGTACACCGAGGCGCAGGTCCGCGAGATCTTGGAGCAGTCCGGTGTTACAAATTTCAAGTTCATTCACCTTGACCGCGATTACCTCGTCGTCGCCGACGTTTAAGCCGACATTTGATGAGTCCTCAAGCTGACGAATCCGCGGAGCCGATCCGCGTCCTTCACATCATCACGCGAATGATCGTCGGCGGTGCGCAGGAAAACACTTTGCTGTCTGTTGTCGGCCTCGACGCGATGCCGGAATACGAGGTTACGCTCTTGAGCGGCATCGATAAAGGACGCGAGGGCGAGCTGCTTTCGCAGGCACGCGAAACGACGGACCTTATTGTCCTTCCCGAAATGTGCCGCAGCATAAATCCGTTTTCCGACCTTGTTGCCTTTTGGAAACTCTATAAAATAACTAAGAAGGGGCGCTATCATATCGTTCACACGCACTCGTCAAAAGCAGGCGTGCTCGGCCGCCTTGCAGCATGGCTCGCCGGCACGCCGATCATCGTTCATACACTGCACAGCCTTGTCTTTCACGATTATCAACCGTGGATCGTCAACCGCGCGTGGTGGCTTGCAAAAAAAATATGCGCACCCGTCACAGATTTTTTTATCAGCGTGTCCGAGGTCATTTCAGAAAAGGCGATCGCAGCCGGCATCGCCAAACCCGAAAAGTTTAGAACCATCTACAGCGGCATGGAACTCGACTGGTTCCTAAATGCAAAATTTGATGCCGAAAAAGTAAAACGCGAATTTAACATACCACTCGATTCGCCCGTTGTCGGAAAGATCGCACGGCTCTTTCCGCTCAAAGGCCACGACCAGCTAATGGACGCTGCGCCGGAGATCGTAAAACGCGTTCCGAATGTGCGCTTCTTTCTTATAGGTGACGGCATTTTGCTGGAGCATCTCCAACAGCGAGCGCAAGACAACGGCATTCTCGACAACTTTGTCTTTGCCGGTCTGATCGACCGAACGCGAATTCCCGAGATGATCTCCGCGATGGATGTCGTGGTTCACACATCACTACGCGAAGGCCTGGCCCGTGTTCTGCCGCAGGCCTTAGCGATGGGTAAGCCGTGTGTTTCATTCGACATCGACGGCGCCCGCGAAGTCGTGATCAACAACAAAACCGGATATCTCGTCGAAGCGTTCGATTCGGTCGGACTCGCTGAGGGCGTTGCAAGGCTACTGGAAGATGATGAGTTAAGAAAACAGTTCGGTGAGAATGGCCGCCGACATGTCGATCCAAATTTTCGAGCTGAAAAAATGGTCGCCGATATTTCCGAGGTTTATCAGATGCTCCTAAAACAACACGCCGAAAGAATATCTGCCTTCGACCGATCCACCGTGGCGTAGCCTCGTCTTTTGTCTCATTTATGCAACGTCTTGACATATTGTGCAATCTATGATACGCTGTCTGCCAGATGTTTGATAACGAAAATCCGCGAAAAAAGAGTGGGACAGTGGGACACCGGGAAAGTGGGACGGCTCAGAAAACATAGCCCTAATCGCTTAAGTCTATGTATTTCAACCGTTTAGATTGTCGACGTGCATTAAGGATTGTGGCAGGTCGGGGCTGTTTGTCATACAATGTCACACAGTGTCATACGCTATACGCTCGCGCCAGGTTCGGCATTTCGTTTTCTGACATGATCGGCTGTTAATATGCCCGCTTTTGCCTCAAGCCCGATATTCGTTGGTGCCATCGCAATGCTGCTTTCCATCATGGCCACTTTGGCGGTGCGCTCGCTTGCGGTTAAATACAATTTTGTTGCAAAACCGAAGACCGACCGCTGGCATAAACGGCCGACTGCCATGCTCGGCGGCGTTGCGATTTTTCTCGCAACGGCGCTGGTCTATTTTTTGATCGTTCCCCCAACTCGACAATCGCTGATCGTTTTTGGAGCGGCAACGTTTCTTTTTGGCGTCGGTTTGATCGACGATCTGCTCAATATTCGCCCGTATCAAAAACTGATCGGACAATTGATCGGCGCAGGAATTCTTGTTCTATCGGGGCTCAAACTCCCGCTGACAGGATTTGAAATCATCGACCTCTGGCTCACCGTTTTTTGGGTCATCGGCATTACGAACGCGATCAACCTGCTCGACAACATGGATGGCCTCGCCGCCGGCATTTCAGCGATTGCATCGATCTCGCTTGCGCTGAATTTCTGGGTAAACGGCCTTAGCAATGAGCTTCTATTGACCAGCGCATTGATAGGCGCGCTGGTCGGCTTTCTCGTTTTCAATTTCAATCCGGCGTCGATCTTTATGGGCGACTGCGGTTCGATGTTTGTCGGATTTTTGCTTTCGGGAACCGTGCTGCTAAATCAGGTCGGCGGCCGCTCGCGCGGGATATTTGCGATTCTCGCCGTGCCCGTCCTGATACTTTTTGTTCCGATCTTTGACACGACATTCGTTACCGTTTTGAGAAAACTGTGGGGCCGCAAGGCTTCACAAGGCGGGCGCGACCACACCTCTCATCGCCTCGTCGCGCTCGGTTTGTCGGAACGTACAGCCGTACTGATGCTTTACGGATTTGCGGTTGTTGCGGGCGTGCTTGCTCTCATGGTCGGCCAGATCGGCCCGGCAAAAAGCTTCGCGCTCATCGGTGTTTTTGTTGCGGTGCTCGTGATAATCGGGGTTTATTTGTCGAACGTAAAAGTTTATGAGGCCGAGGACGAACAGCGTGCAGCAGAGGGCAGCGCGGTCTTTGCGTTTCTCGTAAACGTCTCGCACAAACGCCGTATATTTGAGGTCTTTCTCGATGCTTTTTTGATAACGCTGGCATATTATTCCGCATTCGCAATGCAGCGCATGTTCGAGTACGAGAGCAATTGGGGTCTTTTCTTAAAAACGCTGCCGCTGCTGATCCTTGTAAAGCTGGCTGCTTTCCTGGCGGTTGGCGTGTATCGGGGCTTATGGCGATACATGAGCGTAGGCGACATGATCACCATCTCGAAGGGAGTTTTCCTCGGATCAGTATTAAGTGTTTTTGCCGTGCTGCTCGTATACCGCTTTGAAGGATTTTCGCGAACGGTGTTTTTTCTCGATGGAATTTTGCTGCTGCTGGCTGTGGTCGGGAGCCGAATGGCTTTTCGCGTGATACGGCAAATTTTGCCGCTGCCGGTTTCCGAAGATGGACGAAAGGTCCTGATATACGGCGCGGGCGACGGCGGCGAAATGGTGCTTCGCGAGCTCAACAACAATCCCGAATGGAATCTAAGGTGTGTCGGCTTTATCGACGACGACCCTTTAAAGACAGATAAGCTGATTCACGGCCTAAAAGTCTTTGCCGCGAACGGAACCGTCGCCGACATATGTCGTCAAAAAGACATTACGGAGATCCTGATCTCCGCGCGCAATCTGCCGTCGGAACAATTGAAAAAAATACGCGAGATCTGCAGCGACAATAACATCGTTCTCAAACGGGCGCAGATAAAGATCGAGCCCGTCGATCTTTTATAATTAAAAAACGAGCACGGCGCCAACTTTGTCATTAAAGATCGTAAAACTCGAACCTCGCTTTGCCCGCGTCGCACTCGTCGCCGCGAGCGTGTTGTGCATCGCAGCGACGTTGTTTTTTGTCCGTTGGAATTTTGCGAACAGCATCTCGTCGCATATCGATGTCAAACGTGCCGAGCTAAAGCCTGTTGCAGATTGGCTTGTCGATATGGCCCCGAGCGATCCGCAGACGCATTATACGGCCGCACGGCTGCACGAGAAGACACTCGATCCCGCCGATCTCGAAAGATCGCTGTACGAATACGAGATGGCTGCCGCGCTTTCGCCATATAACTATTTCGCATGGCTCGATCTCGGAAAGGCACTTTCCCTGAACGGCGATACAGACCGCGCCGAAGCCGCCTACCAACGCGCGATACAGCTTGCTCCGAACTACGCATCCGTTCAGTGGGCTTTGGGCAATTTTTTGGTCAGACAAGGAAGAACTGACGAGGGCTTTTCGCTGATCGCAAAAGCCGCAGCGTCGAATTCTACATATTCACAGCCTGCGATCACGGCTGCGTTGCAGATATTCGAAAACGACATCGCACAGGTCAACCACGCGCTTGGCGACACCGATGTTATTAATGCGGCGCTCGCGGCCGCGCTCGCCGGCCAGATGCATTTTGACGAAGCGTTCACCGTCTGGTCAAAACTGTCCGACGCCGACAGGCCGACAAAATTTAAAAACCTTGCCGATACGCTCATCGAAAAATTTTCTGCCGCGCGCAGATTTCAGCTCGCGGCAAAAGTTGCTGCCGACCTTCGGACAAGTGAGTCGGAGCGCCCCGTTATCGGCCAGGTATCTAACGGCGGATTTGAGAACGGCGTTAAGCTTCGAAATGCTCCGCTTTTTGAATGGCAGATCGCAGAGGGCGAACAGCCGCAGATCGGTCTTAGCGAAGGCCAGCCGCACTCGGGCAAATTCTGTCTTTTGATCTCATTCAATTCCTTTGACGCCGCAGCCTTCCGCTCTATCTCGCAGACAGTTCCCGTAGCGGCCGGTATGCAGTACGAGTTTGAAGCATTCTATCGCGCGGACTTGAAAACTACCGCCGCGCTGAAATGGGAGGTCGTCAATGCGCTGACAACCGCTCCCATCGCGGCATCGTCCGTCCTGGCTAACGCTTCCGAGTGGACACCGATCCGAGTTCGATTCACAATGCCGTCCGACGCTGACGGCATAATAATTCGCCTTGTTCGCGAAGGCTGCGGCGGCCCGTCGTGTCCGATGAACGGCAGTCTTTGGTTCGACGACATTGCGATACGCCGGATATAGGAAATGGAAATCAGCGACAAGAGAATCGTAAGAACTGAGGACGTCGTAATCGGCGACCGTTCTTCGCGCATAAGTTCGGCGATAATGACTCTGCTGTGGATCGTTCCCATTTTCTCGACGGTTCTTTTCGGTGCGGTCGATAATACGACGTGGATTTTTCTCTCGATATTTTGGGCGGTGATCGTTTTGCTCTGGGTTGCGGAGAGTTGGAAAGGCGATGGTTTTTTGATCGATCCGAGCGTGCTGCATCTGCCGCTCATCGGCATTCTTCTGATCGGCCTTATCCAGCTTCTTCCGCTCGGCGGTAAAAACTCCGCCGGCCTGCTCGAAGCGACCGTCTCGCGCAGCCTGTCGCTCGATCCTTACACGACGAGGTTCTTTCTTTTTCATCTCGTCGTTTACATCGTTTTCCTTGCCGCATGTCTCACGTTCATTAATAACGAGCGCCGACTAAAAAAGACTCTTTTGATGGTAATTATCTTCGGTGGCGTGATGGCATTCTTCGGTATTTTGCAGCGGCTTGCAAATCCCGAGGGCATCTATGGGCTGCGCGGAACGCCGCAGTCAATTCCCTTTGGGCCGTTCGTCAATCAGCATCATTTCGCCGCATTCATGGAAATGACGGCTGGCGTTACGATCGGGCTGCTGGCGGGAAAACGCACGGCTCGTGACAAGAAAATACTGCTCGCGATCGCCATCGCAGTCATGGGCGTCGCGACGCTACTGACAAGCTCGCGCGGCGGAGTACTTGGCGTTTTTTCAGTTGCGGCGTTTGTTGGACTGATAAATTTCTTGTCGGGCAGATGGTCGAAAGAGAAAAGAGCTTCGAGTGAAGCGGCCGGACGAAACATTCGTCGGACAGCCGCTGTAGCTGCCAGCGGGGCAGCAATTATCCTGGTAATAGTTGGCCTTGTCCTTTTTCTCGGCGGCAATGAATCGCTTGTTCGCGGCATCGGCGCGAGTGAAATTCAGGACGGCGTATCAAATGGCCGCAGCCATTTCTGGCCTATCGCGATTCAGATATTTCTCGAACACCCGATACTCGGCGCCGGGCTCGATGCCTTTGGAATGGCATTCACAAAACACGATACGTGGAACGGATTTTTCCGCGTCGAGCAGGCTCATAATGAGTACCTGCAAATGCTCGCCGACGCGGGTATCGCAGGATTCATCTGCACAGTCGTGTTTATTTATTTCCTGTTCCGAAAAGGCCTTTCGGTGATATCAAAAACTCACGGTTTTCGTCGCGACGCGGCCGTCGGCGCTCTCGCGGGCTGCTTCGGGATCCTGATCCACAGCTTTTTCGATTTTCCGCTGCGGACACCGTCAAACGCCTTTTTCTTTCTGCTGCTGTGCGCGGTCGCGACAGTTTCCATTCAGTCAGGCCCATCGGAATCTAGGAGACGACGCTCAACCGCGTGATTTTTTCTAACGCACCTTAACGGTTAATTCCCGCTCGCCGCACGGCATCGTGAACTTTACCTGATAAACACCCGATTTTGCGCTTATCGAACGCAGCACGAAAAGCGCACGCGTTTTCACTCCTTCGATCATCTCGCGCCGGACTGACACGTCGTCGGGACTGGTCGACGTCGCATCCAATCCTTCCAACTCCTCGTCATTTTCACGCCCCACAATGATCGCAAGGCCGCCGCCGTTTTGAAGCGTCACCGATTCTTCGCTCACATTCAACCTGCAGGGCTTTATTTCGCCTGAAGTTTCAGAACTCCCCTCTGCAACACGCTGACGCTTCTCAAGCGGTGTCTCCGATGGCTTCGGAGATTCGTCAGCAGGTGTCGGCGTCATAGTTGCTTGCTCAACCGGTTTCGATATTTCTGGCGTTGGGCTTGGCCTCACTTCGGCGTTCGTAATTTGTTCTTCGGTCCTTGTCTCGGACGCCGCTTTGCCATTGGCATCAGTTCCTTTGTTTACACTTTTCGCTGTATCTGGCGCAGGGATCGTAATAATAATCGGCGGAAAAAGATCTTTAGGAGTCTGCGACGCTTTTTCGGCGCTGGGAGCAGGCGACGGTTTTGCTGCAATAAGGTCGGCAAGCGTTCCCACGGATCTTGTTCCCGGTGTAGCTTCGGGTTTTATGTCGGGCGTCGGCAACGATTCTGCTTTTTGCTCTGTCGCAACCTCGCTCGGTATTTCGGCAGCTTTAGCCTTTTCGTTTATCGTTACGGCAGGCGATGGCAGCGCGCCGGCATCCGCCGCAGGCGACGCGCCAACCGAAGGTGTGAAACTCGGTTCGGCCGCCACAGGTACTATCGATGGAGCATCCGTTTTATTCGGAGCGTCATTCTTTTGAGCAACGGTCTCGACCGGCGCCGACGGATTTGCGCCGATACGCTCTTCGAGTCCGAATGTGTTCCCATGGATCCGTCGGTAAAGCGATTCGATGGCATTATAGCGAGCGGGAGTTTGGCCGCCGCTTTTATAAAAGCGAATATACGCTTCAAGCCCTTCAGCCTCCTTGCCGCTGACGACCAATGCGGTGCCGAGCCGCCAGGTCGTCGAACGCCACCACGCGCTGTCCGCAGGCAAAACGCCCGCCGCGCGTTTTAGGTGAATGACAGCCTGCGCCGCATCGTCCATCTCATAAAACGCCCATCCGGTGATCTCCTCGATGCGCCCGCGAAGCACGGCCGTCAGCGTCGGCCTCGGCACGACGGGCACGTTGATGTATTGTCCTCGCGTCAGAGCCAGCGTCCGGCTTTCATAGAGTTCGCCGGCCATCACAGCGGTCGATGCTTCCGGAATGTCCAAACCCGATTCCAGATTGGCCGGAGCAGCCTTCACGATCTCGACAGCCTTTGCCAATGCGATCTTTTTATCCAAAAGCTCCGAAGCTGCAAATATCTGCCGATGAATTTTCATCTTGTCGCTGCCGCTTGCAAAATCGTCAGCGGCCTTTGCGATCAGCTCGGCTCGCGGTGTGTTGGCATCGAGTTCCTGCTTTAATTCGAGCAGCGATCTCAACTGCCTTGCGGCGTCCGATTCTTCCGCAGCGACCGGCGCAAAAATACTTGCCCGGCGCTCGAGCCCGACCAATTCACTGAAGCCTTTCGCCTCGACCGGTACTCGCCCGCCAAGGTTTGAATGCACGACGCCGTCTCTGACCGAGAAACTTTTTGCGAGTTCTTCGCCGGCTTCACGGTAAAGCCCGGCGGCCAACCGTGCGGACGCCAGTTCGTACTCCAGCGTCGGAAAATTCCCGTAACGACGCGCGGCAAGCAGCGTTCGCTCGGCATCGAGCGGTTTTCCCTGAATCATAAATGCCCGAGCTAATGAGATGTGCGACCAGATAAAACGCGGATCGGCCTCTATGGCCTTTTGAGCAAATGCTGCCGCTTGAACACCGTTATTATGTGCCGCATACCAGTACGCTGCACCGGCAAGCAGCATAATGTTGCCTGGATTTGCTTCGAGCGATTTCGCCATCTCGGTTTCCGCATCGGCACGCTTGTCCGCTTCAAAAAACGCGAGTATCAAACCCGTTTTCGCCGGAAGGTTTGTTTCGTCTTTTGCGAGGATCTCTCGATAAAGAGCCACAGCGGCATCCGCAAGCCCAAGCGAACGCTTCATCTCGGCCAAACCACGACGCGCCGTGAGCGATTCGGGCTCGAGTTCTAGCGCCTTGGCATACGCCGCGGCAGACTGTTCGAGTTGAAAATCAACGCGATCCGCCAACCCCAGCATTTGATACGCCGCAGAAGAATTAGCGTCGATCTTCAATGCACTCTCCGAAAGCCGTTTCGCTTCCGAACCGTTTTCAATACTGATGTAAAACTCGGCGATCTTTAACAACTGAGCAGCATTCGTCTCGGCTTTATTCTCAAGGGATTTCGCGATTTCAAATGATTGCTGACGTAATCCGCGAAAATACAGATTAGCCGGAAACTTGGAAAGTGTTTCCAGGAACAACGGTTCCGGGAGCGGCTTTGGCGCGTCCGCAACAGCCGCTTTAAAAAACTTCAATGCCGCTTCAGGATCGCCCGCCGCCAATTTTTCATTTCCGAGTGCGGCTTCGTCAGCGGCGATCATTCCGACAGCTTCCGACATCCGGCTCGATTTCGGAAACGCAGCCGCAAATTTTCTAAGTGCGGAAATTCGCTCGTGTACGTCGGTAACACTGACCGCCTTATCAAACTCTGCTTTTTCCGAAGCTTTTTTCGATGGCGTTGCCACAGGTTTCGGATTCGTCGCGGAGGGTTTGGACCTTGCAGCGGTCGGCTTCGATTTTGCAGGCGAAATTTTTGACGGTTTTACCTGAGGAACCGCCGTAGCAGCAAGCAAGCCAAAAAACAATATCGATGCAAAATATCTAATAAAAACCGTCATAAAAAACGCCGCGCCCGTTGTCATGATATCACCAAATTGCGTTTTCCTTCCGTGCGGCCTATTCTCGCCTTATGACCGAACTCGACCAGATCTGGTCCGACATGCTCGGCCAAGCCGCACTAAAAGCTATCGAATCCGGCCGCCGCGACATCGCCGATTATCTGCAGCTAAAAGCTGCAAATGATGCGATCCGCGCGGTGGGTGTCGGCTGGCTGATAGATACGGTGATCGAGATCGCAGCGGACGAAAGCCGCGATCATTGCGCGATCAAGATCGAACGCCAAGAGCCGCACAATTTTGCGCACAAAACTTCGAATATGGTAGGCACGCTTATAAATATTCGACACGGTGTGAGATGTATGAGCGTCGAAGCGGGTTGGACACGAACGCCGCGCGACGGCATCATGACCAACCGCGCGCTGGCATTTGCGAGGCTGACGCATTTTGGCATGCCCCATGTGAAAGCCGAGTTTCGCCTGATGCGAGGCAACACTCTCCCAAGGTGGATCGACAAAGAAGATGCCGTAATCGACAGCCGCGAGATCCGACGCCATTTTGACGTGCTTCTGCGTCAGTAACAGGAGCTTTGTTATTGGCCGTAGATGATGTAATATTAATGATTAGGCTTAATTCCCGGGAGCATTTAAGAAGTGATCGCAGAACTCGATAAATTGATAGAACTTCAGAAGACGGACACAAACCTTCGAAGGTTAAAACGGTTGCTTGAATCAGCAGAGACGCGGCGTGCAGAGATCGAACAGGAGTTTGAACAGCACGCCTTTTCTATACGCGAAATTCAAACGCGCCGCGACGATCTAACGGCAAAACGCGGCGATTTTGAAAAACAGATAGCCGAAAACAAAACCTATCTCGAACGAGCCGAACGCAATCTAAAGCACGCGCAAAACTCAAAAGAGTACGAAACCGCGATGCGCGAGACCGATGCCCTGCAAAAGCAGATAGCTGCGTTGGAAACTCAGATCGTCGAAACAATGGAGTCGCTCGAAGGCGTCGAAAAGGAACTCGAAGAACGAGCCGACGAGATCAATACACTTGACAGCAAACGTGCCGCCGCACTTAAGGAATTCGACAAAACGGTTAGTGCCGATAAGTCCGAATTCGAAGCGGAAACCGCTCACCGTAAAACAGCATTTGCAACGCTCCCTGGGCGTCTCGCCTCAGTTTACGACCGTCTTGCCCAACGCAGCCGTGACGGCATCGCAGTCGCTGAGGTAGTCAATGGAGCCTGCAGTGCATGCTTTATGCACCTTCGACCGCAGGTTCAGGTAAACGTGAAAAAAGGCGATGAGATCATAGTCTGCGAAAACTGTTCGCGGATAATGTACATGCCCCGACGCGGATCGGAAGCCACGGCTTAGTCTATGAAAGAATTGATCGCGACTCTTTTTCTTTCCTTCTTTCTCACCGGTTTTACATTTGGACAGAAAATAACGGCTGACACGGTGGGCGAGCCATCGGCGAAAAAGTTACCAATACCTGAGTATCCCGAGGCGGCGCGAAAAGCAGGAATCCAAGGGAATGTTGGCGTTCGCGTAACGATAGATGAAAAGGGAAAAGTTGTCTCCGCCGAGGCCTCTCGCGTTATGCCGCTATGTCCGTCGGTTGTCACCCCCGAAACCGTTGGCTTATTAAACGCCGCGATCCTGAGCGCTAAAAAAGCGACGTATGGCCAATCCGATTCGAGTCGTATCGGGTTCATTCGCTACATATTTCAGTTACCGAACACTCCAAAAAATCGGTCCACTGGAAGTGTTGGAGCTCGGGTCGCAGGCATAAGTGAAAGCGAGCCGACCGAGGTAAAAATGAAATTGGCAATTACGGACCTGCCCGACACTGTCTCCGGAGGCGTATTGAATGGGAAGGCGATTGCATTGCCTAAGCCGTCATATCCGGCGGCCGCGCGAGCGATAAGAGCTACGGGCACGGTTGAAGTGCAGGTTGTCATTGCCGAAGACGGTACGATGTATTCCGCAGAATCCATTTCCGGCCACCCACTTCTTAGATCTTCGTCGGAGATCGCAGCATGCGGTTCGAGGTTTATGCCTACTCTACTTGAAGGAAAACCTGTAAAAGTCGCTGGTATCATCAAGTATAACTACGTTCCGTAATTATTACTTACACCACTCATCCGCGATGTGAACATCAACTTTCACCGGCACGCGGGAAAGGAATTGCTCGCCTGCTCGGAGCATCGCCGATTCAAGCTTACTCGCAGTTTGTTCCGATTCATTAGTATCACACTCGACAACGATCTCGTCGTGAACAATGTTCACAAGCCGTGCGGATGTTTCACGAATGTCGTCGTGTAATAATCTCAAAGCGCGTTTTAGAATATCGGCCGACGTTCCTTGTATCGGCATGTTCTTGGCGTAACGCTGAGCGGCGCCGATGGAGCCGCGATCGTTCTCGTCAAAATAAATGCGGGCGAGGCGGCCTGACTTTGTGCGAGCTGATCGCTCGCTCAGAACAGCTTTTGACTGATCACGCAGCCATTTATCCATTGCGGGATAAGTCGCAAAATATCGCCGCAGCGTGTCTTCTGCCTGCGTTTGCGAGAGACCTGTCATCATCGCAAACCGCGAAGCGCCTAGCCCATAAACCACACCAAAATTAAGGCGCTTTGCAAACGAACGCTGATCGGGGGTGACTTCTTCGGCCTTGATCCCAAAAACCTGAGCCGCCGTCGCCAAGTGAAAATCCTGTCCGCTGGCAAACGCCTCGATAAAATTCTTGTCCTCAGAAACGTCCGCTAAAATTCGCAGCTCGATCTGCGAATAATCCGCAATCACCAAACTCCGCCCGTCAGGAGCGCGAAAACACCGCCGATATTCTTCTTCGTGCGGAATCTGCTGCAGGTTCGGGTTCGAACAGGAAAACCGTCCTGTCGGAGCGCCGATCTGTCGAAAGTCCGCGTGAATCCGACCAGTCGCGGGCTCGACAAATTCTAGAATATTCTCGCCAAAGCTCGACGAAGCCTTTGCGACCGCGCGGTACTCCAGCAACTTCGCGACCGGCGGATATTTCTCAGCCAGCGGCTGCAGCTCCCAGGCACGCGTCGTATTCGGCATCGGAATGCCCAAGCCCACAAGCGCGTCCGCAACCTGCGCCTGCGAGTCCAGATTGATCTCGGAGCGCCCAAACAGCGACGCCTGCGCAACACCCGCCGACAACATATCCTGCAATTCATCCGCAAACTTTGCCTGTGCCTTTTGCACCACACCAAGTTGCTCGCGCCAACGCGTCTTATCGAGATAAAATCCATTTAGCTCCATCTCGGCAATCGGCATAACGCATTCATTCTCAAGTTTTAAAACGCCAGTCAAACCATCAGCAGCGATCCGCTCATCCAGCTTCTCGCGCACTTCGTTCATGATCGCCGCATCACGTGCGGCGTATTCGATCTGCGAGTGCGACAATTCATCCGCCGCCCAATTACTGACCTGCTCAGTCTTGTCAAGAGTACGACCCAAAAAGAACTGTACGACATCCGCCAATCCATGCCGCCGCTCGCCCTCGCCCGCCGAGATCAGAACGCTCGCCAAATAAGTGTCGTAAACCGCCCCGACCTCAACCCCCAAATGATGCCGCACCCACTTGCAGTCAAACTTCGCATTATGCGCGACCTTCACCTGCTTCTTAGAAGCCAGCAATTCGCGCAAAGGCGAGAGATCAGGATTTGTTCTTAAAAAGCTCCTCTCCTTACGAAGGAGGGGCGTCGCCGCTTCTCCCGCATAATGGGAGTTGGGGTGGTTCTCTCGCTGCGACGATGCACCACCAAACGCCCTCAGATCAACAACGACAGTCTTCTTCCCATCCGACAATTGCACCAGCCGCAGCTCGCCCTTATACGGATCAAGCTCCGTCGTCTCTACATCAAACCCAAGATACTTCGCCTCACGCAGCTCATCACAAGCCCGCCGCAGCGACTCGGCATCGCTAACCAACTGAAAATAGATCTCCATAACAAGCCAGGACCGGGAGCAGCGACTGGGTTCCTCTCTATTATAGATCGCAACCTGTCGTTGCGCTATTTAACGCGCGGTATGCCGAGATCTTTGCAGATCTTTCCAGCACAGTGGGATCCGAAGCTTGGAATTCACGTGACTTGAAGT
>JADMIO010809337.1_pt1 | contig 33208 bp, 32 predicted proteins | sample 8958161 | NCBI WGS metagenome assembly JADMIO01 (sample SAMN16585339, study PRJNA669376) | soil metagenome | isolation source: Crop rotation soil | place: USA: Cullars Rotation, Alabama | collected 2011 | reverse complement strand
CGACAACTTGTCCACGTGGAATTCTAAGCTTAGGATCCCAATGTGCTGGAAAGTTGGGTGCATGAATCGTCAGCGGGCGGAGTCGCGTACCCTGCCCCCCAACCAGGAGAAGCGCCTTCATATCGAAGCGTGATGATACTGCATTACAATTGGGCCAGCGTGCGTCACACCATCAACCTGCCGAATGCGCTCACCGCAACGCGCATTTTTCTCGTGCCGCTGCTCGTCGTGGTGCTCCTGACGAATTTCGAAGGACGGCTCATCCTCGGCGTTCGCAAAGAGCTCATCGGTGCGGCCATCTTCGGCCTCGCCTCGATCACCGACTGGCTCGACGGCTATCTGGCGCGGCGGCGCAAGCAGGTGACGACATTCGGCCAGATGATCGATCCGATTGCCGACAAGCTCCTCACCTCGGCCGCATTCATCTCGCTCATTCAGATGGGACTGGCGCCGGCGTGGATGGTGGCGGTCATCATCGGACGAGAACTCGCCGTCACGACGCTGCGCAGCATCGCTTATGCGCGCGGCGTGGTCATTCCTGCCTCACCGCTCGGAAAAATAAAGATGGTGGCGCAGGTGGTTGCGATTCTTGCGTTGATTCTGGGAGAAGAAGAGCGCCTGCGGCTGTTGGGTCTCGTCGGCTACGCGGCGCTCTGGGTGGTCGTGACCGCGGCGTTGGTGTCCGCGGTCGATTACTATCGCCGCTTCAGCAGAATTCCTGCCAAGGTCGAAACCTTTCCGACCGTCGAACGCCCGCAATCCAAAGCCTCATAGTTTCCCGTCCTAGTTCCGGGTTCCGGATCCTAGTTCCGTTGAGGTGGGCCAATGATGCGCTCGGATTCAGCGTACGGGTGCAATCAGATCCCCGGACGTAATTGCGGTTTTCGCGGCGAGAATCCGAACCGTCGAGTCGTTCGGACGCACAGAGACGACCAGCGCTTCGCCGATTTCGACGAGCGGCGTCTGTTTGACGAGCGCCGCAAACGCCGCGGATCGGCCGCTGGTCTCGACGCGCAAACTGCGCTTGTCGCGGAAGATGATGTAGCGCTGCCCGACGACGACACCTGAACTGGTGCCGCGATCGACCGTCATGTAGTTGCCGGCGCCTGCCGTGTGAAGGCCTTCGATGCCGGTCACGATGTGCCCCATGTTTTCGTACTGCGGCACGTTGCCCGTCTGGGGCTGCGCCGCCACCATGGGCTCCACGAACGGCTCGAGAAAGTCGTCGACGAGCATGCCGTCGCACGAATGCACGATCGTCGCGGTTGACACCATCGTGTCGACGCCGAGAATCTGAATCCACCCCGCGGTGATCAGCGTCCCCGGCCGGCTCGTATCGGTCAGTGTCGTTCTGATACGGCGCACGAAAAAGCGCTGGCCGGGCTGGATGCCGACGTTCGACCCGCCGCTGATGATGAGCACATCGGGTGACGCCAGCAGGTCGCGGTGCGTCAGGTCCTGCACGCCGACGATCCGGAGCGGCGGCGCTTCCTCTGCCGTCGGCTTTTGGATCACCAGAGCCGGCGCACACGCCAGGTCGTTATACGCCCAGGCAGGCGCGGGAACCAGTCCATCCGCGTTCGGCGTGGCGGGCGTTTGTGCCGCCAGCGGTGCAGCGATGAGCAATCCGTACAACACACACGTCGCGTAACGGTAACGCATGTTCTAAGTCCTTAGGGGAGCGAAGGTTATCCGTGGCGCGGTGGCCGAAAGCACTCCGGCGTTGACCGCGCGGCCTTCTTATCGGCTTGTGGGGGAGGGCCCGCTAGTTTGCAAAAACAGCGGGTGACTAACGCTGGGCAGCGTCCGAGACGTTCAGCTCTGCCTTGAGCCGTGCAATACGCTTTTTCGCTTCTTCGAGGTGCTCGCTCACCTCGTATTCGTCGAGCAGCCGCTCGTAGTAGGGAAGGGCCTCCGACGGTTTGTTGACCCTCTCGAGCGTTTCGGCCAGGTAAAAATAGAGCGAGTCTTTCCGCGTGTAGTCAGGATCCGATTTGAGGATGCCGCGGTACCGGCTTTCGGCACCAGGATAGTTGCGAATGCTCGCGTAGAAACGGCCGACCTGCAGATCCCAATCCGACAACCGATCCTTCGACTCGCGCAGCTTCTTGCGAACCTCGTTGATCAGCTTGCTGTTCGGATACCGATCGACGAACGTCTGAAATTCTTTGATCGCTTCTTTGGTTTCCGTCTGATCGCGCTGAGGATTCAGCATCTGGTTGAAGTGCACCATGCCCAACTGCATTTGCGCGTAATCGGCCCGCGCATTGGTCGGATAGAACGCCAGAAACTCGCGATACTCGTTCTGCGCGTACACGTACGATCCGCTGTTGTTCTCGCCCAGATACGCGTCGCCGACGCCCAGCTTTGCGTCGGCGCGCAGCGGGCTTTGCGGATACGACTCGAGGAGCTCGGAGTAGTACTGGCGCGCCTTCACCCACTGACGTTCCTTGAGCGCCGCGTCGCCGCGTTCGATGAGAATCTTGTCGGCCTCGCCCGGTCCTGCCGTCACAGGCGCATTGGCGCCACAGCCGGTAAGGAGCGCTGCGAGAAGGAACAGACTGAACTTCTTCATTTCGTGAGCCACCGATATTGCTGGTCGAGCCCGTTCTCGAGGGTGACCTTTGGATTGAAGCCGAGGTCCCGACGGGCGGCCGAGGTGTCGGCGTAGGTGTGGCGCATGTCGCCTTTTTGATCCGGTTCGCGTTGAATGGCGACCTTCTTGCCCGTCACCCGCCCGATCAACTCGAGGACGTGGTTCAACGTGACCCGGGAGCCACCTCCAATATTGTACACGCTGCCCGGAGTGCCTCGCTCGGCGGCCGCCATATTTGCCGCGACGATGTCGGCGACGAATGTAAAGTCGCGCGTCTGCTCGCCGTCGCCGTACACAGTGATCGGCTTCCCGTCCCGTACGGCTGTGAGAAAACGCTGAAACCCCATGTCGGGACGCTGACGTGGACCGTACACCGTGAAATACCGCAAGGACACAGCCGGCACGCCGTGATTGGCCCAATAGAGCTGGCCGAGGTGCTCGGCAGCGAGTTTCGAGACTCCATAGGGCGACAGAGGCTGCAAATAGGTCTCCTCGCGCATCGGCAGCGGCACGTGATCGCCGTACACCGACGAGCTCGACGCATATACGTATTTCTGGATCGGCATCCCGACCATCGCCTCGAGGAGACGCTGAGTCGCCTCGATGTTGTTCCTCGTATAGACGTCGAAATCGCGTCCCCAGCTTTTCCGTACTCCCGCTTGTGCGGCCAGATGAAACACGTGGGTGGCGCCGGCGAGCAGCGGCTTGAGGTCGATGTCCTGCAATGCCGCCTCGACGAAGGCGAAGCCTGGACGGTCTTTCACCGTAGCCAGGTTCGCCTCTTTGAGAGGACGCGGATAGTAATCGGTGAAGCAGTCAATGCCCGTGACGCTCGCACCTGAATCGAGCAGAGCCGCCGACAAATGCGAACCGATAAACCCGGCAGCGCCGGTAACGAGCGCTTTCATTCGAGCAACTCCCGAATGTAATCGGGCAGCCGGCACGGGCGCCCGGTTGTGTCGATAGCCGCATGGACGGTGCGGCCGATGGCATTCACGACGCCATCGCAGCGACGGCTGATCTCATAGGCAAATTCAACCCGCGCCGGCGACAGCAGTTTCCCCGTCGTCTTCACCTGCAGCTCGTCGTCATAGCGGGCCGGCGACTTGTATTCGCAGTGAGCCTCGATGACCGGCAGCCCGATGCCCTCAGCTTCCATTTGCCGGTAACTGCGCCCGATTGCGCGAAGCATCTCGCACCGGCCGATTTCGAACCACATGAAATAGTTCGCGTGATACACGACCCCCATCTTATCGGTCTCGGCATAGCGTACCCGGATGTCGATTGTTTGCGGCGTCTTCGCGGTCATCAGGGAGCGACCGCGGCCGCCGCAGCATCCTTGAGAGCCTTGGTTGCGGCGGTCGGATCGGGCGCGTTGAAGATGGCCGAACCGGCGACGACGATTTCAACACCGGCGTCGACGACGCTGGCGATGTTCGAGAGATCGATGCCGCCGTCGATTTCGATGGGGGTGTTGTCGTTGCCCGAGCGATCGAGCATGCCTCGGATCGTCGTGACTTTCTGCAGGCTCCTCGGAATGAATTTCTGTCCGCCGAAACCGGGATTGACCGACATCACGAGGACGAAGTCGACGTCGCCGGCAACTTCTTCAATCGCGATCGGCGGCGTCGACGGGTTCAGCACGACACCGGCCTTGGCTCCGAGGCTTTTGATGAACTTGATCGTGCGGTGCAAATGCGGCAGCACTTCGACGTGTACCGAGATCATGTCCGCGCCCGCTTCGACGAACGCCTCGGCGTATTTGTCCGGATCCGTGATCATCAAGTGCACATCGAGCGGCACCTTGGCAATGCGCTTCAGCGACTTGACCACAGGCGGGCCGATGGTGATGTTCGGGACGAAATGCCCGTCCATCACGTCGACGTGGATGAGATCGGCGCCGCCTCGCTCGGCCGCGCCAACCGCCGCACCGAGGGCGGTAAAGTCGGCGGAAAGTATGGACGGAGCGATGCGCACCTGCTTGCCGATCACTGGCTGACCTCGAGCGAAATCGGATCGCCGGCGGCGATTTGAAATCCAGCCGACGGAAACTGACGGAGTACCGTGCCCGCCGGTACTCCTGGATAGGGAAGCTCGCCGACGATGGTGACGCGGAACCCGCGCGTGCGCATCAGGTCGACTGCTCGCGCCCCGGCGACACCGATGAGATCGGGCATCACGTAGTGGCGGCTCTGTTCGCCGCGATTGACCAGCAACGCGACCTCGGTGCCGCGGGCGCTTTCAGGAGGCTCCTGCGCGATGACCGTGCCGCTCGGAAAATCTGCGGAGCGCACTTCGGCGAGAGACGCCACCGAGAGGCCATCCTGCTGCAACCGCAACTGTGCCGCACGTTCGGACTCGCCGGTCAGCGCCGGGATGATCGTGACGCGCGGTCCCTGGCTCACCCAGACGCGAATGGTGCGCTGGCGCCGCGTAATGGCACCGGGCGCCGGTTCCTGTTGTGCAATTTTGCCGGCCGGAATCTTCGGATCGAGCCGGCCACTCTGATCGACGGCGAGCGCCAGCCCGTTTTCCTGCAAAAGCGCGGTGGCTTCGGCCACCGTGCGATTGCGCAGGTCGGGCGCCGGCACTTCCTTCACCCTGACGGCCACCCGCATGGCAGTAACCGCAAAGATCAGATATGTGGCGACCAGCAACGCGCCGATGGTGACCCATCGGCCTGCTCGTCGCACTCTGTTGGTGAACTGCATCAGGAAATAGGGGTTAAGGTCGGGATCCGGGGTCGGAAGGGTTTTCGGCCGCCGCAATTTTTCGTGCGATTGAGCGACCACCGAGCGAACACCCACCCGACCGCGACCTGGACCTATTTTACACGGCGAAGGACTGCGCCGTAGAAGGCCTCCAGGCCGTGCGTGTCCGGGCGTGTGCGCAGGACGCCCGTCTCGTCGAGCACAGGCTGCAGCGAAGGAAAATACGCAGGGCGGTCCACGTTTAAATCGACCTGGCGGAACGCCTCGTTCGATCGCAGAAATTGCGATACCACAGCGTCGTTTTCTTCCGGCTCGCTCGAGCACGTGGAGTAGACCAGACGCCCGCCGGGACGCACGGCCTTCGCGGCGTTCTGAATCATCGTCGATTGTGCGCGCGACAGCGGAGCGAGATCTGCTTCGGTCCTTCGCCAGCGGATGTCGGGATCGCGCCGCAGCGTTCCGAGCCCGGAGCACGGCGCATCTACGAAGACGAGATCGAATTCATCGCGGAAGGGCAGCCCGGCTTCGAGGTCTGCCTGCTGAACCCGCACATTCGTCGCCCCGCTCGCCTTGACGGTGTCCCGCAGCAAGTCGAGACGCGCGCTTCGGACGTCGGTGGCGACGATCTCGGCACGGTCGCCCGACATCGAGGCCATCGCGGTCGTCTTACCACCGGGAGACGCACACGTATCGAGCACGCGCATTCCCGCGTCGGGCGCTCCAAGCAGTGCGACGAGCTGCGACGCTTCGTCCTGCACGACGAACAGCCCGGTACCTGCCAGCGGGGTGCGAAGCGGATTCCCTGACGTGACGACAAACGCATCCGGCGCATAGCGTGCCGGTTGGACACCGACATCGTGTTCGGCAAGAGCACGTACCAGCGCATCGGACGCCGTTTTGAGTTTGTTCACACGCAGCGTCAATGGCGACGCTGTGTTATTGAACTGCTCCCAGGCTTCGGCGCCTTCAAACCCGTACCGATCGAGCCATCGTTTGACGAGCCAGTCCGGGTGAGAGAGCGAGAGTTCCAGGTAGGCGAGTGGATCGCCGGCTGGCGGCCGTGCCGGCAGCGGCAGACGGTGTGAGTTGCGCGAAATCGAACGCAGGACGGCATTCACGAGTCCTGCAGCACTCGTCTTGCGGGCCCGCCGCGTCATCGCGACCGCGTCGTTGACCGCCGCGGCAGCAGGCACACGATCGAGATGGAGCAGTTGGTAAACCCCGAGGCGCAGAATCTGCAGCACCTCGAAGTCGAGCTTGGCAATAGGCCGCTTCGCGAAATGCGCGATGAGGTAATCGATCTGGCGCTGCCATCGGAGCGTGCCGGTCACGAGGTCTGTCGCCAGCGCCCGGTCTCGTTCGTCCTGCAGCGTCGGACGTACTATGGCGAGCGCCGCAGGCAAATCCAGACGGCCGGCGTTCACGTCACAGAGCGCCGTGAATGCCGCGAGGCGAGCGGGACCAATCATGACAACTCTGAACGAACGAACCGCGCTCCCGGCTCCACCGGACGGCCGGAGAGAAACTCGCGTGCAGTCACGGGCCGCCGGCCTTCTCGCTGAAGCGCCAGCAGCCTCAGTACACCCCGGCCAGTTGCGACGAGCAGATTGTCGCCACGCGCTTCGAGGATCACGCCTGGACCGGTGTCGTCGGCGCTTTCACGTTCGATCGCAGACTTGAGAAGGATCGTTCGCTCGCCGTCGAGATCGGTAAAGGCATGCGGCCAGGGGTGCAACCCGCGAATCTGGTTATGGATATCGCGGGCGGGCCGGGACCAGTCAATGACACCATCGGCCTTCTCGATCTTGGCAGCGTAGGTGGCTTGCGTGTCATCCTGCGCCGTCTCGAACGCCCGGCCCTCCGCCATGGCGTCCACCACCTCGATGAGCGCGCGCGCACCAAGTGCCGCGATCGCACGTTCGACGTCGGCGCTCGTTTCGTGTTCATCGATCGCGCGTGTGACTTTTGCCATCATGGGCCCGGCGTCGAGCGCCTTGACGACACGCATGATCGTGGCGCCGGTTTCGCGCTCGCCGGACATCACGGCGCGATGAATGGGCGCCGCCCCTCGATACTTCGGCAGGAGTGACGCGTGAACGTTGATGAGCCCGAGACGTGGAGTCTGGAGCACCTCGTCCGTGAGAATCTTCCCGTAGGCGGCGACAACGCCGAGGTCTGCACGCCAGTCGAGAAGCGCGGCCAGAAAACCCTCTTCGCGAAGACGCAAAGGTTGAAGCACCGGCACGCCGAAGCCCTCGGCAACCTGCTTTACGGGACCCGGCTGAGACTTCTGGCCTCGTCCCCGTGCGCGATCAGGCTGCGTGACCACTCCAACGACGGTGTGCCGCGAGTCGTGAAGAGCTTGAAGGGTTGGTACGGCGAACTCAGGAGTCCCGAAAAAGACGACGCGGAGGGAAGGAGTCGCGTCTACCATTTCCCGGCGCGCGAGAGCTTGCGGATCTTTTTCACGATCAGATCGCGCTTGATGCCACGGACGCGATCGAGAAACAACTTGCCGTCGAGGTGATCCATCTCGTGCTGCAGCGCGCGTGCGAGCAGATCCCTGCCCTCGACCGTCTGCACCTGGCCATTTCGATCGAGACTCCGCACGATGGCGCGCATTGGGCGCGCGACCGTCGCGTTGAATCCCGGTACGCTGAGGCATCCCTCCTCTTCGAGCTGCATCCCTTCGAGCTCGAGAAACTCGGGATTGATGAAGACCATCAGGTCTTCAGCTTTACGGCCCACGGAGAGATCGATCACGAAAATTCTGAGCGAGATGCCCACCTGCGGCGCTGCGAGGCCGATGCCCGGTGCGGCATACATGGTCTCGACCATATCGTCGATGAGCTTCTGGATGTCGCTGGTGATTTCGCCGACGTCGGCGGCGCGCTCGTGCAGCGGAGCTTCGCCAAATTTGAGAATCGGCCGGATCACCCGCCTACGCGCTCCCGCGCTTCGCCCTTCGGCCTGGCTCATGACGCCCCGAGCGAGAGTCGAGGGGCGGCGCGGCAGGCTCCTGCCGGCTGAAGCGTTCTTGAAGACGAGCCGCCGCGCTCGCATAATTCCGTTCGATTTCACCCAGCGAATCGCCGCTGAACTTCTCGAGGAACGCGTCCGCAAGCACGAGGCTCACCACGGCTTCGCCGACGACCGCGGCCGCAGAGATGGCGCACACGTCGCTGCGCTCGATGACGGCCGGGGCTTCGTTCATGGCGGTGAGATCGACAGAGCGAAGCGGCTTCATGAGCGTCGCGATGGGCTTCATGAACCCCGAGATGCGGAGGTCTTCGCCGTTGGTGACGCCGCCTTCGAGACCGCCGGCGTTATTGGTCGGACGTGCCACGCCGATCGGCGGTTTCGTTCGGCCCGGCGAAGGCACGATTTCGTCGTGCATCTGCGATCCCGGAACCGCTGCGGCTCTTGGACCGATGCCGATGCCCACACCCTTGATGGCGGGGATCGACATCATCGCCTGCGCAAGCCGGCCATCGAGCTTGCGATCCCATTGCACGTAGCTTCCGAGGCCGACAGGGAGACCACGCACGATCACTTCGAACGCTCCACCGGCCGTGTCTCCGGCATCGCGGCAGCGATCGATCTCGGCAATCATCCTGGTCTCGGCATCACTGTCGGCGCAGTGCAGCGCCGAATCGGCGCCGATGTCGCGCGCGGCCTCGAACGTGACGCGCAGTGGCGTGTCGAGGCCGATGCCGTTCACCTGATACACGTGACTGACGATGTCGATGTCGAACCTGTTCAGCAATTGACGCGCGATTGCCGCGGCACCGACTCGCGCCGCCGTTTCGCGCGCGCTCGCGCGTTCGAGCACGTCGCGGATGTCCGTTCGGTCGTATTTGATGACGCCTGCGAGATCGGCATGCCCGGGCCTGGGCCGCGTGACGACGGGCCGTATCGTTCCCGTCGCGCCCTCCGGTGCCTCCTCCTCGGCGTGCATCGTCTGCTGCCAGTTCTCCCAGTCCTTGTTACGAATCAGAAGCGAGATGGGCGAGCCGAGAGTTTCCCCCCCACGGACACCGGACAGAATTTCTGCCTTGTCCGATTCGATGGCCATCCGCCGGCCGCGGCCGTAGCCACCCTGACGCCGTTTCAGTTGCTCGGTAATCGCGTCGAAGTCGAGCCGCAGGCCTGCCGGCATCCCTTCGAGAATGACGACGAGCCCCTTGCCGTGCGACTCGCCGGCGGTGAGAAAACGCAGCATTTCCCGGTCATTCTATACGAAATTTCTGCACTGTCCGGGCGCCTTCCCGCGCGAGTGCGCCTGTTTCAGCACGCGACGCGGCTTGCACATGAGCCGCGTTGCATGGCTACACTTATCGCCGATCGATTTCTGTTTTGCGAACCGGCAACTGCAGCCGAGGACCTGAGCCTCGCGGCACTGGATCTGGCGACAGGCGAACGCGTACGGCTGCACGTCGCGTCAGCCGGCGCGCGCGACGAACAGCAGCGATGGGCCGACCTCTGCGCCCGTGCGTACGCAGACGGGCGGCTCGTCGATTTCGGTTTCATTGGAACGAGTCATTGCTTCGAAGCCCGCGCACGAACCGGCACGGCATCGCATATCGCGCGCCCACCTACGGATGGCGTACTGCAATGGCTCGAGCACGCACGTCCAACCTCGACGCGTGTGCTCGACGTCGAACAGATTCCCGACATGCGCGAGGTGCGCTTACGGGGATTCATCCCGTGTTCGCTTTCGTTGCTGCACGACCCGGCCCTGTCGGTCGCGATCTGGCCGCTGCTGGCGAAGCGTTCGGTGGTGCTCCTCGATTCGCGTGGGCGGCGCTCGGATACCGCTCTCGCCGTCCTTCGGCTGCGGCGGCTGTGTGCACGAGAAGTGTGTGTCATCGTGCAACGAGACGCATCCAAACACGGTCAGATTGCACACGCGGCGGAGGGACGGCCGGACTATGGAAAACGCCCGAATGTGCCCGACGTTCGTCTCGTTCAGCTGCTCAATGACGCAGACAAGATGCTCCTTCGTGGACGGCACTCCGCCGGCGAGCGGGCACTGCGTTCGACGATCGGCGCATGCGACCGCCGCAGCGACTGGCGCCACGCGGGCCAGGCCCGCCTGACGCTGGGCCGGCTGCTCCTGAGCCGAGGTCGCGCCGTTCAGGCAAAAGCCGTCTTCGAAGACGCTTACACCTGTTTCCAGCGTGGGCACATGGCAGGGCCCGCGATCGATGCCACCACGTATGTCGGGCTGGCACAAACCGACGTCGGTTCGTTGAATGACGGGGAGCAGACATGCCGTGCGGCGTATTCCGCCGCCGTCGTGGCGCGCTGTTCTGAATCGATCCTCTTCGCCGGCATTGCACTCGTGCGAAATCTGTTCTGGCAGGACCGGCATGCCGATGCGCGAGCACTCCTCGAGTCGCTGACGCCGTCGGGCGACGTGGGGCAGTGCGTCCGATACTGGTGCCTCGCCGCACGGCTTCATGTCGCTGCCAGACAATTGTCCGAAGCGCGGCAGGCCCTCGAGCGTGCCCGGCCGATGGCGTGCGGCACATCGCCAGCGCTCGAGTCCGTCATCCGGCTGTGCGAAGCCACGGTGCAGGCCAGGCTCGGCGATCTCGAAGCCGTTTGGATGCATGTGTCTGCCGGCCTCACCGCGGCGCGAGCCGCACACCTGCCTCTTCAAACGATCAGATTGAAGCTCGCGCACGTCGAAGGCCTGATCGCGGCCGACCGCCGCGGAGTTGCACGTACTGCGGCACGGCATCTCAGGAACATCCGCGACGGCGCCATCCCGGCGTTGCTCAAATCGCGCATCGAGTCCGTCCTTGCACGACTCGACCGCGTCCCGTCAGCGCGCGAGTCGGCGCCGCGCTTTCAGGGTGTCGAAACACGAAGCGAATTCGCCGAGCTCGACGGCGTCCGCGATCTTCTGGCGCTGTCTCATCAGTTCGAGGACGAAGCTGATGCATTGGGACGAGCAGCGGCGGCCATTCGAAGGCAGATTCATGCCTCGGGCGTGGGCATCTTCGCGTCAAACGGGAGCACGACGAGCCTGGTCGTGACGTCGGGGAATGCGAGCGAGCCGACCGCGCAACGTGCCATCAACATCGGTCAGCCAATCGCGCCGCAGCAAAGCGCGGGCTGGGTCGACGCGGCCGTTCCGGTTCAATATCTCGGCCGTTTCATCGGCGCCATGGCATTCCGGTGGAACGTCGATGGACCGGATAATGTCGAGCGCGCCATTGCGTTCGGCGCAACGGCGGCGGCGATCTGCGCGCCACTCGTGTACGTGCTGATCGAGCGACGGCATGCCCCGGCGGCAGACCGGGTGCAGTTCGATCTCGTCGGCATCAGCGCCGCAATCAACGACGTCCGTAAAGCGATCGCTCGAGCCGCGAATGCACCCTTCACCGTGCTCATCGAAGGGGAGAGCGGCTCGGGGAAAGAGCTCGTCGCGCGCGCCATTCACTTCGCGGGATGTCGCCGCGAACGACGTTTTTGCGCGTTCAACTGCGCCGCCATGCCCGAGGATCTCGTCGACGCCGAGCTGTTCGGCCACGCCAAGGGAGCGTTTACCGGTGCCGCAACAGAGCGGCTCGGCCTCTTCGAGAGCGCCGACGGGGGAACGGTGTTTCTCGACGAAATCGGCGAGCTGTCGGCGCGCGCACAGGCGAAGGTGCTGCGCGTGTTACAGGAAGGCGAGGTTCGCCGTGTCGGCGAACACTTCACGCGACCGTTCGACGCGCGACTCGTCGCCGCAACGAACCGGCCGTTGCGCGGAGAAGTCGAAGCGCGGCGGTTCCGGCAGGATCTCCTCTATCGGTTGGATGTGATTCGCATCCACGTGCCGCCGCTCCGCGAGCGCGTGGAAGACATTCCGCTGCTCGCCGCACGTTTCTGGAGGGAGGCCGCGGAACGGATTGGCAGCAAGGCTGTGCTCGGGCACAACGCGCTGTCGGCGCTCGCGCGCTATGATTGGCCGGGCAACGTACGAGAGCTCCAAAACGTGCTGACGGCGCTCGTCGTGGCGTCACCAGCGCGCGGGGTCGTTGGAGCGGCACAGTTGCCGCCGGCCGTCGCGCCTGTCGCGCACCGGGTGTCGGACGAGTCACTCGAAAGCGCGCGCCTCGAGTTCGAGCAGCGGTTCGTGCGGGCGGCGCTCGCGCGGGAAGCCGGCCATCGAGGCCGCACAGCGGCGGCGCTTGGCGTGAGCCGCCAGGGTCTCGCAAAACTCATGCAGCGGCTTCACCTCGATGATTAGGTACCTCATTCGCCGCCTCGTCCTGACGATTCCCGTGCTCCTCGGCGTTGCGACGCTGGTCTTTGCGCTCATCCACTTCATCCCCGGCGATCCCGCCGCAGCCATGCTGGGCGAGGGGGCGACACAGGAAGAAGTGAACCAGTTGCGCGAGCGTCTTGGCCTCGACCGGCCCCTCATCGTGCAATACGGATCGTTCCTGAACGGCGTCCTGCACGGCGACCTTGGCGTGTCGCTGCGAAACGATCAACCGGTCACCAGTCAGATTCTGGAGCGCATGCCCGCGACGGCCGAGCTCGCGTTTGCCTCCATGGCGGTTGCAGTGCTGATTGCGATACCGCTCGGCATTGTGGCGGCGGTGTGGCGAGGTACAGCGATCGATTTCGGTGCGATGACGCTGGCACTCGTCGGCATCTCGGTGCCAAATTTCTGGCTGGGTCCGCTCCTCGCCATCATCTTTGCCGTGGAGCTGGGCTGGCTGCCCGTCGGCGGCCGCGGCACGCTCGCGCATCTCGTACTGCCAGCGATCACGCTGGGAGCTGCGCTCGCCGCGATACTGGCCCGGATGACGCGTGCCAGCCTCCTCGAGGAGCTGCGAGAGCCGTACGTGCTCGCCGCCCGTGCCAAAGGCGTCTCGCGCACGCGTGCGATCCTCCATCACGCATTCCGCAACAGCCTCATTCCCATCGTCACGATTCTCGGTCTGCAATTCGGCGTCGTGCTCACCGGCGCTGTCATCACCGAGACGATCTTCGCGTGGCCCGGCATCGGACGGCTGCTGATTCAATCGATCAGCTTCCGCGATTATCCGCTCGTGCAAGGCTGCGTTTTGCTCATCGCCGTCACGTACGTCGGCGTCAATCTGCTGACCGATCTCACCTACAGTTTCCTCGACCCGCGAATCAGGGTGGACCACTCGTGATCAAGATTGGCGCCGCGATCGTGATCCTGGCGGTTCTGGCTGCGTTGCTGGCCCCGTGGATCGAGCCGTACGATCCGGCCAGTCAGATGCTCGCGCTGCGGCTCGACCGGCCGAGCGTGGAGCACCCGTTCGGCCTCGACGAGCTCGGCCGCGACATCTTCTCGCGCGTGCTCGCCGGCGCTCGCATCTCTTTATTCGTTGGCATCACGGTCGTCGGTATCTCGTCGGTCGTCGGGATCTTCCTGGGATCACTTGCCGGCTACTTCGGCGGATGGATCGACGATCTCATCAGCCGCAGCATCGACGTGCTGCTCGCATTTCCGGGCATCCTGCTGGCGATTGCGCTGGTCGCGGTGCTCGGCCCGAGCCTTGGCAACGTCGTCATGGCGCTTTCGGTGATCGGCTGGGTTGGGTACGCGCGGCTCGTCCGCGGACAGGTGTTGAAGGCGCGAGAGCTCGAGTTCGTTCAGGCCGCCCGCGCGCTTGGCGCGAGCACGTCGCGAATTCTTGTGCACCATGTGGTGCCGACCACGATGCCAGCAGTAATGGTGCAGGCCACGCTCGGGATGGCGGGCGCCATCCTGGCCGAAGCGTCGCTCAGCTTTCTCGGTCTCGGCGTGCAGCCGCCGACTCCGAGCTGGGGAACGATGCTCAACGGCGGCCGCCTCCATCTGCTCGACGCACCGCACCTGACGGTTTTTCCAGGCGCGGCAATCGCGGCACTGGTCCTCGGCTTCAATTTTCTCGGTGACGGGCTGCGGGATCTGCTCGATCCCAAGCGTCAGCGCGTCTGAATGCGCCTGGAAAGGTTGCGGGCAGCTGCGCTTTCGGGATCCTTCTCGAGGGCGCGCTGTACGGTCGCCCGCGCACTGTCAAGATCTCCGGCTTTGAGTTGTGCTTCGGCAAGGCGAAGGAGGACGAGCGCGTCTGTCGCGCCGAGGGCCTCGGACTTCTGGTACCACGCGACTGCCGCCGCGGGATCGTTCAGTTGCATCGAGAGGTCGGCGATCCGAACGGCGTGCACCACCTGATCGCGATCTTCATCCACGAGGACTGAGTATCTGACGAGCGCTTGCCTCGCCTCGTCGAGGTGCCCGAGCTTCTGCGCGACGGTGGCGAAGTGCGGCAACACTTCCGGGTCGGTGGGAAACCGTTGCGCGGCCTGGCGGAACACCACCTCGGCGAGCGCCGGTTGATTCGCGAGCATCAACGCACGGCCGTAGTGTCCCAGCGTCTCACTGTTGGCGTTGGGCGCGGTTGCGACTTGCTCGAGCGCTCCGAGCGCCTTTCGCAGGTCGCTTGAGTCGCCGCCTTCTTCGGCCGCGTCGAGCCACACCTGACCAACCGCAGCCAACACCGCGGGCGTTTCGGGGAACAGCTCGGCTGCCCGGCTGAGCGTCACCACCGCGAGCTCGCGATTGCCGGCACGCATGTGGGCGAGCCCGACGCCGATCAACCGTTCGGCTTTGGCGGGATCGAGCGCGAAGAGCGCCTCGAGCTGTTCGATCTCTTCCCGCGAGCGATCCTGCAGGCGATAGATGTCGGCGAGCTCTTCGCGCGCCGGGATGAAGGCAGGCGCAATCGTGATAGCGCGCTCGAATGCGTCGCGCGCTTCGGCGAGCTGCTCGCGATCCTTCAGACACAGCCCCAGCACGTAGTGTGCTTCGTGAAAATTCGGATTGAGCGCGAGGGCTTGTTGCAGCGCCGAAACAGCCCGGGTGAGGCGGCCATCGCCGCGCGCGGCCAGTGCGAGCTTATAGAAAATCGCGGCCGATTGATCGTCGAGGCGGAGGTACTCCTCGTAAGTTTCGACGGCATTCCCGAACCGCTGGAGCTGGAAATTTACGTCGCCGAGCTTTTCGAGCGTGCGGGTGGAGCCGGGATCGAGCTGAGCGGCTGTGCGCAGGTCGCGCAGGGCAGCGGCCAGCATCTCTGGCGTATCACCGCGGCGGCGGTGAGCCTCGCCGCGCTTGAGGTACGCCAGCATCGACCCGGGCTTGAGTGCGATGGCACCGCTGTAGTTCTCGATAGCGACGAATGTCTGCCCGCGATTGAGCGCTTCGTCCCCCTCCGCGATGGAGCGGCGGTAGTCCTGGTCGCGCGCAACGGCCTGATCGGCCAGCACAACGGCCGCAATCAGCCCCGCCACGACCACGCACGCCGCGATCAGTTTTTTCATTCGTCGGCCGATGGTAACAAACTGGAATCGTCACCGGTAGGATCGTCACCGGCCGCGCGGGGCTTTAGCCCTCTTTTCGGCCATTACAAATCTGCACGGCCGGCTCAGCGACCCTGGCACGCGGCCCAAGGGACCGCCCGATAGGGAACAAAGCGACACCGGGAGGGTCTAAGACCTCATAACCTGCTATATTCGGGGAGGACCCACGTGGCAGGAGACTTTTCCGCGAAACCGGCTGAAGCCATCGGTTGGACATCCGAGGTCGCCAGTGGCGAGGCTGTGCTCATCGAGCGTTGCCTGGCCGGTGACGACTCGGCGCACGCTGCGCTCGTGTTCGAGCACCATCGGCTCGTCCTCGGCCTTGCAACGCACCTCCTCGGCGACCGCGAAGAGGCGCTCGATCTGTCTCAGGAAGTGTTCCTGCGGGTGTTTCGCACCCTGCATCGCTTCCGGGGGCAGTCGTCGCTTCGCACCTGGATCTTCCGAATCGTGGTCAATCAGGCTCGCAACCGCCAGCGATGGTGGAGGCGGCGACAGCGGTCGAATCAGGTGTCGCTCGACGAGCACATCCGCGACCATGGCGAGATGGTGCTGGGCGCCGAGGCGTCGACGCCCGATCGCGAGCTCACGCGCAAGGAGCTGGGCGCACGTCTCAAGACGGCGATTCAGCACCTGCCGTTCGAACAGCGGACGGCACTGGTACTGCGGGAGGTCGAAGGGTTGAGGTACGAAGAAATTGCGTTCTCGTTGGGACTGCCAATCGGCACCGTCAAGTCGAGGCTTACGCGTGCGCGGCAGGCGCTTCGCGAGGAGCTGGGAGACCTGCGATGCTGACGTGGAACTGCGAGCGTATCCGCGAAGAGCTCTCGGCGTTTTACGACGAAGAGCTGCCGGTCGCCGACCGCATTGCGATCGCAGATCACCTCGACAACTGCCCGTCGTGCCGCCTCGAGGCCGACGACGTCGAAGCGATCGGCTGCGCTTTGCAGTCCACGGCGCGGACCGAGGACGTGGCGGTCATGCCCGGCCTGAACCGGCTGCAGACCGATGTCCTCGAACGGTGGAGCGCCGAAGAGAAAGCCTCGTTTGGCCGCACTATCAGAGATCTTTTTGACGACGGCCGGCGCACCTCCGCGTGCGTCGGGGTTTCTGTCGCCATGTCGCTGTGTCTCGCCGGCGGCGCATTCTCCGTGGCGCAGGGACCCATCGAGCATCCCGAATCGCTCAAAGCGGCGATGACGCTCAGTTCTCGTGCGCGCACGAGCGACATCTATCTACCGTCCGTGGAAATGCTCCCGCGTGCATATGCCGACGCGATCATGCCGGCCACGGTCGTCAACGGCGACGACGAGGAAGTGGCATTTGCGGCCACGGTCACGCCCGAAGGGTATCTGGCGGAGCTCGAGCTGATTGGCGAGCGCACCCGCGGACGCCCGGGCCTGCCGACGCACGAGCAATTGTCTGAGCTTCTCAATGCCGCTGCCACGGCGCGCTTCGAGCCGGCGCGCGCTGCAGGGGCGCCAGTCTCGCAAAATATCCTCTGGCTGGTTTCGCACACCACCGTTCGAGCGCCGCTGCGTGCCTACGTGCGCGTACGGGTCGACGGCTGGAAAATGCTTTAACTACTTCGTGGTCACGTCACCGCGTGCTGTCGCCGAGTTATTCTTCGCGTCGTACGCGCGGATGATCAGTCCCTTCGCCCCGTCGCCATTCTCCAGCGTCAGCTCGAACTGCTCGGTGCGCGAATCGAAGATACCGTCGCGCGGATAGACCACCTGCCATCGCTGCGCGTCGAGCGAGTATTCCACTTTTGAAATCGACGACCAGTCGTCGCGCACCTCGAACTGAATCGTCGTCCGGCCGCCGGTGGTGTGAGACGACGTGACGCTCACGGTGGGCGGGCCATTGTCGATATCAAAGGCGGAGCTTTCGAGCTCGCCTTCGAGCGCGGCGCCGGGAGTGTTGGACTCGCGATCGGACGCGACGACCTTCACCAGATACGTGCCGTTGGGCACCGACGTCGTGTCCCATACGAAAATCGCGTCTTCGAGATCCGATTTCAGCGATTTCCACGTGGTTTCGCCTTCGCGGCGATAGAGAACCTCGTAACGGAGCTCGTCGTCGTTTGCGTCTTCGGCGCGCCAGACGAACGTTTGCAAGCCCCGCTGATACACGCGGCGTCCGAGCGCCGACGAGCTCGGCGCATTCGCGGAGCTGCTCAGGATGCGCCGATCGGGCGCCTGATCGTCGAAGCCCGCGATGTCGGGGTCGCCGGTCGGATATGGCTTCTGGAATACGGTGCCTGCCGGGTGAACGGTGAGGCTCGTCACCTTGGGGCGCAGATTTCGCTGGACATAAGCAGCCGACACCGACGTCAGTACGGGACTGTTCTGTTTGCCCGCCAGCACGGCTTTCCACTGAAGGTATCGCGCGTTCGGGCTTTTGATTTCCTCGCCCGTCGCCACCGAATATGGCCCGCTCCACGAGCTCCACGTATCGTCGGGAGTAGCCGTGTTGCCCGACCTCGTATAGACGTCGACGCGGGCGCCCGCCGACATCGTTGCGCGCCAGCTCAGCGTGCCCCAGTCGGCAACCGTCTGTGCATCGCGAACGACTGACGTGTAAGTGCCTTCGTCCGCACGCTGCGACGACAGCCTGAACACCTTGCCCGGGTTCGACGTCGCGTAATACACGTTGCCCTTGGCGTCGCGCGCGAAGCCGGTGACCTGTTGTGCGGACGCCTGCATCAGCAGCGTTGCCGTGACCGGCTCGCCGCTCAGCCCGTAAAGCTTGCCATTGCGTCCCGTGCCCACAATGAGAGAGCCGTTCGGGTCGAACGTCAGGTCGTACGGCGAGTCTTCGCCGGATTCCCACAGGATGTCCCACAGCCCATCGGGTCGAATCCGATAGATCGCGCCGCGCCCGGTGCGACGGTCTTCGCGCGCCGCCGGCTCGGACGTCCCGACGGATGCGCCCCCCGTATCGACAACCGCGATGGCCGTCACCTCCGTCGTCACTGTCGGTACCGGCTCGCGCGCAGTGGACGATGTGGTATCGGAAGCCGGCGCCGTGGCCGGTTGCGACGTTGACGTCGTGCGGCCGCTCAGAGCGGCGAGGTAGATGTTTCCCTGCTGATCGAGGTGAATCCCGCGAATCTCCTGGAACGTGGAGTCGAGCAGGAGGAACGCCTTGCCGGCTCCATCGATGCGGAATAGCCGTCCCGGGCCTTCCGTGCCCGCCAGGAGCTGCCCGGATCGATCGAACGCGAGCGCAATGGCGTGGGTGGCCTTCGTCGTATAGAAAACGCTGCCTTTGCCGTCTGGAGTAATCCGGTAAATCAATCCCTTTTCGCCAGTTCCGGCGTAGAGGTTGCCCTTTTGATCGAGCGCCAGGCTCCAGATGTATTTGTCGTCGGGATCGAAAAACGGCGTGCCTTTGCCCGTGCGATCGATCTTGTAAATGCGTCCATCGGGCGAGGTGGCGGCGTAAAGCGTGCCGTCGGGTGCGAGTGCGAGGCCGTGCACTTCGAGCTCGGTCGTATCGAAGAACGTCGTCGTTTTCCCGCCCGGATCGATTTTGAAAACTTTGCCTTCGTTGCCGCTGCCTACGAAAAGCGACCCGTCAGGAGCCGCGACGAGCGCCCAGAGAAACGGCGACGTTGTCTCCGCAACCATTTGTGTGGCCGGTCCCAGCACGAGACGGCCGTGGCTGTCGACCGACAGGTTCTCGACTTCGCCGCGGAGGAAATCGTTGAGCGTCGCGGTCTGCCAGAACACCGGCTTCGACGCGGAGAGCGTGACGGCAGAAGCCGCAACTAGAGCGGCTGCGAGGAGACTTCGCGAAAATTGACGCATTCGGTTCTTACTCGATGTTGATCGTCAGCATGCGCGACCCCACCACGGCGTAGTCCGTCGGCAGGTTCCACTCGCCGAGGGTCGCATTCCGAAGGGGAACGAAGTCGCCGGTGCTGCGATCGGCCTCCAGCACGCTGAGTACTGACGGCGGCAGAGAGGAAAGCGGTTCGCCGCGCACGACCGCGCCCGAATCGGACGCGAGCAGGCGCACGTAGAGACGATTGTTCTTCCGGGTGGTATTCAGCGCGCGCATCAACTGCGGCACACTGCGCGGTTCGGTCGGCTGTCGCACTTCGCGCCGCTCCCACTGGGCGAGGCGCGCACCGTCGGACACCATCACCGACAACGACCCGGTGGCATTGGCCGGAATGTCCAGTGGCACGTTGGTAATCACTTCTTCGCCGCGGTAGGTGCGCATGAGCACTTTGAGCGGCACGGTTCGTCCCGCTCGCGGCCGTACGCCGTCGAGCCATACGCGCTCGATCGTCGCCGTTCGCGGCTGCTCGGTCGACTGAATCGTCAAGTCGACCGACTCGATGTTGATAGGCTCGAAGTCGTTGTCGAGGAGGAAGGTGAGCGGCGCCATCACGGATCCGGCCGTATTCAGCGACGCGCCATTGCCGGAGAACATGTCTTCGATCTTCACTTCCCCGTGCGACTTGACGTTCATCGTGCCCTTGATGTTGAACGTCGCGGCGCCTGTCTCGCGCTCGTACGACGTCAAGGTGCTCAGGATCGAGGCGTAAGTAAACAGCGGCGTGAACAATTGATCGTTGACGACTCTGAACTCGAACTGCTTCTTGAACCCGCGTTCGGACTCGAGCGAAATCTTCACCGGCACGGTTGCGGGCGCGTCGCCGGTCAACCCGGCAATCGTCGTGGCACGGTCCTGGCTGACGGTCCCGACGACGTCGCCGAGCGTCGCGATCTTCATGGACGAAGTCATGCTGGGCAGCAGCGTGTGCACGTAGGCCTTCGTCATCGGGAATGCAACCGGCCCGAGATTGAAAAACGGGTGGCCGAAGGCATACACGCGATTGCCGATCACCTCGGTAACCGTGCCGGTCGCACCCATATTGAAATCGCCGTTGACGATGTTGACGCCAATAGCGGCTCCCGGGCGGAACGGCGTGTTCCCGGTACTCGTGCCCGGCGACTGGCCAGCTGCTGCGGCACCAGCCACAGGCATGAATCCGTAATCCCGGAACGATGATCCGAGCATCTCGGCGACCTCGGGCGAGAACCCCCCGAGGTTGAGCGGCGTCGCGATTGGCCGCATCATCGTCGCCACCTGTCCATTGACGCCGTTGCCGAACACCTGGACGTCGCCCGGACGATCGGCAAAGGGACGGGCCCACGACATCGATGCGCGAATCGCCGCCGCAACACTTTCGCGTGTAACTGGCATCTCGAGTCGGGCACGCTGACCGATGGGAGCCCGCGGCGTGTCAAGCGTGGCGGCGTCGATCATCTCGGCGATAGGCGTGATACCGGCAATCGGTTCCTTGGAAAACGCACCGAGCGAGTACGACACGGCCCCGACGAGCTGACCGTCGAGATAGACCGGACTGCCGCTCATGCCGGCGATGACACCGGTTTCGGCCAGTGGTCCGCCTTCGAGCTTGGCCAGAATGAGATCCCGTTTCGGTCCGACGACGTTTTTGAGCACCCCGATGATATGGACCTTGAATTCCTCAATCTTGTCGCCCTGCCACACTGTGTAACCGGTTGCGACAACGCCAGGCTTGACCTGGTCGAGAGGGTAGTAAGGCGGAGCGGCCGGGAGTGACACAACGAGCACCGCCAGGCTCGTACAGAGGGCGAAAAGAAGTCTCTTCATGTTGTTGAATCTATTAGGAAATCCTCTTAGTTATAGTGGCACATGTCTTGACAATTTCAAAGGCTTCCTGCTATTGTCGCGACGTCATGGCCTCGACCAAGCGACCGCCGCGCCCTATCGTCATCGCGCTGGGCTTCGTGTCGTTTGGTTTTGGATGGTGGTATTACGCCCATACTGAAGGGGCGACTGCCTTGGCCTGAGAAAGACCGGAACCCGGAGCCAACAAAGCCTCTTCAGCCAGCCAGGTTGAAGAGGCTTTTTTTATGTCCAAACCACTGCTCGTCATCACCGTTGCCGCACCCACGACGGCCGAATTGCGGCGCCGTCGCGATGCCGCGTCGGCCGCCGGCGCCGACCTGGTCGAGCTGCGTCTCGATTCGGTGAGCGATCCGGACGTCACAGCCGCGCTGGCGGGCCGCAGAGGTCCCGTGATCGTGACGTGCCGGCCCGAGTGGGAAGGCGGGGCATTCAAGGATTCCGAAGGCGAGCGCAAGAAGATCCTCGATTGTGCGCTTCAACGCGGAGCCGAGTACGTGGACCTCGAGCTCAAGGCCGCGTTCACGCCAGAACTGATTGGTTCGACCGGTGGCAAACGCATTGTTCTGTCGTCGCACGATTTCCAGGGAGTGCCGAAGGACCTGACGGAACGGGTTCGGACGATGCGCGCGGCCGGCGCAGAAATCGTCAAGGTGGCCATCACGGCGAACTCGCTCGCCGACAACCTGCAGTTGCTCCAGTTGGAACGCGCGCGGAACACGGTGTTGATCGCCATGGGACCGGTCGGGGCACCTACGCGGATTCTCGCCGCTCATTTCCACTCGCATTGGACGTATGCCGGCGATGCACATGCGCCGGGAATGATCCCTGTCGCACGGATGCTCGACGAATTCAGATTCCGCGATGTAACGGAGGCCACGGCTATCTATGGCGTCGTCGGGTCGCCGCTGACGCACACGGCGTCACCCGCAATGCACAACGCCGCGTTTCGCGCTGCGGGCATCGACGCCGTTTATCTGCCGCTCGTTGCTACCACAGCTGACGACTTCACGATGTTTGCGACCGCGCTCGGCGTGCAGGGCGTCAGCATCACGATCCCCTACAAGGTCGATCTGTTTCAGCGCGCGGATGAAATGGACGAGCTGAGCAGAAAGGTCGGCGCCGTCAATACGTATCGCCGGAATGGCGTCGGCTGGCAGGCACGCAACACCGACGTCAGCGGATTTCTCGCGCCGCTCGGCGGCCGATTGAATCTGCGCGGTGCGCGCGCTGCGATTCTGGGCACAGGTGGCGCCGCGCGCGCGGTCGCCGTTGCGCTCGCCTCTGCGGGCGGTGTGGTGACGGTTTACGGGAGAAATCGCGGGAAGGCCAAAGACGTTGCAGAGTTGGCCGCCGGCGGTACGGCGCCGTTCCCCATCCCACCGAAGAGTTGGGACCTCCTGGTCAACACGACGCCGGTTGGCATGTTCCCCAACGTCGACGAAACACCGTTCGAAGGCGCGTTCGACGGCCGGGTCGTGTACGACCTGGTTTACAACCCGATGGAAACGCGTCTCTTGAAGGAAGCGGCAGCCGCAGGGTGCGACGTGATCGGTGGACTCGACATGCTGGTCGCACAGGCAGAAGACCAGTCGGAGTGGTGGACGGGCAGGCGTGCGCCGGCGGGCCTGATGCGTGAGGCGGCGTTGTCGTACATCGGTAAACAGTGATGAAACAAACTTCTTTTGAAACCTTCGTCGAGCTCGCACAGCGAAGCACCTTCGTGCCCGTCGTGAAGGAGCTCGTCGCCGATCTGCTGACGCCGGTGTCGGCGTTTCTTCGCATTGCCGAGCACTCCGATTACGCATTTCTCCTCGAGAGTGTGGAGGGCGGCGAGCACGTCGGCCGCTATTCGTTCCTCGGCAAGGATCCGTTCGTCATGCTTCGTGCACGCGACGGCAAGACGATCGTCGAAAAAGCCGGCGTGACGAGCGAGAGAACAGAGCCGTTCGTCAACGTCCTCCGCAAGATGATGGCCGACTTCAGCTCGCCGTTCGTTCCAGAGCTCCCGCGGTTTACCGGTGGGGCGGTCGGTTACCTCGGGTACGACACGGCCGCATGGTTCGAACCGGTGACGCTTCAGAAAGACGGCCAGCCGGATCCCGCGCTGCAGGACGAAGCCGGGTTCATGATCTTCGACACCGTGCTGGCATTCGACCACGTGCAGCACCGCATCCTGATCATCGCCAACGCGCGCATCACGCCGGACGACGATCTCGAGGCGCTGTATCAGTTCGCGTGCACGAAGATCGATTTTCTCGAACGCGAGCTGCGGCGAGATCTCTCGTATCCGCATCAGAAGCCCGGCAAGAACATCGATGTCACGTCGAACGTGCCGCGAGAGCGGTTCCTCGACATGGTGAAAACCGCGAAGGAATACATCGCGGCCGGCGACATTTACCAGGTCGTTCTGTCGCAGCGGTTCGAAGCGGAGATCACAACCGACCCGTTCACCGTGTATCGGGCGCTGCGACACGTCAACCCGTCACCCTACATGTATTTCCTGCGGATGGGGAAAGTGTCGATCGTCGGGTCGTCACCGGAAATGCTCGTGCGTGTGGAGGGCGGGATGGCCCAGACGCATCCGATCGCCGGCACACGGCCGCGCGGAAAGAGCGACGAAGAAGACGCACGCCTTGCCGAAGAGTTGAAGCGCAACGAGAAGGAGCGATCCGAGCACGTGATGCTCGTCGATCTCGGCCGCAACGATCTCGGCCGTGTCTCGCAGTTCGGATCCGTTCGCGTCCCGCAGTTCATGGGGCTCGAGAAGTACTCGCACGTGATGCACCTCGTGTCGATCGTCGAAGGCAAGCTGGCAGACGATCGGGATCGGCTCGACGCGCTCGTCGCGTGTTTCCCGGCAGGGACGGTTTCGGGTGCACCTAAAGTGCGGGCGATGGAGATCATTGCCGAGCTCGAGCCCGACCGCCGCGGCATTTACGCCGGCGCTGTCGGGTATCTCGATTTCGCCGGCAATCTCGATTTCTGCATCACGATCCGGACGCTGGTGATCACGGGGCAGCGCGCGATGGTCCAGGCAGGCGCGGGCATCGTGGCCGACTCGAACCCGCAAGCGGAGTATCAGGAAACACGCGATAAGGCGAAGGCATTGATCCGGGCGTTGGAGCTGGCCCAGCAAGGGCTTTAGTGAATCTTTGCATTGGTAGATTGGAAGATTGGTGGATTGGAAGATTGATTGGGCGATTGAATGATTTTGGTCATCGATAACTACGATTCGTTCACCTACAACCTCGTGCAGTACCTGGGAGAGCTGGGGACGACGCCGTTCGTCCGGCGCAACGACGAGATTACGGTCGACGAGATCGCCTCGCTCAAGCCAGAGCGCATCGTCATTTCGCCGGGACCGGGACGGCCCGAGCAGGCCGGAATCACACTCGACGTGATTAAGCGGTTCGGCCCGACCACGCCGCTGCTGGGCGTGTGTCTGGGACACCAGGCGATCGGAATGGCGTTTGGCGGCGAGGTGGTGCGGGCCAACGTACCGATGCACGGCAAGACATCGAGCATCAGTCACGACGGTCGGGGCGTGTTCAAAGACATTGCGAGCCCGCTCAACGTCGCGCGCTATCACTCGCTGATCGTCGATCGACAAGGATGGCCTGCCGATCTCGAAGTGGCAGCCGAGGTGGACAACGAAGGGACCGTGATGGCGCTGCGCCATCGGACGTTTCCCGTTCACGGCGTGCAATTTCACCCGGAATCGATCATGACGCGCGAAGGGCAGCATCTCCTTCGCAACTTTCTGACCTTATGAAGATCTCTGCGCTTCTCGAAAAGCTGATGCGGCGCGAAAACCTCTCGGTCGAAGAGTCGTCCGAAGCCATGGCAGCCATCATGAGCGGCGAAGCCACGCCCGCCCAGGTGGGCGCCCTCCTCGTGGGGCTGACGATGAAAGGGGAGCGGCCTGCGGAGATCGTGGGCCTGGCGAAGGCGATGCGCGCCAATGCCGTTCCGGTGTCGAAGACGTACGACGATCTGTTCGACACGTGCGGAACGGGCGGCGATAGATCGGGCACCTTCAACATTTCATCGGCGGCGGCGCTCGTTGCTGCTGCCGCCGGGCTTCGTGTCGCGAAACACGGCAACCGATCGGTCTCGAGCATGTGCGGCAGCGCGGACGTGTACGAGGCGTTGGGCGTCAACATCGGCGCGGAGCCCGCCATCGTCGAACGATCGCTCGACAAGGTCGGCATCGCCTTCTTCTTTGCTCCCACGTATCACCCCTCGATGCGCCACGCGGCCCCGGTCCGGAAAGAGCTTGCCGTGCGGACGGCGTTCAATTTGCTCGGCCCCCTGACCAATCCGGCAGGAACCAGACATCAGCTCGTCGGCGTGCCCCATTCTGAACTCACCGAGCTGATTGCGCGCGCGTTACTGCTGCTTGGGTCGAACCGCGCATGGGTCGTTCACGGTGCCGATGGCATCGACGAGATGTCGACCACCGGCCACACGAAAATTTCCGAATGCCGCGATGGCACGGTGTCGACGTTTTACGTGCACCCATCCGATTTCGGCATCCCGAAGGCCGACCGGAAGGATCTGCAGGGGGGTGACGCCGGGACGAATGCCGCGATCGTGCGCGAAATCCTCGGCGGCCAAACGGGACCGCGACGCGACGTCGTGCTCCTGAACGCAGGAGCATCGTTGTTTGTGGGCGGCAAGGCAGACTCGGTGCGCAACGGTATTGCGCGTGCCGCCGAAGCGATCGACTCGGGCGCCGCGCAAGCCAAGCTCGACTCGATGATTTCGGCATCGAAGGAGATGAAAGCGGCATGAGCTCCACGATTGCCGCTCCTGATCTCCTGGCGGCCATTGTCGCCGCCACTCATTACATCGTGGCCGTACGTTCAGCCCGGGTATCGATCGACGAGCTCGAGCGGCGCGCCGCGGCGGTGACACCTCGTCCCGGTACCTTTCGTCAGGCGCTCGAGCGGCCCACCACCTTCAACGTGATTGCCGAGTGCAAGCGACGCTCACCGTCGCGCGGCGTGCTGAAAGCCAGCTATGATCCCGCGTCGATCGCCCTGAGCTACGAGCGGGCCGGCGCTGCGGCGATTTCGGTGCTCACCGAGCCGACGTTTTTCGACGGCACGCTGGATCACCTCGCCGCCGTGCGCAAGACGACCACGCTGCCGGTGCTCCGAAAGGACTTCATCGTCGATCGGTACCAGATCCTGGAAGCGCGGGCAGCAGGAGCGGACGCAATCCTCCTCATCGTGGCTGCGCTAAGCCCGGGCGAGTTGACGCACCTGCATCAGACGGCGGTGGAGCTTGGGTTGGACGTACTCGTCGAAATTCACGACCTGTCCGAGCTGCCGGTGGCGCTCGACGCCGGTGCCTCGATCATCGGCGTCAATAATCGGAATCTACGCACGCTTTCCGTAGACACCGAAGTCAGCCGAAAGGCGGTCGAGGTAATTCCCGAAAAGGTCGTCGCGATCGCAGAGAGCGGCCTCAAAACGGGCGACGATCTCAACAATTTGAAATTGGCGGGTTACGACGCGTTTCTCGTCGGCGAACGATTGATGGCGACTGACGATCCAGGGCATGCACTGGGCGAACTGCTGAAAGGTGCCGGGGCGTGAATCTCTTCGTCAAGATCTGCGGCATCACCCGCCAGCAGGATGCCGAACTGGCGGCGGGCCTGGGCGCCAACGCCGTGGGATTTGTGTTCTGGCGCGGCAGTCCGCGCTACGTCGATCCCACCGTGGCAAGGCCCATCGCAGCCGCAGTACCTGCCAAAGTCGCAACGGTGGGTGTCTTCGTCGACGAGACCGCCGACGACATCGTGCGGATCATGGATGAAGTGGGACTCGACATCGCACAGCTGCACGGACACGAGAGCGCGTCTTTTTGCCACGAGGTTCTGGACAGAGTCAAAAAGCGGTCGGGTGCAAGTTGCAGCCGGAGCGTCATTAAAGCGGTCGCCGCAGGCAATGGGATGGACGTCGACACTCTCGATCCGGACATGCTGCTGCTGGTCGATGCGCACGATCCTCTGCGGCTGGGCGGAACGGGAAAGACGGCGAACTGGGACACGGCACGCGACATTGCCGCACGGCGCCGGACAATTCTTGCCGGCGGCCTCAATGCGGCCAACATCAAGCTGGCGATTCGATCGGTGCGCCCGTATGGCATCGATGTCTCGTCAGGAGTTGAATCGGCACCGGGGATCAAGGATCCCAATCGACTGAGAAGCTTTTTCGAGGCGCTGCATGACTGAGAAACGGTTTGGCCACCGCGATCCGAGCGACCGTGGCTATTACGGCGATTATGGCGGCAAGTTCGTGCCCGAGACGCTCGTGGCGCCGGTCGAGGAGCTGCAGCAAGCCTATATGGCGGCTCGCAACGATCCCGGCTTTTTGAAAGAGTTCGACCGGCTTCTCGCGCACTACGTCGGCCGCCCCACCCCGATATATGAGGCCAGCCGCCTGCGCGAGGCGCTGCCGAAGCCGGCGGCGCGGATCTTTCTCAAGCGCGAAGATCTCGCGCATACGGGAGCGCACAAGATTAATAACGCGCTCGGCCAGGCATTGCTCGCCCGGCGCATGGGCAAGAAACGTGTGATCGCGGAAACCGGCGCCGGTCAGCACGGTGTTGCGACGGCGACCGTGTGTGCGCTTCTCGGACTCGAGTGCGATGTCTACATGGGCACCGACGACATGGCGCGTCAGGCGTTGAACGTCGTTCGCATGCGCTTGCTTGGCGCAACCGTGCGCGGGGTGTCGGCGGGCAGCCGCACGCTGAAAGATGCGATCAACGAAGCCATGCGCGACTGGGTGACGAACGTCACCGACAGCTACTACCTGCTCGGATCGGTGCTGGGCCCGCATCCATACCCGTTGATGGTGCGCGAGTTCCAGTCGGTGATCGGACGCGAGGCGCGTGCACAGTATCTCGAGTTGAACGGACGGCTGCCCGACGTCGTCGTCGCGTGCGTCGGCGGCGGCAGCAACGCCCTCGGCATCTTCGATGCGTTCATCGCCGACAAATCGGTTCGGCTCATCGGCGTCGAGGCAGGCGGCGAAGCACTCACCGCCGGCCGTCACGCCGCGAGGTTTGCGACAGGTCTCGCCGGCGTCCTCCAGGGCACGCGCACTTACGTGTTGCAGGATGCCGATGGCAACATCGAGCTCACGCACTCGATCTCTGCGGGCCTCGATTACGCCGCAGTCGGACCGGAGCACGCATGGCTCCGCGATATCGGACGCGCCGAATACTCGTGGATCGGCGATGACGATGCGCTGACGTCGTTTCAACAACTGGCGCGCACCGAAGGAATCATCCCGGCGCTCGAGTCGGCCCACGGCGTCGCGTATGCGTGTCATCTGGCGCAAGAGCTTGGACCCGCAGCTCAGGTGCTGGTCAATTTGTCGGGTCGCGGCGACAAGGATGTCGACAGCGTGGCGCGTCAAATCGGCACGACTCAGGAGGCCACGCTTGCCGTCTAGGATCGCAGGCGCCTTCGATCGCGTCCGCGCAGAAGGCCGCACCGGACTGATCACGTACGTCACCGCCGGCGATCCCGATCTCGCACGTTCGGCGGACATTCTGTGCGCGCTCGATCGAGCGGGCGCCGATGTGCTCGAGGTCGGCATTCCGTTCTCCGAGCCTCTCGCTGACGGTCCTGTTATTCAGCGCGCGACCGAACGGGCTCTGGCCGCAGGGACGACCGCTTCGAAGGTGCTCGATCTGGTGACGCGAGTGCGGTCGTCGGTCAAGGCAGCGATTGTGCTGTTCACATATGCCAACCCGGTGTTGAGGATGGGCGTCGACGCATTTGGAGACAGGGCGCGTGCGGCGGGCGTCGATGGCGTGCTCGTGCTCGACCTTCCCATCGAAGAAGCGGGCCACTTTCGCGACGCGATGGCCAGGCGCGATGTCGACATGATCTTCCTGTTGAGCCCGACCACGACCGACGAGCGATTGAAGGAAGCCGCAAGGCTTGGCCGTGGATTTCTGTATGGGATTTCCCGGCTTGGCGTCACCGGCACGCGCGACAAGGTGGCCCACGGCGCCGAAGCGCTCGCGAGGCGTATGCGGGCCGCCACGTCGTTGCCGATCGCGCTCGGCTTCGGCATCTCGTCGCCCGAGCACGTCAAGCAAATCGGACAGTACGCAGACGCCGCCGTGGTTGGCAGCGGGCTGGTCGGCGTGATTGCGGAGAGCGCAAACAGTCCGGATCTGGTCAAACGAGTAGAATCTTATGTTTCGTGGTTGAAAAATGGAGCGTAATGACCATCGACGAGCTCAGACAGCGCATCGATCAGCTTGACGAACAGCTGGTCGAACTGCTCAGCGAGCGCGCTCACTGCGCGCTCGAGATCGGCAAGTTGAAACAATCGCTCGGGCTCGAGGTGTACCAGCCCGAGCGCGAGTCGCAGGTACTGGATCACGTGCGCGTGCACGGAAAGCACACAGGCAGCCCGCTCGAGGGCGACGCCATCGTGCGGGTGTTCGAACGGATTATCGACGAGGCGCGGCGCATCGAACGCGCCACGGCTCATAATTCCGCCCGCCTGCGCGACGCGACGGCGCGGCAAGCTGGTGAAGGGGAGGACCGATAGCCATGGTAGTGGTGATGGAGGAGCGGGCAACCGAGGCGCAGATCGAAAAGGTGGTCGCGACCCTGGTGGATGCCGGCATGGACGTGCATCGATCCACGGGCGTCAATCGCACCGTGCTCGGTGTGGTAGGAGCACACAAAGTGGATCCCGCATTGATCGAGGTGATGGACGGCGTGCACGAAGTGCTGCGCATTACCGAGCCCTACAAGCTCGCAAGCCGCACCTTCAAACCCGAAGGCACGGTCGTCGTGATAGACGACGTGAGGATAGGCGGCGACGAGGTGATCGTCATGGCCGGCCCCTGCTCGGCAGAGAACGAAGAGCAGGTCTTCACGACGGCGGCTGCCGTGAAGAAGGCGGGCGCGAAGATCTTCCGAGGCGGCGCGTTCAAGCCCCGCAGCTCACCGTACAGCTTCCAGGGGCTCGGCGAAGAGGGCTTGCGCATGCTGCGCGCGGCCGCCGATCAGCACAACATGAAGCTCGTGTCCGAGGTGATGGACGTCAGCCAGATCGATCTGGTCGGCCGCTACTCGGACATCTACCAGGTCGGCGCGCGCAACATGCAGAACTTCACGCTGCTGCGCGAGCTCGGCCGCACGCGTAAGCCCGTGCTGCTGAAGCGCGGCATTGCCGCCACCATCGAAGAGTGGCTGCTCTCGGCGGAGTACGTGCTCGCCGGCGGCAACAACGACGTCATCCTTTGCGAGCGCGGCATCCGCACGTTCGAGAGCTACACGCGCAACACGCTCGACATTTCGGCGATTCCCGTCGTCAAGAAGCTGAGCCACCTGCCGATCATCACCGACCCGAGTCATGCTACGGGCAAACGCAACAAGGTGGCGCCAATGGCTCGCGCGTCGGTCGCCGCGGGAGCCGACGGCATCATCGTCGAGGTGCACTGCAATCCCGATAAGGCGCTCAGCGACGGCGCGCAGTCGATGTTCCCGGCACAGTTCGATCGTGTGATGGCCGAGCTTCGCATCATTGCGCCGGCGATTGGACGCAGCATCTGCGTGGAGCCGGTGGTTAAACGCGGGTGGGGACGCTAGGAGATTCGTGCATTGGCAGATTGGTGGATTGGTAAATTGGGAGATTGTTGGCAGATTGAACGATTGACGGATCGGGGCAGTGGTGTCTGAGGGGAAGCAGTTGCCCGTGCTGCAGCCGGGGCGCAGCTCTGGACAGCCGCCGATTTTTCAGCGCGTCGGGATTGTCGGACTCGGGCTCATAGGCGGGTCGATTGCCCTTGCGGCGCGTCAGATCTGGCCTGCGGGTCTCGTGATTGGCGTCGATCGCAAAGACGTCCTCGAACGGGCCATGGTGCTTCACGCGATCGACGTCGCGGCCGATGACCCGGTGGTCCTCGCCGAAGCGGATCTCGTGATCCTTGCCGCTCCGATTCAGCAGAACCTCGATCTGCTGCGCGACCTGCCCGAAAACGTCGCCGGACCTGCGGTCGTCACCGACACCGGCAGCACGAAGCGCCAGATGGTTGAAGCCGGAAAATCGCTGCCAGAGCGATTTACGTTCGTCGGCGGACATCCCCTGGGCGGCGCGGCGCGCGGGGGCATCGCGCACGCGCGACCCGATCTGTTTACGGGGCGCCCGTGGTTGTTTACCCCGGCTGCCGGGCACGACAACAACGAGGCGCTCGACAGGCTCAAAGCCTTCGCCACCGGCCTCGGCGCCGTTCCACGGACGCTTTCTCCCGAAGATCACGATCGCCTGCTCGCCTTCATCAGCCATCTTCCGCAGCTCACCGTCAGCGCGCTCATGCACGTTGTCGGAGGAGCTGCCGGCGAGGACGGTCTCAACCTGAGCGGCCGCGGCCTGCTCGACACGACGCGGCTCGCGTCGAGCCCGGCAGATATCTGGAAAGAAGTATGCGCGACCAACGCGGACGAGATCGGGAGTGCGCTCGACTCGTTGATCGATGTGCTGCATCACCTGCGCGCAGATCTGGCGACGGGCAAATCGATCGAGGAAGTATTTGATTCGGCCAACGCGTGGCGCGAGACGCTCACCCGAACATGAGCCCTGTCCTGGCAGATGGCACATGGCGGATGGCATATTGATCCACGCGCCGGTTTTCGCCGACATGATTGCGCACGCGCGAGAAGAGGCGCCACGTGAGTGCTGCGGGTTGCTCATCGGCACGCCCGACTCGGTGGTCCGCAGCTTCCGCGCAAAAAATCTGGCGCCCGGCGCCACACGCTATTTCATCGACCCGCACGATCACTTCAGAGCCCTTCGCCTGGCGCGGGCCGAAGGCCGCCAGGTGATCGGCGCCTACCATTCACATCCCGCAGGCGATCCCGTGCCGTCGGCGACAGACATCGCGGAGGCCAACAGCGGATCCGAGTTCGTTTATGTGATTGTTTCGCTCGTGAAAGAAGACGTGCGCGCGTATCGAATCGACGGCGGGACCTACGAATCGTTGCCTGTGAATCCGTTATTCCGTCCGTAGTGTCCGGATTCAGCCGGACCTGTCAGAATCCGCCTCCGAGCAGCCTCACCGTCGCCGTTTGCGACGTCAGTATTCTGTCGCGCTGCTTCAGGCGAAACACGATGCGGAATGCGCCGGGGCGTTTGTAGGTGTGCGATTGCGAGTAGCGCCTGCGGATCTGTGAAACGCCCGCCTCGTACGGCTCGCAGTCGTTCGAAGCTTCTGACACAGTGCCATCGCCCCAATTCCATTCGATCGACGGACAGTAGTACTCCTGAAAGTCGTCGTCGCCGCCTTTGAACTCGGCGGTTGCCGAAATACGTGCCGGCACCATGCCCGTGCCCGGCGTCGCTTTGAGCGAGAGCGACGGCCGTTTCGGCTCTTTCTTTGGATCCTCTTTCTCAGCCTGCGCCGCGGGTATGGTAGACGCAAGAAGAACGAGAGCCGACGAGAGAGCTATCGCCTGCAGAGGTTGAAGCATGTAAATAGCATCCTACCGCCGTCGATAGTGAAGGGCAAGAGTGCACTAAAATCCAAGCCCATGGATGTAATTGCGGGCGAACCGCAGACCGTAGATACGGATCTTGTAATTGTTTCGGCTTTCGAAAGCCAGACCAACACGCTCGCGCCATGGGTGCAGGCGACCGGGGGCGAGCTCGAACGCGCGATCGAGAGCAAAGAATTCAGCGGGAAATTATTCGAGACGTTCGTCACGCCGATCGCAGCCGCGGGGTTCCGCGCCCGCAGGCTGGCACTTGTCGGTCTCGGCTCGCAGAGCGCATTCGAGGTGGGAAAG
>JADMIO010001178.1_pt1 | contig 33210 bp, 28 predicted proteins | sample 8958161 | NCBI WGS metagenome assembly JADMIO01 (sample SAMN16585339, study PRJNA669376) | soil metagenome | isolation source: Crop rotation soil | place: USA: Cullars Rotation, Alabama | collected 2011 | reverse complement strand
GCGGGCGTCACCGTTATCCACTGTGCGGTCTTGTTGTGTGTAAGCACCGTAATTGAAAATCGTCCCTCGTCGATGCTTCGCGTCGGCGTGTTCGGCTCGATGTCGAACGTCAGCGCGATCGACGCGTTGTCGACGTGAAGCGGCGTTTGCGGCGGATCAGGATATGGTCCGGCGTCGGCAATACACGGATCCTGACAATCAACCACGCCTCCGCACCTGTTGAGAAACTGATCGCGCGGGTGACCGCTCTTTTGCCTGAGCGCGTGAAGCATCTCGTGCCGCACGGTTGGACCGTCCATCATCACAAGCGTGTTGAGCACGATCTGGTTGCTTCCCGGCACCCAGTAGCCGGCGATCACACCGCCCGTACGGGTGTCGGTGACTTCCTGCGCTGTCTGATACCAGGTGACCGCGCCCAGCGAACCTGTCAGTCCGGAGCAAGCCTGCGTCATTTGCCACCACGTCATGTAAACCGGCGGCGGCGCGAACTGCTCCGCGTCGTCGGGGAGCTTTGGCGGCGCAGTGGCATCGCTGCACGCGACGACAATCAACTGTGCAGAGATGATCAATCCAATCGCTAGTTGCTTCAAATGCCCTTCTCCATTCGCACCAGCGGTACATCGACGTCCCCAGGCAGTCGCACGCTCGTCCGCTCTTTCGCAGCGAATCCGAGCGCAGAGTACAGCGGCTCACCGGGCAACGTCGCCATCAGCTCGAGACGACGGAATCCAACTGCGCGCGCCGACCGCTCACACTCCGCGTAGAGCTGCCGCCCCAGTCCGCGACGCGCGAACTGTGGATGAACGAAGAATGCACGGATGCGCGCGGCATCACTCGCTGGATTCAATCTCGCATCCTCGCCCGACTTTGCCTGATCACCGCCGTAAAGTGTGCGCCGGAAACTCCATCCACCAGTCGCCACCGGTTCAAGGCCCATCCCGTCGATCAGGTAACAAGTGCCATCCGCGATCAGCTGCGTATCGACGCCGAAGATGTGCTCGATCAGCGCTTCGATCTGCTCGGCGGAATAAAACCCCGCACTCAGCTCACGCGCCGATGCCGCGATCAGCGCGTTGAGCGGCTGCACGTCGGACATCGTGGCGACGCGCAGCCTCAACCCATCTACTTGCCGCTGAACCAGTGTGGAGTGTCGCTCCATTTCTCGGCGACGAAGAAATCGGCGGGCAGCGTCACATTGCCGCGCCAGTCACTATAGTCCTCGGCCTGGCGTACGATTCCACCTTCCATGATTGCGACGTGGGTCGCCAGCCAGCCGCCACCGACGGGGACGTACTTCTCAAGGCGGATGTCGTTGGGCTTGGCATCGGGTGCGGGATTGAGCTTGACTATGAATCGGACGGGCTGCATGTGTTCGCGCTCGATCCAGAACTGCGGCGAGTCGAGATCATCGGCCGAATTTGCGCCGACGACATAGACTGGCGCTCCCTGCCACGTATCTGTCCGAATCTTCGACAGATCGAACTTCCACGATGACAGCTGACGCAACGTAGTGTCCACGGGCTGATCGTAGACTCCGGCGACGAAGGGCAGGAATGGATTTCCCGAGCCAACGGTGCGAGTGATCTTCCCGGCGCGGACGACGTAAAGCGAATCAGTGGTATACAGCGCGCCGTTTCCTTTCGACGGCTCACCGAAGTCGATGCGGAGCCGATCCGGTGATCTCAGCGCTTCGTACCACGTCGTCGTATCGACGACGCCAGTTGGGCGAGTGACGATCGTCCGCTGCACGAACGTAATCGTCTTCGGCCATTTCCCGACGTACGCGTCGTGCATTTGCCTCAACAGCTCGACGCCGTCTGCGGGCGCGGTACGATTCAGGTTGGACTGCGACGTCGCACATGCGGATAGTGTCAGCGCGACAATCGTGAGAGCCACGAGATGTTTGACGTTCATTTAGTGCAATCCTAGGTTAGGAGCTACGGAACTAGTCTGGCCGCAACCCGAATATCTGGCAAGCTATGCCGACGCGCTCCGCCGCGGCTGGTCGCCCGACAATCTACGTCTTGCAGTGAAGGACGAAGAGCTCGCGGCGATCGAGCGCGATAGCGCGCTCTTCCTCGCGCGCAAAGTCGATCGCGAGGGAGCTGGGCCGCCGGTCACTCTCCCCGATGGCAGCACCATTCCGCGACTGCCCGGCTATCACCGCTGGATGTGGGACGGCGAGTTCTGCGGCTCGATCGGGTTTCGGTGGCAGCCCGGCACCAACGACCTCCCGCCCTACGTACTCGGCCACATCGGATTCTCGGTGGTGCCGTGGAAACGACGCCGCGGCTACGCCACGCGCGCGCTCGCAGAACTGCTTCCGGAATGCAGGGACGAGGGTCTCGAATACGTGGAGCTCACCACCGACGAGACGAACATCGCGTCGCAGCACGTCATCATCGCCAACGGTGGAAAGCTGGTCGAGAAATTCCGGAAGTCGGTGCACTACGGCGGTGCGCCGAGCCTGCGCTTTCGGATTTATCTCTGAGCGCGCGCCGCCGCGATGTGCGCCCCGAGTAATCTGGAGCGCAATTCTCCGACCGCATCGCGACCGACCAGAGGCATCATCGCCACGAACGCTGCCTTGGCGCCGGCCGCATCACCGTTCCTGAGGTGCGCGACGACAGTCGCGTCGCGTAAATAGCCGGGCGGCAGCCACCAGTCGCCCTCCCGCATCTTTTTGATCAGCTGATCCCCCGCCGCCTGAACCATCGCGAAGTCCCACGAATCAGCTGCCTTCACGAAATCCACTGCCTGCCTCACTCCCGCAGGCGCATTCACACGATTGATGTAGGCATCGACACGCCTGAAGAACGCGCTGTCGATCGAGCCCGGCGAGCCGCCGTGCACGTCGCGATTCACTTCATATAGTAGTGATACCCAGCGATGCCAGTGCGGCGGCGGCACGTTGGCGGAGATCTGCGAGTCGAACAGGTTGTGCACCTGCTCGATCGCCGCGTAATCGGCATCATCGGTGCTCGTATCAGCGGCATATAGCCGGAGCCGCGCACTGCGCGCGCGCATCTGCAGCCGCGGAACGTTCGCCAGCGCTTCGGGATCGCTCGCCAGCGGCATGGCGCGTCCCGCCAGCGCTGCCGGAATGTCGAATGGCGACGCATTGAGATTCTCGAATCCACTCGCATCGGTGAGCAGGTAGCGCGCCCTCTCGCCGTTGAGATCCAGGATCGGAGCGAAGTCGGAATTCGGTCGCACTCGCCTGACTAACGGCGCCAGCGTTCTCGAATCGGCGAGGTGAAGCGAATTCAGCGACACGGGCGTCAGCGCCGATACCTGTTTCAGGTCCTCCGCCATCATCGGCCACTCCGTCACGCCCCAGTCGGGTGCGGGCACCGACGACGCGGTCGTCGCAATCACCACGATGTCGCTGTCGTCTGTGAGGTAGATGTCGTAAGCGGCAAAATTCTCCTGCAGCGCGGACAGCATGCTGAGCACCAGCGAGTCGTTCATTTCGTAGAGGTGCATCCACTGCGCGAACACCCCGCCGTCGGAGAGATAGCCTTTGATTCGCGCGTAGAACTCCGTAGTGAACAGCCCGGCCACTCCGCTAACCCACGGATTGCTGGGCTCAGACACGATCAGATCGAAGCGATGCCCTGCCCCAGCGAAATAGGATCTCGCATCATCGATGATGAAGCGCGCCCGCGGATCGGTGAACACGCGTCGATTCACCGGGCGAAACGCGTTCGACGCGCGGATCATCTCCGGCTCGATCTCGATCGTCGACAGCTCGCGCAGGTTGGGATTGGCGAGCAGAAAGTGCGAAGTCATTCCCGAGCCCTGTCCGATCACGGCCGCGCTCTTCGCCTGCGGCGCGTGCGCCATCGCAATCAGCGGCAGCAGAATCTGGGTCGATACGTCGTCTCGCAGCGGACGCTTCCTCGCGCCTGGCTTTGGCGTCAGCCACTCGGCGGACACCGACGCATCCGGCTTCCCATTGGTTGAAAGCACGAGAATGCCCTCGTTCGTGCGCCTGACTGTGACGGTCGCCGTCCGCCCATCCTTGTAGAAAGTCGTGACGAACTCGCCAGGCGCGGGCAGTCCACCAAAGCGATAGACGCCGCTCCCGAGCAGAGTTCGGTCGAATCGTATCGACGACGCCGCGACAAAGACGACGACAGATGCGATCGCCAGCCCCGCCAGCACGCGCGTCCGCGACGAGCTCGTACGCGGGATTCCGACGTAGAGCAACACCAGTCCAATCACGACGTCGAGCGCCGCGCCCGCGACGAGCAGGAACTTCACGCCGAGCAACGGGAGCAAAAGGAGTCCTGCCAGCTGGACGCCGACAATCGAGCCGGCGGTGTTCGATGCGTATACTTCGCCGATCGCCGATTCGTCCGCGCCGTTTCTATACAGAATGCGCGTGATCAATGGCAGCGTCATTCCCGCGCAGAAGGTCGCCGGTAGCATGATCGCCAGGCAGATCCCGTAGCGCGCGATGGTGAATCCCGCGTAGCCCGGCGACGTTTTCGCGAAGACATCGATCAGGTCGGAGATCCACGAGAACGACGCTATGTAAAGCGGCATCGTCGCCACGGCGAGCGCACCCATCGCGCACTGCACCAATCCGAGCGCGCGCATTGGATCCTGCCAGCGATCCGCACGCTTGCTGACCCACAGCGCACCGAGTGCGAGACCGAGTATGAACGCCGACAGCATCAGCTCGAACGAGTGCGTCGCGCTGCCAAGCACCAGCGACAGCATCCGGATCCACGCGATCTCGTAGGCAAAGGATGCGACTGCTGTCCCGAACGCCGCGCCGAGCAACAGCCATTTCCGCGGCGCAATCACCTGCGTCGCCGAAGCGGCGATTGGCGCCGGCGTGGGCAGCAGTTCTTTCCACTGTACAACCAGTGCGAAGGTGATTCCCGCCGCGATGAAATTCAGAACTGCGGCAAAAGTCAGTGTGCCCGGAAAATCGAATCGGCTGACGAGATAGAATCCCGCGACCAGCACACCGACCGCAGCGCCGAAAGAATTCGACGCATAGAGCCACGACAGAATCGCGCCGGGGCGGACGTTCCATCGGCGCAGAATGCCGGCACTGATCAGTGGAAACGTCGCGCCGAGCAGGATCGACTGCGGCAGAATCAAAACGGCGGCAAGCAGCCACTTGACCGTCATCTGCGCGCCCGGTGATGCGACCAGTGAAGGAAAGATCGAGTCGTACGCTGCCGCCGAGACGCCGCGGAACACCGGATGAAACAGCAATCCCAGCACACCGATCGCGATCTCCACGCCCGCGTACCAGGTGAGTGGATTGCGCAGCCTCTCGGTGTATCGGCCGATGAGATACGACCCGACCGCCATCCCGCCGAGGAAAATCGTGAGGACGAGGATCTGCGCGTATGCGCTGTGGCCGACGAGGAGCGCGAGATAGCGCGTCCAGATCGATTCGTACATCAGGCCCGCTGCGCCCGACAAGAAGAAGAGCGCGTAGAGGGCGAACAGCATTAGCGGCCGATGAGTTCCGGTTTATTGCCGTACCAGCGGTGATTCATCTGGACTCGAGGCCGACAATCAACACTCGACCTGCCGCCGGATAGCGGTAGATCGCCGCGGAACCGCCGGGATCCGGAAATGCGGTGACATCATAGCGCTTATTGAGTGCGTTCTGCAAATCGACGGTGAGTCGCGCCGGGCCGAACGGGATGCCGGCGCGCGCATCGAGTCGGGTGAAGCCACGCAACGGAACGAGGTTCTCGTCATCGACGAAGGCGCCGTCCAGCGAGGTCGCGACCACGCCGGCGGTGAATCCGCGCCAGACGTCGAAGTTCGTTCCTGCTGATGCAACGCTGCGCGGGATCGCCTTCAGCTGCTTCCCCGCGAACTGGCCGTTCTCAGCGATCACCTGCTGTCGCGTGAAATTCGCAAATGCAAACCAGCGCCCGCCTGCATCAGCAGTCAGCCCGAGCTCGGCGCCGCGGTGCCGGCTGCGACCGATGTTGATGTAGCGGAAAGTGTTGATGTCGAAGTCGAGCTCTTCCCGCATCTTCTCCTGATAAACCGCGCCCGTCCAATCGAGGCGGAGGCGATCGGACAGCTTCCACGATTGGTAAAGTCCGCCCTCGATCGACGTGCCGCGCTGGGGAACCAGATCCGGATTCGAAACCGTCGCCGAGAACGGCGGAAACGGAATTGGAATCCGTCGGTCGTCGAACAATTGGTCGAGCGTGGGCGACTTGAAGGCTTTGCCGGCGGCAACGAACAAATTCGTCGAGCTCCGTTGCGAGGCCGGCAACGCGAAGTTCAGGCCGACGTGTGGACTCAACGCCTCGTGGGTCTTGTGACTGTCCGCGCTGCCATCGCTGGGGACGAACTTGTCCGTCAAATGATCGCCGCGCACTCCGAGCGAGAATCGAACAGGCGCGACAGGCCGCAGCTGCCAGTTAACGAATCCCGCCACGGATTCCCTGGTTGCCTTCGACGGCGCTGCCGACGGTCCTGCAGTACCATCCGCGGCTGAATACGCGGTGAGATCGCCGGCGACGACGTCAGCGTAGCGCGACGTTAGTCTCCCTGCCGACCCATCCACGCCCGCGACCAGACGACCCAGCTTGCCCGCATCATCGTCGCCGACTTCGACCTGACCCGATGCCAGAAGGCGCGGCGCAGTCGTCCGACGAAGCTTGGTGTCGGCGAAATCAGTCGATAGCGGCAGAGTCTTCACCGCCCTCGCCGTCGCGTATTCGCCGACGGCATAACCCGAGATTTTCGCCGCTCCCACGAGTCGCGCACCATTGATCCCCGCGCGATCAACCCGCTCCGCAGCGTGATCGAAGCGGAAGAAAGGGTTCTGTGCCTGTCGATCTGCGTCAGTCGTGAGCAGCGGACCCGGGTCGTCGGTCTTCCGCGCGTGGAGCAGGACGAATGCACCGATCGAAGACGAGGCACCGTACCGCTCGATCTTGGCGTGGACGTTCGACGACGCGAGGTAATCCTCGACCCGATAGCCGTTCGACGAGCGGTAATCACCCGAGATTTCCGCGACGCTGCTGCCGAGACTGCGACTGGCGCGCAGCGCCGCATCACCGATAGCGTAGGATCCATACGCCGCGCGCCAGAACAGATCGCCGGGTACGATTGGAACCAGCTCATTCAGGGTGCCACCGACCGCGGCATCGCCGTGCAGGTAGGATGTCGCGCCGCGCCCAGCTCGAGACGATTCACCGCCCACGGCGACAGCATCGTCCAATCGACTGCACCGGATCCCAATGCCGCGATCGGAACGCCATCGATTTGGGCGGCGACGTAGTCGGTCTCACCTCCACCGTAGAAACCGCGCGCGATCACTCGCGGATTTCCCCCGACCGAGCTGACGTCGGCGACGGCGATGCCAGGGACCATCGCCAGCGCTGAGCCTACTGAGCGAAACGGCAGCGCGCGAATCAGCGACCCCGGCACTGCGGTGACAGCGACCGTGGACGATTTGATTGTCGACGCCGAGCGATCGGGCGTGACGACGACGGTGTCGAGATGGTGCACTGCAGCAGTGTCGCGCGGCGCGGCAGGCACCTGCGCTCCACTCAGCGAAACTTCAGCGCACAGCACCATTACGAATATCGGAGCAAGAATCTTTGGCAAACGTCGAATCCGGTTGGTGGGGTCGAAAGCGTGCGAAACCGCACGGCGCAGACAGAATGGTTGCCGGGAACACGATTTGGCAATAATGCTATGTCATGCGAATCCTGATTTTTTCTGTAATCGGATTGGTAGTGCTGGTGCTGATCATCGTTGCGATCGGCGCCGCGCTGCCCCAGAACCACACCGCGACGCGCGAGCGGACGTTCACCGTCCCACCTGCCCGCTTGTACGATGCAATCGCCAAAGTCGCTGACTATCCGAAGTGGAAAACTGGCGTTCGCGCGGTGGAAATCCTGCCACCAAATCATGGCAAGACGCGGTTTCGCGAAGTGGGGCGCGAGGGAATCACCTACGAAATAGTCGAAGCCACTCCGCCGTCGCGCTTCGTCACGCGCATCGCCGAGAAGCTGCCCTACGGGGGGACCTGGACATACGAGCTCTCACCAGCGCCGCAGGGAACGACACTGCGGATCACCGAGAACGGCGAGGTCTACAATCCAATTTTCCGGTTCGTGTCGAGGTTCATCATCGGGCACTACGGCACGATGGACAAAACCCTCGACGATCTGACGAAGTACGTGGCGCGCTGAGCCCTTATTTGTCCCGCCAGATGCTGCTCGGCAGCGTCGACGCGTGGCCATCGCCGTCGGCAAGCGGCGCGAGTCCGAAGTTCTCCTCGATCGTTCGCAAGACGCTGTAATGCGTCAGCGCCGTCCCATACCGGCCTGGTTTGATAACGTCGCCAAAAAGCATCGCCAGGACGCTATTGTCCTTGCCACCGCCTTCGTCCCAGACCACCACCAGCAGCGTACGACGGCGCGCCGCTGTGGTGCCTTTGAAATCGTGAACGAAGCGCTGCAGCCAGGCCGACGCTGTCGATAGGGGCGCGTCGTGTCCGTCGTCGACCAGGTTCGGACTGTAGAACGAATAGTTGGGCAGGCGATTCGCCCGCGCGTCCGCCAGAAACTGGTCCGCACTCACTACGCGCGCGCAGCGCCGCGAATTCGTCTGCACCGAGGCGAAGTTGAGCAATGGAACGTGCCGTTTTGCGTACAGCGCGGTTGGTGTCGCGCGCGGCGTAAGCCGCACAGACCCGGCCTCACCCCGCAGATAACATCCGCCCGGAAAATCCTCCGCGTACGACTTCCAGGTCAGGCCTTTCTCCTCGAGCCGGTCAACAATGCTGTTCGCCTTGAGTGGCACCTCGACGTGATCCCGCGTCACCCCGAAGGTCGTCCCGGCAACCAGCGCCAGATAATTGGGCAATGATGGATGCGCGAGGGCGTGATAGCTCGATAGCCAGGCTGCTTCCTTCGCCAGAGAGGCAATGCGCGCGTCAGCCAGCGCCTGGCTGGTACCCTCGTTCTCCATCACCACGATTATCACGTGATCGAAGTGCTTGCCGCGGGTGGATGCGTCCGCTTCCACAACCTTTATCGGTGCTATGAGCAAAGCGCAGCACGCAGCCGCGGCGCGCCAGATTATGCGTCTCAAGGTTTTCCCGTTTTGGGAAGGAGCGCACAAGGGGCGCTGATTGTGACAGGGAAAACCGGCCTCTAGTCGTTGGGGCTGGAAGCAGTCGCTGCGAGTCGACGCTAACAACGACTAGAGGCAACGCTGAACCTATTAGTCGTTCCGGCGAACCCATATCGATCTGGAATGAATGCGCCGCGCCGGGCACGAAACGCAGGTTTGGCGGCGCGGATGTCGAAGCGCTACCGTCCGCGCAACAGCCTCTGCAGCCCCGCCCGGTAGCCGTGGGTCGATATCACCTTCCGGCCGCCGCGCAGTGTTACAGCCCACTCGCCGTGCGACCACGGCTCCAGATGCACGATGTGATCGACGTTGATAATCGACGATCGGCTGATGCGAATGAACTTCCCCGGATCGAGCTGCCCCGCCAGCGAGTGCATTGCGTGTCGGATCTGATGCGATTCCGCGCCGGCGTGCAGCCGCACGAATTTTCCCCGCGCCTCGAACCACGACACGTCATCGACCTTCTGCAGCACCACCTTGTCCTTGTTCTTGATCGGCAGATACCGGAGGTAATCGTCCTTCTGCCTGCGCATCTCCTGCAGCATTCGCGTCACCGCACTCGGCGCGGCGGCCGAGCCAGTCGCACCGATGCGCGCCAGCACGCGGTCGATCGCGCGGTGCACCCTCTCTTCGTCGAGCGGCTTCAGCACGTAATCCACGGCGTGAACGTCGAACGCGTCGGCGGCAAAGCGATCGTGCGCGGTGAGAAATACGACCGCCGGCGCATCATCGCCAAGCTCGTCCAGCAGCGCGAAGCCGTCTCGTCCGGGCATCTGCACGTCGAGCAGCAATAATTCCGGTTTGTCGCGACGAATCGCGGCGAGCGCCTGACGGGCATCGCCGTAGCTACCTATGACTTCGACGTCCGGCCTGCTGGACAGCAGCTCCGCAATCAGGTCCCGCGCCGCCGGCTCATCATCGACGATTATGCTACGCAATCTCACGCTGCCGATTTTCCTCGACTGGCTCTTCGGCAACGCGTGCGGGGAAGCGCAAGGTGACGCTGAATCCTTCGCCCGGTGATAAATCCACACTCATGTCCTGGTCCAGTCCATAGAGTTTCTCGAGACGCTCGCGCGTATTTCTCAACCCTACGTTCTCGACCAGCTTCCGGTTACGCAGTCCGACACCATTGTCGACCACTTTCAGGGTCAACGTGCCGGCATCGACCGTTCCCTCGACCCGAATCACCAGCGGACTGTCACCATCGCGCATGCCGTGGTGGATCGAGTTCTCCACCAGCGGCTGGAGCAGCATCCGCGGTACGCAGATCCGCAGCGCCGCCGGCTGAATTTTCTTTTCAACGACCAGCCGCGCACCGAACCGCGCTGACTGGATGTCGACGTAGACATCGAGAAATTCAAGTTCGCTGGCGAGCGCCACTTCGTGTCTCGCGGAATCACGCAAACTCTCGCGCAGCAGATCGCTGAGCCGAGCCAGCGTGCGACGCGCCAGCGGCACATCCCGCGACATCAGGCTCGAAACAGTATTGAGCGTGTTGAAGAGGAAGTGCGGCTGCAATTGCAGTCGCAGCGAATCGAGCTGCGACTTGGCGAGCAGAGTCTGCAGCTCCTGCGCGTTCAACCGCTCGGCGTTCAGCTCGCGGCGGTAGCGGATACTATGGTAGAGAACGACCGCCGCGAAATAGACGAACAGGAAGAAGACGACGTAGATGCGATAGACTTCCCACGCCTGCGCCAGCACCGAGTTGCCGAGGTCGAGCTGCGCGTACTTGATCGCCGATTGGGAATTGGCGATGCCGCCGCCCATCACGATCGGCATGATGATCGCGCGCCGCATCGACTCGATGGCGAGGAACTGCAGGAACAGAACGAAATTCGCGAGGACCAGATGCACCGCGAAGTTCCGGCCTGCTCTTGGTCCGAACAGTGGGAGGTGCCGCGCCAGCCAGAACACCAGCGGGCTGATGATGAGAACGCTCAGCCAGACCGGCAGCTCGAACAGATAGAGCTCCAGCACCGGCACACCTTTGATGTGCAGCGCGAGCTGGATCGTCTGCGCGCCGGTATAAAGCACCGCGGCGACGATGGCGAGCGCCCATGCGCGAGTACGTGAAATCATCATGGGAATAGACAACCTAAACGACTTCACGGTTTATCGTCCGCTTACGTACGCAAAAACAGACGTGACTTACGGGCGTGAAAAACGGCCCCCGCTCGTTGTGACGACTATTTGTCGCCCACCCGTCCTTCATTCAACGCTCAGGGGCCGCCTGTGCGAAGCAAGCTATAGGTGCGTCGAAATGTCGACCAATGGGCGTGGAACGAATCCGCTCCTGGTGGCATGAAGCCACCCGGTACGGCTCAGGCGCTTTCAATTGTGGAAGGAGACCTATCGATTCAGAGCCTGCAGAACGAGCTCGAGGTCGAACGGCTTGGCGATGAACGGCCGGCCAGTACCCGTCAGGAACTGGAACAGATCTTCGCTGACGATGTCGCCCGTCAAAAAGATCACGCGCTCGGCGAGGTCGGGACGCTTGCTCTCCCACTGACGGAACACGGTCTGCCCCGAGATGTCGGGCATGCGAATATCGAGGAAGATCGCGTCGAACATGCCTTCGCGCGCCGCCTCGAGCGCCTTGCTGCCGCTGTCCACCATGACGACGGTATGGCCCGACTTCTCGAGGAAACGCGAGAGTGCCAGTCTGATCGGCGCTTCGTCGTCGGCAACGAGGATGTGGAGCGTTCTCTGCGGCGCCACGGGCGCTTCCGGCACCGTCGTCGCGCCGGCGGGAGCTGATCCAACGACGGGCAGATCGACGCAGAATTTGGCACCGGCACCAGGCGCGTTTTCCGCCCAGATCCGTCCACCGTGCTCACTGATGATGCCCAGCGAGATCGACAGGCCCAGTCCGGTGCCATGGCCAACCGATTTCGTGGTATAGAACGGATTGAAGATTCGCTCCAGGCTCTCGGCAGGGATGCCGGGGCCGGTGTCCTCGACTTCGATGTGAATGGTCTCGCTGTCGCGACGTGTCCGCACCGTCAGTCTGTGGTGAGGGCGGTCGATGCCCGCCATCGCCTGCTCGGCGTTGGTGACCAGATTCAGAATGACCTGTTGTAGCTGGTAAGCGTCGACCATCGTGCTCGGCGACGGTTCAGCGTAGTGCCGCTCGATCTGGATGCCGCGCACGTTCAGATCGTAGCCACGCAGCTCGAGGGTGTTCTCGATGACCTGGTTGATGTCGGCGAAGGTCTTTTCTGCTTTGTGCTGGCGCGCGAAGGTCAGCAGGTTGTGCACGATACGCGCTGCACGACGCGCTTCGCTGGCGATGGTCTCGGTGGCGTGACGGTCATCCTTGTTGAGGTTTCCGTCTGACAGCATCAGCTGTGCGAACGCCGTGATGCTGGCCAGCGGGTTGTTCAATTCGTGAGCGACGCCGCTCACCAACTGTCCGATCGCGCCCATCTTTTCCGATTGAACCAGCTGTTGCTGGAGCTGCTTCTCTTCCGTCGCGTCGCGAATCAGGCAGAGCACTTCGCGGCTGCGTTGCGGGCAGGAGTAGGTGATGGTGATGTGACGGCGCTCGCCGTCCTTGCGCACCACGACCGACTCGAACTGGCCCGGCTGGCCCGAAAGCGCCTTTCTGAATTCCAGGACGGCGCGTGGCAGCTCACTGATTGGCAGCAGCGGTCCGAAGAATCGCCCGATCAGCTCATCGCGCATGTACCCGGATATTTTTTCGCCGGCGTCGTTGACGCTGGTGAATCTGCCGAGCGAGTCGAAGGTCATGATCGCGTCGCTGGCGTCCTCGAACAGGTGGCGGTAACGGGCTTCCGAGCGGGCGACGTCCTGGTGCGCGCGTCGCATGTCGCTGACGTCGCGCAGGGTGAGAATGGTCCCAAGCGGGCCCGTCGCTCCGTTCAGCGGCGCCGCGCCGATACTCACCGTGCAGTCACGACCAGCAATGTGCGCGTCGTAGCATTGTGCGAGTCCATCGCGCGCCGCGCTTTGTCCGAATATCACGACATCGCTGCTGTCGCGCGCGAACAGACTGAGCAGTTTTTCACCGACCAGCGAGCCCCGGTCCCGTCCGAAGATGTTCTCGGCGGCGGGGTTGGCGTAGGTAATTCGGTCTTCGGTGTCAGTTGTGAGAACACCGTCGCTCAGGAAATCGAGGAGATTTGCATCTCCCTCAGCAAAAAGCGGAGGCGGGGCCTCACCGTTCGGCCCCGCCCCGCCAAGCTTGAGAAGTCGCAGCATCGAGCTCACGCGACTACGTACCGGCGGTTCACCGCGTGCCCGTGCGGAGCGCGCGTGATGTCAGATAGTGCTCGATTGGGAACCGCTCGCTCTCAACGATCTGACACATCATCGCGGCCGCGAACAATTTGAGCGCGTCCTCGGCGCGGGCGACGACTGCGTCTTTCAGTGAGTTCGCGGTCTCGCTGCGGTTGAGCGCAAGCCGCGACATGTCGAGATGTTTTTCCTCGTCCGTGCGTACGCCACTTCCTTCGTGCTGCGCGTGCTCCATCCACCACGCCAGCGTCGCCGGACCGCCATCGAGCTCGGGATTGCCCTGCACACCGGGGAGAACGGTCGTCGACACGACGGAATAAATCGTCATCTCGACCGAGCTCTGACAGGCGAAGTGCTCCCAGTAGTCGATGTTCTCGTACGTCGCCGTCATATAGAAGTGGTGATACAGCGCGAGCACCGGCTCGGGGAACGGCGGATTCGGAAACGCACCCGGCGTAAAGTTGTCCGGATCCTTTGTCAGCGCAGCGAGCACCTCGCGGGTCATGCGCTCCAGCTCCACCGGAGTGAATCGACCAAGGTAATCGGTGAGATCCCAGTACAGCGCCTGATGATCGACACCAAATACGTCGAGCTTGGTGCGCCACATCTGATTGTGAGACTGCTCTTCCTGCAGCTGCTCAGCGAGACTCTTGATGAAGCTGCTGTGCAGCACGTGATCGACCTTCGCGATGCTGCGAATCAGCGCGCGATTGAAGCCGATGACGCAGGGATAAAGACTGGCGATGAAGGCGGTGTAACGCCGACGATCGAGCTTCCGGGAGCGAAGCAGCGTCGCGAAGTCACTCTCATTCATCTGCGCCGAATAACGGCGCGCGACTTCTACCACGAGATCACCGACACGCTGGCGATTGTCGTGTGGAGTGCGAAGGTGCAATTGGCGAACGGCCATGGCTAAAGCGACGAGGGTAAAAGCTCAGCAATAAGGGCTGGTATCATTTGACTGACTTGGAGTTAGGCAGTAACAAGGAAGTGTCTTCCCCTCGGCCGAACAGCCACCGAATCGCAACTTCTAAGTGTTTAGATCCAGAGTATTTAGATACAGAGGGGATACGGAGATCGTCTTATTGCTGAGCTACACGGTTTCTCTCTACAACGAGCGCCATCTCAGCATGTCCGCCCCGCTACGTACCCCGTCTGGAAATAAGGTCTACCGGCCGGCACCGCCCATTTCGCTCGTCCGGACCAACACCTGGGGCGAGGCGCGCATCCTGATCATCGACGACCACCAGGCCAACGTCGACGTCCTCAAGCGGATTCTTCGCACCGCCGGCTTCGTGACCGTCAACAGCACCACCGATCCCACAGTTGGAGTCACCCTGGTTAACACCTGGGCGCCCGATCTGGTGTTGCTAGATCTGCACATGCCGAAGCTCGATGGCTTCACTGTCCTCGACGCGATCCGACCGCACCTCGGCACCGGCTATCTGCCCGTGGTGATGCTCACCGCCGATTCGAACTCCGATACCAAGCGCCGCGCGTTAGCGAGTGGCGTGAAGGATTTTCTTCTCAAGCCGTTTGATGCCACCGAAGTCGTGCTGCGCATCGAGAACCTGCTGGAGACGCGCTCTCTCTACAGCACCATTCGCCACCAGAACGCGCAGCTCGAGCAAAACGTCGCCGAGCGTACGCGACAGCTCGAACAGGCGCAGCTGGAGATTTTGCAGAGACTCGCCGCTGCGGCAGAATTCCGCGACGACGAAACGGGTGAGCACACACAGAGAGTTGGCGAGCTCGCCGCTCGGCTTGCGATGCGACTGAGACTGTCGGTCGATCGCGTCGATCTGATTCGCCGCGCGGCTCCGCTTCACGACGTCGGCAAGATCGGTATTCCCGACGCGATCCTGCGGAAGGCGGGTCGCCTGACCCAGGAAGAACGTGGCATCATGCAGACGCACGCCCTCATCGGTGCGTCGATGCTTTCCGGCGGCAGCTCGGCGCTGGTGCGAACCGCGGAGCTGATCGCGCGCAGCCATCACGAGCGCTGGGATGGCGGCGGCTATCCGGACCACGTCAGCGGAGAGCAAATCCCCCTCGAGTCCAGACTGGTGGCAGTCGCGGATTACTTCGACGCGTTGACCCACAACCGCCCGTATCGCGGCGCGTGGTCAGTCGAGAAAGCGCTGAGAAAGATCGTTGGCGAGCGCGGACGGCACTTCGATCCACAGGTGGTTGACGCGCTGCTCAAGGATTCCGCAGCCCAGGGATCGAAATAGGCGCGTCATAGCCGCCGCAGCGGGCTGAAACTAAAAACTCAGTTATTCGTACAGTTGGATCGTGAATCATCTCACGATTGCGACTTCGACCGGATTGGTCTGGCTGATCCTGATCATCCACTTCAGCGCCGGCCTCACTGCCCTCGTTGCAGGCACCATCGCCCTCGCGGCCTCCAAAGGAGGGCGGCTCCACAAAAAGAGCGGGATGATCTTCAGCTACGCGATGATCTCGGTCGGCCTCCTCGCGTCGGTGCTGTACACTGTCGAAGGAAAGTCGGTGGCCGGCGGCCTCTTCCCCGTTTATCTGGTCTTTACCGCGGTGACGACCGTGAAGCCTTTGCCATACGCGAGGCGCGCAACGGATATCGGGTTCATGTTGCTCGCGTTCACCCTGGCCGCGCTGACTTACCTCACCGGTGTCGCAGCGTGGAAGGCGCCCGGCCACGTCCTGAATGGCGTTCCGGCCGGAATGGCGTTCTTCCTCGCCACGATCACGCTGCTGGCGGCAATCGGCGATGTGCGGATGATCGTGGAAGGAGGAATCACCGGCACGCGGCGCCTCGCGCGACACCTGTGGCGAATGTGTTTCGGCCTCTTCGTCGCCACCGGCTCCTTCTTCCTCGGCCAGATGAAATTCATTCCGGCGCCGATCCGCATCGTGCCGGTGCTGTTCGTCCTGGCGGTCGCGCCGCTCGCGATCCTGCTCTACTGGATGTGGCGCGTGCGTATCCGGCGACGCGTTAGCGGGTTGATACTACGGAATGATCCTGTCGTCGCAGCGCGCTTTCCGACCGGACAAGTCAGCTGACCCAGCCGCGCACCTCGAGCATCACGCACTCTGTGCTCGGCGTACTCTCATCGATCAATCCGCGCTTGCGCTTCCAGCGCTGAATCACGGAGTCGATTGCTGCGGTGAGAGTTTTGGCGCGGGCGAGGTGTCGGTAGCCCGCGGTCTTTCCGGGCTCGGGACGCTTCTCACGCCACGACAGCGACGCGCCGTTGTCGTACCACGTGACACAGAGCTCATGGTCCTCGAGAAAGCGCCACCGTTCGGCATCGCTGGGCATCTACCGATTTAACATCGACGGCCGCACTGATTCAACGTCAGCCGTTGGAGCCGGATGAGCGAAGCCTGAAATAGGCGGCGACGACTGCGCCGAGGTAGAGAGCGGGAAAGAAAGCGCTGCCGGGATGCTTGAGCACGATTGCCTGCGTCAGCATCGCCCCAACCATAGTGACGGCGAGAATCGCAGCTCCCACCGTGGTTGCGAACGGTACGAGGAACAAGACCCCGCCCACCATCTCGATGATTCCGGTGAAGTAGCGGAACCACTGGCCGAATCCGATCTGGTTGAAGACGCCGATCCAGAATGCGCCTGGTCCCGGCAGAAACTTGTCGAGGCCCGTCAGGACGAAGACGACGGCGATCGAAACGCGGATCGCCCACGTCGTCGCAGGGTCAGCGCTCTGGTCTGGTCTCATCCCAGTCATTCGCCTCGTGGCCTGCAATTCGCGCTCGAATTGGGAAACCCCATGACTTACTCACGAATCCGGTCGAAGTCGATAGTATCTGCGCTACTGCTGCTCGCGCTGGCGAGCTGCAAGAAAGACAGCGGCACCACATCGAGCAGTCAGTTCACTTCATTGCTGTTCGACGCCAGCTCACCGGCTGCACGTGAAGCGTTGGCAACGCCGGTCAGTTATCGACTCACCGACGCGAACTACGATCAGTGGGAGCGAGCGCAGAGTTTTCTCGATGCGCTTCCCCGCTCCGCGTTTGTCAGCGCATCGGGATCGCAGGGCAACGCGATCGATCGCGCGGTGCAGACGCTGGAGGCGAGCCCGCGCGCCAGGACCGCGATCGAGCGCACTGGGCTCACCGTGCGAGATTTCGTGCTGGAGACAATCGCGTTGGCGCAGGCAGCGGAAGTCAGATCGGGTCAGGCACCGGGCGGTGTCAACGTTCCGCCTGAGAACGTTCAGTTCGTCCAGCAACACGAGTCGCGCATCATGCTGGCGCGGTCTCAGGCACGGCAGCCAGCCCGCGTAGACAGCTACGGCGATGGCGACACGACGAACATTGGCGTGCGGTCCTCCGACGATCAGGGTGCCAGCGTGCCTATGCTCGACTCGCCGACCGTGCGCGAGCGTGATCGCGCGACCGATTCAACGACCAAAAGTGGACAACCGATCGAACAACCGAAGCCACCAGGTGACACGGCTCGGGATACTATTCCGCTATAGTCCTCATCGTCGTTCTGACCCAAAAAGTTGACTGTTAATTAACAGCGCGCAGCTGCATCCGGGTGCATCTTGTACTCAAGGATGTCGTCGTTCCACACCACGCAGCCAGGGTCGATATGACTACGCCCAACATCGAAGCCGGTAATGAGACTCGCGCTTCGTTCAATAAGGGAATTGAAAAGCCCGCGAGCACCGAACCGAATTACGATCGCACCTGGTCGGTACTGGATGACGTTGCGCAGCGCGCGAAGCGCTATCTGAGAACGATCGGCGACCGGCGGGTTGCTCCGACCCGCGAGGCAGTGGCAGGTCTCGCTGAGCTTGACGTGCCGCTCCAGGATCGCCCGATCGCACCCGAGGATGTCGTCGAAGAGCTCGATCGGATTGCAGAACCGGCGACGCTCACCATCGATGGCCCGCGTTTCTTCGGCTTCGTGAACGGCGGCTCGCTGCCCGCGACCGTCGCGGTCAACTGGCTTTCCACCGTGTGGGATCAGCACGGCACCTTCGCGGCGACTTCTCCAGCCACGACCGCGCTCGAGCGGATCGCGATGCGCTGGATCATCGAGCTGCTCGGGTTGCCCACGGAATCCGTCGGCGCTTTCGTGACGGGCACCACCGTCGCGCACATCACCGCGCTCGCTGCCGCGCGTGACTGGCTGCTGGCGCAGAGTGGATGGAACATCGACAGCCAGGGATTGTTCGGCGCGCCGGAGATCGACGTCATCGCCAGCGAAGAAGGCCACACCACCCTCTTCAAGGCACTCGGCGTCGTCGGCCTCGGCCGCGCGCGAGTGATCGAAGTACCTAGCGATGATCAGGGACGGATGCGCGCCGATGCATTTCCCACGATCAAAGGTCCGACGATTGTCTGTCTGCAGGCCGGCAACGTCAACACCGGCTCCTTCGATCCGTTCGACGACATCATCGATCGCGTGCGTGCGTCGAATCATCCAACGTGGGTGCACGTCGACGGCGCGTTTGGCATCTGGGCGCGCGTGGCGCCAAAGCGCGCGCATCTCGCGGCCGGCGTCGAGCGCGCCGACTCGTGGGCGACCGACGGTCACAAGTGGCTCAACGTGCCCTACGACTGCGGGATGGCGATCGTCCGCAACGGTGACGCGCTGCGACGCACGATGTCGTTCAAGGCTGATTACCTACCCGAAGAACCGGGCAATCCTTCGGATTACACTCCCGAAGGATCTCGGCGTGCGCGCGGCGTCGATGCGTGGGCCGCGCTGCGCACACTGGGTCGTTCTGGTCTCGCCGATCTCGTCGAGCGAAATTGTCGGCTCGCCAAGCGATTCGCCGACGCGTTTGTGGCCGCCGGCTACCCGGTGCTCAACGACGTCGTACTGAATCAGGTGCTGGTGTCGTTCGGTTCGCCCGAGCACACGAGGAATGTGATCGCCGCGATTCAGGAGGATGGAACCTGCTGGTGCGGTCCGACGGTGTGGCACGGTCAGACCGCAATGCGTGTGAGCGTTATTTCGTGGTTGACCACCGAAGAAGACGTCGACCGTTCGCTGGGGACGATTCTTCGACTCGCGCGATCATAGTGGCCGAAAAGTGAGCTGGCAATTTGGCGGCGCGGTGCCACCGTCGGTTCCGAAATTGTCACCCACTTGGAGCAAATACTTGCCTGCCTCGCTGAACACCGATTCTAGAATCGTGTCGCGTCCGTAAACGTAGGGGATGGCCTTGATGTCTGCCGGTAGGCGGATGGCTTTAGTCTGTGCGAACTCCTCGCTCGGCATTAGCGAAAAACTCGCTTTCAACGTCTTCATCTCCGGGGGGAACACAACGAGATAAGACGTCCGATTCACCTTAGTGATCCACAAGTAGTGCCCGTGCGGCGTCGCCATCCGCAAATTCACTGTGTCCCCGGGCCCAAACGACGTCGGTTGACACTCCAATGGGGCCAACAGCGGGGAGCTGTTCGTGGGCGGCGTCTGCACGGCTTTGGCCGGCGAGTCGGTCGGCACCACCCGGGCGGCAATCAGTGTGTCGGGGATAACTCGTATCTCCTGTGTCACACTCGATTTGTCTGTCGTCACCCTTGCTGCTTCGCGGCTGCATCCAATGGCGATCGCGGCGAAGGTGATTAATGCGCTTGAGGTTGCTCTCGCTGGCATCACCTTCCGTTCGCCCGGCGCATCAAAGACCAAGTTCCCTTAGCGGCAGATCCGCTGGCATGTGGTTGCCCGTCGGCGACGACTTGACCAGGCCGAGCGATTTCATCACCCGCACCGTCATGAACCCGAAATCAAATTCGGATGGATGGTGGCTCGTGCGCAGCAGGTGCGGATAGTGGTGATGGTTGTTCTGGAGGCAGGCACTGAAGGTCGCCATCACCGGCAGCCAGTCGTCGATGTTCATCGCATTGTCCTGCGCATCGTGGTAGCGACGAGTGCCGAAGCGGCGATCGTGCGTCCAATAGTTCTGGATCAGATTCACCCACAGCGCGAAAATGCGCAGGCCACCCCAGAGCACGAGCGCGAATTTCCAATCGCGGAACAACAGCCAGACGAAGCCGAAGCTGGCGAATTGCGAGAACACCGCATAGACCGGGTTTGAAACGATGCGGAACGTCGCCGACTTGAGAATTGCATCCTTTGCGTAGTCGTTCTTGCAAGGATACGGAAAGAGACAGAGGTACATCGTTCTCCAGAAACCGTCGTCGTGCAGCTTGTTCGGATCGCCGTCGTGATCAGCGAACTTGTGGTGATGCCGATGGCGATTCACCCAGGTGATCGGATTCACGTAGATGCCGACGGTGTTGCTGACGATCGTCACGGTCTTGATGAACCACGGCTTGTAGTCGAGCGCGCCGTGGGCGATGCCCATGTGGATGATGTCCGACAGATAGAGCCCGCTCAAAAACCAGATCGCGGTGAAGTAAATCATCCCCAGCGTCAGCCCGAGCCACGTGCCGAGGGCCGGCGGAGCGAAGTACGCCACAGCCGCTACTTGGAGCGCCAGAATCGTGTAGCCGATCAGATTGTGCGTTTTCATGATGCTTTTGCCCCTCGCTTGAACGGGGACAGCAGCTGCGCGAAAAAGCCCTGGGGCATGGTGTCGTCAATCAGGCCGTAGCGTTCCGGCCACGCGTTCTTCGGCAGGTAGTGTGTTCCGAACAGGCGATCGAGGAACGGCAAATGGATGGCGAAGTTGACGTCGACCGCGTTCTTGTCGGCGGCGTGATGCCAGTGGTGATAGCGCACCGTCACGAAATACTTCTCCAGCCAGGGCGCATCTGGGCGGAAATCAGTGTGACAGAAAGTGGCGTGGAAGGAGACGAACACGAGGTAGCCTGCCAGCACGCTCTGCGGGAAACCCACGATCATCATCGGAATCATGATGAGCCCGCGAGTGATGACGATGTCGAAGAAGTGAGAGCGCGAGCCGGCAATCCAGTCGAGGGTCTTGATCGAGTGATGGATCGCGTGGAAGCGCCACAGGAAGGGGACCGTGTGGAACATCCGATGGACGCAATACTGGAAAAAGTCCGCGACGAAGATCGCGGCGAGTAGCTGCACCACATAGGGCCAGCTCTGAACAAATGCCGCCAGCCGGGGAATCGCGAGCCACTTGGTGAGCAGAAGTGCGGGCGCCACCATCAGGAAGGTGAGCAGCTGCGCGGGCAGATGGGTGGCCACGAAATAAAATGCGTCGGTGGTCCACTCGGGCCTGAAAGTTTTCTGCTTTGGGTGCAGCGGCCAGAACCGCTCGACCGGTACGAAGACCAGTGTCATCACCAGGAGGTCGAGCAGGAACCAGTCGAAGCCAATGCCGTAGTGTGATCCGACCTCGCCTGGCAGCGCCGTACTTCCGCCCCCGATCAGCGCCGCCGTCGCGGCGAGAAGTCCGCCGGTGAGCGCGAGAACTTTACGCTGACGCAGGACCGCGGATATCGCGGAGCAGACGAAAGCTGCTGCGATCAGCCCCTGAATCAGCAACCGAATCACCGTCATCGGGTAGTGCGCCCGGGCGTCGGGCAGTGTCAGCAGCGCGGGAAAATGCAGGCACAGTGCGCCTCCGAGGCCGAGCAGGCCGAAGAAAACGCCGAGGACGCCGCTGATCCACCCGCTTCCAACCTGAGTGGGCTCCGAATCACCGAATACCCTATTGAAGAACGCGTCGGACATGGCTTGTCGCCTATCTATTGTGGTGTTGGGTCGCCGGTTCATTTCGACGTCGATCGATTGTCACCCGGCCGTCATTTTGATAAACGCACACGGTCGGATTTTGCAACTTCATTTGTGTGCGGACGACCGAAGCTCGCGCGGCGACCGCCGTGGAGTCCGCGATTCGCTGCGTGAAACCTTCCCTGCGTGGCGCCGTAGATAAACTGAAAACTTAGTTATCTATGATTTCGGAGGGTGACATGCACGACGTAAAAGAGCGGCTCTCTCTATTGTGGATCTTCGCGTTGTTGAACTACCTCTACGCCGACGTGATTGCGTTGTGGGCGCTGCTCGGCGCGCCGGCGGCGGACACTCCGCACCTCGGCCAGGCGGCACTCGCGGGCTCGGCGTTGTTGATGGAAATCCCGATCGCGATGATTCTCTTCTCGCGGTTGCTTCCACTCCGGGTGAACCGGATGGCGAATATCATCACCGGCATCCTGGTGACGGTGGTCAACGGTTCCCTCACCTTCATCCCGCCGCTGATCGGACTTGGCAGCCCGCCGGCTTTGCCGGAGTATTTGTTCTTCGCAACGGTCGAAACGATCTGCACCGTCGCCATCGTCTGGCAGGCGTGGAAGTGGCCCGAGGCTCGCGCAGCGGCCAGCTCCGCGCTAATCGAGCAGAGGGCGACCGCGGGAATTCCTTCTTAATGGGAACCGCTTAACCGGTTCCTATAGACTCGAGGAGTTCTTGCACCTGTGCGCCCAATACCACTGCGCCAGAACCCGCGCCTCGTCGATCTCGCTCTTCGTCAGTTCCTGTTGCGCACTGGTCTTCGCGTCAGCGGAATCGGCGGGGCGGACACTGAACGGGACCCTTTCATCCCCTGCGGGCATCGGAATTCGACCGCCCGATGAAAACGGGTGGAAGCCCACCGCGAATGCATCAGACCAGTTCTTGGTTGAAGCCTGACGGATGAACACGAGCATGTACAGCGGCCGACCAGTGGAGTCGAACGCCGCTAGCGCGTTCCGCTCTCCGCCTGAGTCGGGCCATTCGGTGAAATCGAGTATGACATCCGCTGAATCCGACGGCGTTACAGCGGTTTGCTTGCACAATAGTGTTCCGCGGGGGAGAGAAAACTTTCCGGGTGACTGCGACTGAGCGGACGCACAGGCGCTGAACACCACAAAAGCAGCCGTCACCCGAGCAAGCAGGTTTTTCTGCATCAGATGTTATTAATGAATTCAATTCTGGCCGCCAGAGGGCGGCGTTGCCTTGCGATACTTCAGCTCCTTCATGAATAGCACCTGTACGTAATCCGGCTTGCTGTGTTGGTCGTTGTCCGGCTTGGTGAACCACCATACGGCGCTGGTGGTGTCGGGCAGTACGACGAACGGCGATGGCGACATGAAGGTCGTGTATCCATCAAGCTTCGTCGGACCATTTCTCCTCGGCGGATTCGCGAGCTGAAACTCCACTCGCAGCAGAATACTCGTCGCCGAGTCCAGTAAGGCAGCACCGGCGTAGTCGGGTCCATCGACATCCGTGGTTGGCTGAAATTCCAATCGCACGACTCGATCACCCCTGTATGATTCGAAGCCGCGCGCGACGAAGCAGTGGTGATTCCAGAACACCGAGTCAGCCAGCGTCGAGATATTGAGAATCGGCACTCTGAATTCGCCAAAGAGGCTTTGGATTACGTCACCGGGGCGATATCGGCTCTCGAACTTATCCGAGTCGTATTTCTCCTGGGACACTTCGATGCGTTTGATCACTCCTCCAGGTGGAACCGCCGCGGACCTTCGCTCGATGCTTCCCTCGAAAGGGTAGGCGCGACGAAAGTCGTTGAATTTTTCCGCAGCTTGCCTGAGCTGACCCAACGCTAACGCGGAGAGACCGAGTTTCGTCGTATCGACCTGCGTCGAACACCGGCCGGTTGCACGAACACTGTCGAGGACGTAGGCGATTTTGTTCAGCGCGATCGTGATTGCGTTGCCGCTCGATCCGCGCTCGATTGAGATTTGTCGCGGCTGGTAGCCGATCTGTCTCACGCGCAGCTCGACTTTCCCACTGCTCGGCAACATCACGTACACGCGCCCCTGGTCATCGGTGATGCGGCTCTGGCCCCGACTGATGTCGGCTACATCTGCGTTTGGCAGAGGGCGGCGGGACAACGAATCAACCACAGTCACGATTACAGCCGTGGGCTGATATTTCTCACCCGCAGGCGATGCTGGATGTGCGAGACTCAATGCTGCGACGATCAGCAGCGAAGGTCGCGGACTCACAGGACACCCGACCTCGATTAGCCGGTCGGCGCGATCTGGTATTGTTCCAGCTTCCCGTCCGGCATCTCGTACGTCCACACTCTGATCGTGCGACCGGGGAACGTCACTCGATAATTCCGATACGTCATCCCGCCGCGCAGCGCAGTGCGCGTCTGCACGAAGCCAGTCGGCGCGCCGAGCGGGCCGAGACTCGATTGAAAATCCTTGAGTGCCTGATCGCTGAAGTAGAAGTTCGCGTTTGACGTAAAGAGCGAGCGATCGATTGTTCCGTTCTGCAGTCCCTGGAAGATCGCTTTCGCCTGCGCGGTTCTGCTGTCGGCGAGTTTGTCTTCGGTCGTGAAGAGCAGCGACGAGATCTGGTTGGCGATGGTGCTCGCCGCCGACGACGCGTCCTGATTGGTCAGCACCACGATCGCGGCGCTGTCGTCGGGCCATACCATATTCTCGGCGACGAAGCCGGAGACTTCGCCCGAGTGCTCGAGCATGAATCGTCCGCCATTCATGCCGACGTCGAGGCCGAGTGAGTAGCCGGTGCCGGCGCCGTTGTTGAGAACGATTTCGCGCTCGAGCTCACGCCACGATGCGGGCGTGAGAATGTTGCAGCGTTTGATGATGCAGATGTCCCACTTGGCGAGATCGCTCGCCGTCATCGCCAGCTCGCCGGCGCCCCACATCCAGCCCGGTCCGGCATCGGGTGCGGGACGAAGCGGGCCGAGTCCGTAGCGGATGTAACCAGTGACATCGGCCGCGCGCGGATTGGCGTCGAAGTCTTTCGCGCTGGTGAGTCCAACCGGATCGAGAATGCGCGTCTTCACGAACTGCCAGATCGGAATTCCAGCTGCCTTCTCGACCGCCATTCCAGCGAGCGTGTAGTTGGTGTTGCTGTATTGCCAGCGCGAGCCCGGCTCGAAGTCGAGCGGTTTCTTCGCCCACGCATCGGCGATCGCCTGCGGCGTCGTCGCCTTCAGCATTCCCGGCATCACGTAATCCTGCGGCCAGAAGTCCTGGTACCCGGAGGTGTGCGAGAGAAGCATCCGCAGCGTCACGTCATTTCCGCGCGTGAGGCCGGGGACGTACTTCGAGATTGGGTCGTCGAGTTTGAGTTTGCCTTCTTGTTGAAGGATGAGTGCGGCTACAGCGGTGAATTGCTTGCTGATCGAGCCGACGGCGTAACGCATATTCGGGGTTGCGGGCACAGACGGGTCGAGTTTGGCGGAGCCATATGCGTTTGCGTATGCGAGCACCGCATTCTTTACCACCGCCAAAGTTGCGCCGGGCACACCGGTCGACTGCAGTACCTGCTGGGCGATTGAATCCACCGAAGCCGGCAAGTTCGTCGAGCCCTGAGCTGCGGCCGTCGACAACGCGCAAACGCCGGCTACAAGAGTGACTACGTATGCTCTCATCATTTTCATCCTCATTCAGGTCGTACCAAGCCTTATTGATGTTTTGGTGGATAGCAAATTCTAAATAAACAGAGAACTTACCCCCAGTGGATAAGGGACGGGTCCTCCCGCCAAGCCTCTTAGGCCGCCCCGAGCAGCCTTGACTCAACTTCATCCGCACTTACTGTGGTCGGATCGATTGGCCCTAAAAACCCTTTGAGGCCTCGCTGCCAAACAACGCTATGCGCATTTTGTCTTTTCGGTATTTGACGGATTTCTGACGCTACCGCTGTAATTGCGTTGGTCGGAACTGAGAATGATTCGATTACAGATTCTAGGGTCCGCCGAAATTCGAACTGCGTCTGCTGCGATAACTCCGTCGCAGGAAATTGCATTTGCGGCCGCGCTGTATTTACTCCTAGAGCGAGCCCGCCCGGTGAGTCGCGCAAAGCTCGCCGGACTTCTTTGGCCTCGCGCCGAATGTTCGGTCCGTTCGCATAGACTTCGACAGACCATCCTGCAGCTCAAGAAGTTGGGATTTGGCCTGGCCGCTACGCGCGACACCGTCCGGATCGTAACGCCCGTCTCCGTCGATGCGGACAGTGAATTCGAGAACCTTTCCAGGCCGGGCTCGTTCGGGGGAATCGACGTTCTCCCGGGATACGATCCTACGTTTTCAACCACGTTTTGCGAATGGGTCGACTCTGTTCGAGAGCGTCTCCACACGCAGCTCCTTGAGCGCCTGATCCCTCAACTTGAGATCGCGCGCGCGTCCGGTGACTGGTCCCGCGCAAACCGGATCGCAGCCTGCTGTCTCGAACTTGATCCGTATAACGAAACTGCGCTGCTGAGCCGAGCGGAGGGATTCGCAATGCGTGGCCAGAAAAGCGCCGCGCTAGATCTTCTAGATCGTTACATCGCGGATGTAACACCCCGCAACACCGACGTTGTCATTCCGGCGAAAGTACTTCGCACTCGGGTCACCAAACAGGCTCAAATCAACACGAACCAATGGTTAGTGCGCGAGCCCGAATGGGTGGGAAGGCAGGCTGAAATGCTCTCGCTGACTGCGCAGCTTTCGAAGGCACGACAAGGATGTGGCTCAGCCTGCCTGATCAAGGGCGACGCAGGCATGGGTAAGACCCGGTTGGCTTCCGAATTGTCGAAATTCGCCGCCCTTCAAGGCGTGCGCGTTGAGCGTGTGGGTTGTCGAAGATCAGACGTGAACCAGCCTCTTTCTGCTTTCATTGCGCTGGTGCCCAGACTTCGCGAGTTGCCCGGCGCGCTGGGCGCAGATCACGAAAGCCTGCTCGCTCTGCGTCGTTTAACTGACTTTAACGCAGCTTCTGGGACGCAGGAAGGCGGCGTGGAAGATCCTGCAAGCGTATACACGAATCTGAGAGCTGCGATTTTTGATCTTCTCGACGCTGTTAGCGAAGAAAGACCTCTCCTAATCGTGATCGATGACATTCAGTGGCTAGATGCTACATCTCTAACGTTATTTGCGGCAATGCTCGAGTGGTTACCGACGCGGAGTCTCCTGCTATTGTTTACATCCCGGGGCCTCTCAGTGCTTGAAGAGGAGATCTCTGCCGGTTTCATCTCTGCTTTGCAGCTCGGCCCGTTAGTCGATGCGGATGCTCGTGCAGTTGTAAGTGAAATCGTTCGCGGCGCCGGCACAGAAATCACCGCAGAGAACCTTGATTGGTTAACGCGAGCTAGCGACGGGAATCCCTATTTCCTGCAAGAGTTCACGAAGCACTGGATTGAAACAGGTGGCTTAACCGAGGTGCCTCCGTCCGTCGCCAGCGTTTTGGACGAACGTATTTCAAGAGTCAGTAATTCTGCGAAGCAATTGTTGCAGGCGTGCGCCTTACTAGGTGAGAACTCAAATCTCGAACGCCTCACCCAGATTCTCGAGCTACCCGCCTACGAACTGCTCGCTGCAATCGAAGAGCTTACGGCCGCCGGAATGGTTCGGCTAGCTCGCGCTTCCGATGCATCAACTAAAGTGCTCCAAGTGCGCCATGACCTTCTCGCAAACGCGGCTTTGAGCAAACTGTCCGTCCCAGCAGCGGCTTTTCTCCACCGAAGATGCGGAGGCGTCCTTGAACGCGAGGTTCTGGGGCCAACCATTTCCGTGTCCTTGCTCCGTTCGTGTGCGTTTCATTGGCAAGAGTCCGGAGATGTCAATCGGGCGTACGAATTGACGGTCAAATGCGCTAGCTACCTATTGAAAATTGGCCTCGCGGCCGATGCCTCCGCGGCATTGGAGGGCGTGCTTGCGTGGTGTTCAACGACCGATCAGCAAGTTCAAGTTTTGGAGCGCATGGCCGAGGCACAGAGACTCGCGCGGGATTCAGCTGCGCTCTTAAACACCATCAATCGAGTACGGGAACTGCAGGGAACTGAGCCGGGCGCAGCCCGCCATGACTGCCTAGAGATTACTGAGTTCGAAACGCGTCGGCTTTGTGAAAACCGCTTGGACAGACTGTTCGCGCGAACGCTCGATTGTGTATATAACCGAGAGCTGAGCCCATCGCATCGCCTATGCGTCGGGGTCGTCGCCCTTAAGATCGCAAGCTCTATGGCGGACCTGACGGAAATTGAGCGTATCTATGGAGAGTTACGAACTTTTCTCTCCGACTCCGCACTTGACGCACGAGCTCGTCTCCAGGTTCAAGTCATTTACCATGCTATGGTGGGCGATTTGGGCGACGCGGCTCGATTTGCGAAAGAGAGAATCACCTTCGAGCGCGCGAATGGCACCTGGTCGGAGCTACATAATGCTATGTCTGATCTCTCCTATGTATTGCGGAGGGTAGGGCCTTCTGAACAAGTAACTCGTGTGCTAACAGAGGCATATGAATTAGCGATTAGCCGGAAACTGTTCGCGGTTGCGCGAGACTCCGCCGACAAACTCTGTTCATTTCTCGCTAATATGAATGAGCCGACAGCTCATATCTGGCACGAGCGCGCAAAGCAGTCTCACGGAGAGCCGCGCCAAATGCACACGACATTTTCTGTAGGCGTATATGAAGCCCGCTTCGCATTGACCGATGATCGAGCCGAGGAGGCTGCGAGACTAATCAGCGAATTTCCTTGGGACTGGCTCGTTGACCGGTATGGACTTCGAGGCGCCGCCGTCGCGCTGCGCTTAAGAACTCAGATAGCGCTTCGGGCGCAGCCGTCTTCGCTGTTGCCTGACATCAACGAGTTGCGGTCTCTTTATCCGAGAATCGCAGGAATAGGGGGCCAAGATTACGAGATAAGCTCGCTTTGCACGGCACTTGTGTACGTCGGCGACACCGACCTCGCACGTGACTATTTGATGGACTACATCGCTAACAAACGGCGTGAACTAACGTCACCTTCGCCGCCGCTCGAGCATATCCGCGCGGTGCTCGACAATCTTGCGGGATCAAAACACTGCGCGGTGCTATCGGGCCGCAGCACCTAGGTTCACAAGTTCGCCTCTATGCGGACGGGAAGCCCAGCGTCCACACGGCTTTCGCCTGGCTTCTACCCCACCGCTGCACGAAGAACTGACCCGCGCTCAGGTGTGCGTTCAGGCCATTCTTCGGCGGTTGTCGAGGAGGGCGCAAATAGCTTCGAGTACTCCGAACTGCGCAGCAACGCGTCGCAGAGCGACGGATCGAACTGAGTACCTCTAAACCGCAGAAGCTCCTTCCGCACAGCCGTTGCGTCCAGCGCAGCTCGATAAGGACGATCGGTTGTCATCGCATCGATGGTGTCCGCAAACATAATTATCCTCGAGCCGAGAGGAATTGCCTCCCCCTTCAAGCCGTCTGGATACCCCGTGCCATCCCAATTCTCGTGATGGTGCCGAATTAGAGGAACTACGTCCCGCAGTTGCGTCACGGTTCCCGCCAGTTCCGCACTCTTAATCGGATGCGTTCTCATTACGACTTGCTCTTCTGGGGTCAGCCTGCCCGGCTTGCTCAGAATGGGTCCGAAGACCTCGTAGATTTTCCCGACGTCATGAAGCAGAGCGGCAGTGACAATTCGCTCTATCTCTTTTTCTCGAAGTCCGGCTGCGCGCGAGATAACGCGAGCGTTCTCAGCGACGCGTCGAGAGTGACCAGACGTGTATGGGTCTCTAGCTTCGATTGCGCGGACCATTACCTCTAGGAGCTCACGGTTGGTCCGCTCAAGTTGCCAATTTTGCTTGTAGATCTGCCGCAAGCCGAGCATGGGTACCGCGAGAACGAAAGCCCCGACTACGCCATATTGCGTGTAAATCCAAACAAAGAAAAGAATGACGGGGAGAGAAAGGAAATCATACGGCAAGGCGCTCAGAGTGTTCTGGCGCCAAATCACCCACGGATTCTTGGTGTTTACGATACCAAGCGCGCCGCTTACGCAAATTGAGTTCGTGACGAAGAAAACAAGAAAAAGCGCGAATAACGACAGCGATCCTGATTCACCAATTCGGTGCAGCGCAACGCCACCCATCGCGAGGTACGCGAGTATTGCGAGCGAAATGGCAAACGCTTCCTGAGCGACATTAAAAACCGTCTTCAGAAATCCCTTTCGGGCGAAGACTTGGGCGGCGAGCGCAGCGAAGGCTACAAAGACTGCCGAGATCCAGTGCGGCGCAATCGCAGCACTTGCTAAAACAGGAATGAATGAAAGCGATCCGGCGCCATCGCCGGTTGTTTTGTGGCTCAAGAGGTTGGCCAAAACGCTTATAAGCCCAAACGTCACCGCAGCCTTCGCGAACGCCGGATCAATAGCCGGATCGCGAAGGTAAAGCGCCGCCAACGTTCCAAGGGCCGCGAGGAAAACTAGACCAACATAACGTGAGATCTGCTGCCGCATAAATCAAAAACCCCCGAACCTGGCTAGTTCCAACTCTGTGTTTCAGGGAAACACCATCTCAAAAACAGAGCAAACATGCGCGTCACCTCCCAAGGGATCAGTCGCATCGAGCATTCGCTACGATGCGCTACATGGTTGGCTCCGCTCTTGTAACTATGCCTGCCCGCTCAACTCGTCTCTTAGCCGGGACGGGGGTTTTATAGTCCTATAGGATCCGTGTTAAAGGTGAAATCGCTTACACAGACGACTTTTTACCAGATCTGACTAGACCTGCTTTCCACTCCACCTTCTATATCCTGCACCGACTCCTTGAAGTCGCTTACTCTACCTGATCCACCCAGCGGTTCGTCGCCGCCAGTACCGCCAGAGCGCTCGCTGTTTCCGCGCTCCCTTTGATCTCACAATTACCTACAAGCAATTGGCTGTCTCGTCCAGCCCGAACTGTAACTCCGACGAAAACGTACTCGCGCTCGAAGGCTTCCATCACCTTCACTCCCTCCACCGCGAGCTGACCTTCCCGCCCCTCCGCACTACCGATCGCAAACACCGTCGCGCGTGCAGCGAGATCGAGACGACTGCGATCACCCTCGATCCCGTGGGCTTCACCTATGTACGACTCGTCACCCTTGCGCAGCGTAACTCTACAGGAAACCCCCTTGCTGCGACTGCCCCTGACCTCGACATCCTCGAAGTACAACCGCCTGCCGGTGTATTTTCGGACCCCCTCGGCGGGCGTCAGCGACGGCGCCATGAACTGGGTGTGCGGCGTCGGGCGAGCCGCCTGAGGCTTCGGCTTCGGCTCACTCGTGATCGCAACCGAGATCTTCCGATGATCCACCCGCATCGCCAGGTGCGCCATCAACGCGCTCTCGATGTTGCGCACCACCTGCTTCGGAGTGAGCTCCGCCGTCGTCAGCACATGGATCTGCTCGACAGCACCACTCTCACTCTCGATGATCTTTGCGGAAACAACTCCCGGTAGCGTGAGGATGAGCTCCTCGGCTCGCTTAATCGGTAGTACGCTGCCGGCGATGTTGTTCAAGTTCAACGATGTGCGGGGTTTTGGTACGGTTGGAAACAGGTGGCCAATATTGCAGACGACTGGGTTTTAATCAAGCAAAAACCCTAGGCGCGCTCCGAGAAAGATTCCTACTGCAGAGCATTGCGGTTTCTTTTCTTCTTGCGCCAAACAAAAAGTGGTGAACGATGTCAAAATCGTATCACCACTATGTCGTTTTTCTATCACCGCGACTGTGCCTGCGATCGATCAGTCGACCTCACCCTCGAGCGGATCCGTAACGCGACATTTCAGCGAATCGGCAGGGACCGACTCGATGCGCAGGCTCTTCTTGTTGAAGCGCCATGCGAGTCTCGGACGAAAAACCGAATCGGCCTCAGGCACCAGGCCGACGATCGACGGGTCAGTCATCATCTCAGCGCCAACGAAGCAGAACGCGCCGAGGTATTCCAGATGCTGCACGCCGTTCACTATCACGCTGTCGGTGTGCACGTGTCCGACCGGATGATCCTCAGTCGCTCTCACGGCAGTGTCGAACCAGATCACCATCAACCCCGATGGATGGCGCACGTGTGAGCCGATGTAAAACTCCGCAGGACTCATCTCGGGACCGTTGACACCCCACCCGCCGAACGCAGAATCAGCCGCGACGATCTGATACGGAGGGATCGTCGTATCCTCCAGAGCGTAAGTGACGGGGACCGCGGGCATCGGTTGCATTTGCGTTGGCGTCGACGACGTCGTTGCCTGTTGCGCGGGTGGCGCCGCACGATCACAGGCGAGAGACAACAGCAGCACCGCGAGGGCTCGCCGCATCAGTCGTTATTGCCGGCGAAAGGCACTGTGCGCACGACGCGCCAGCCGCTGCGCGTGCGATTGAGTATCCCGAGAATGCTCGAGCGCGGATCGTCGCTCCGTCCGACTTCGACAATCGCCTGCTCTCGGCGCGGACTGAATCCAACGGGACTCAGGAAGACAATGAAATTGACGTTTGGCCAGGCCTGACGAATCAGCGCTGGATTCTCCAGGGCGCCGCCGCGACTGGTCGCGCGCTCCACCGCTTTGATCGCCGAGTCGCCAACGAGCTGCAATCCCGGCAATCCCACGAAATCGGTGCGGAAATCGAAACGCTGCTCACGCACGGCGAGAAAGTTCTCCAGCGTCGACAGCATTACCTGCGGCTCGTACCGAATCGCCCGCATATATGCGTCGCGACAATTCGCCAGGACGCACGACGAGCGGGTCACTGCGTAGATGGGCGTCAGACCGCCTCCTCTGCCATACCCCATATACTTGAGCAGCGCATGGTAGACCGCGGTTTCGTCTTCCGACGGATAAGTCGCTTTGCGCGCACGCGCGGCGTCGAATTCGTTCTGTAGCGGCGGGGCGTTAATCGCCGGCTGAATGATCTGCGCCGGAGCCGGCGTCGTCACGTCATCGCAGGTCGCGCGATTGATTGGGATGTTGACCTCGACGCTTTGTCCTGCGGTCACGTCAGTCGCTGTCACCGCTGCCAGCGAGTCGGGATGGTTGCTGGAGCCCGGGCAGCGCACCATCAATCCGGCGCCGCCGACGGGCGGGTTGTTGAACCGGTAATTACCAAGAGCGTCTGAGATTACTGTCGCCGCCGGGATGTTGGGATTCACGTCGTCGTGCAGAGTG